>JGI24006J15134_10001033_pt1 | contig 16067 bp, 25 predicted proteins | sample LinPmetageLP53_FD_15134 | JGI IMG/M metagenome (IMG submission 15134)
AGTAGTGGTAAATGCTGATTAAATTGAGAACAAAGGTAAAGGTTAACCTCTCATTCACGCAGTAACCTTGAAAGACCCATATCTACTATAGATGGTGCTAATGTAAAATGGAACAATGTGGTAACATTTGACACCCATATTGTTCCCAGAAGTATGTAAAATCGAACATGCTTTGGCAAACAATCGTAATGAGATAGTCCTCATTTAACCAAACCCAACAGTAAGAACCTGTAGTCAAGTAGGTTTTGAATTACATAGGTGTACAACTATGTAAACGGTCACATANAGCAGGCTATTGCTTATGTNTTCATTTTTTTGTACATTTAAAGCATTGATTTGTTGACATNTGTTAGCCATTATACAACACGAGGGTTCGATTCCCTCCACCTCCACTANAGTATTAATAATATGGGGGTGACTGGTTTTGACTGTATAACAGGAACNTAGAGAGAATCATACTCGGTAACTGGCAAAGTTATCAACCTATTTTCTGCTCCAGTTAGACTGGCAGCATAAAACGCCTTGAGGAGTGAGCGACATCACTCCTCTTTTTTATTTAAAAATCTAAACTCAAATGAAACATAAAGTAATAATCCTAGAACAAATGAAAACAAGAAAACTATTTAGATTAAATTTTGACTTTACTCGCACATTTCAATTGCTACCTAATATTATGGGAGTAAAGAATGAGGGTATTTTTATTGTATTACCTTTTTACGGAACAATTATTATATCATAATGAAGAAACTTATAAATTATCTATTTCCACCTGTATTAATAGATGAAATTGTATTACCAACAGGTATAATATGTAGACATTACAAAAATAAACTCACACATAATATAACTATTAAAGTATTTAAAAATGATAGACCACAATGAAGACAACTTAGAAGACGCTTTTGGTATTAGAGATAGCTTTAAATCAGAAGTTAAAGATGCACTATTTGAATATATTAGATCAAATCAAGGTTTAACAGGTAAAAAATCTCATTTAATAGAGTATATAATATCTGCTATAGGTGTAAAAGGAGAAGGAGAAATGTTTATGCTTGGTAGTTACCTTAAAGAGTTTGAAATGATTGTAGACATGAAAGAGAAAGTAAGTGATCTAATGTCTAGTCATTTACCTACTAAAGTAAAGTTTGCAAAAGATGAATTTGTTAAATATTTAAATGAAGATGGAAATGACTTCTAATATAAACCTTAAAGACATTAATAAACTTCGAGAAAGATTAGAAAAACTTGAAGAGTTAAAAGAAACCTCTGGTAAACTTATTGAAATAGCAGAGTATGTACTAGACAAAGAATGCCCTTTTGAGTTTGACTTAAAGATATGCATAACTAAAGAGAAATCTAAAGACTCTGAATCTGATATAACATTAGATATGGACCCTGAATCTTTTTCAAATCCGCAAGACTTCTTGGAGAATCTTTACAAAATGAACGATAAGATAAACAATAAAGAAAAAGCAGAAAAAGAAACAATACGATTATCTCTTAATAGTATATCAAATAAAACTTTCTTAGCTATTCTTGAAAAACTAGTAGTAGATGTTAAACAATCAATAAATAATAACTTCAATAATATAAAACTAAATGGATAACGTAGGAATACTATTAATAATAACAGCCACTATAGGTGTTTTAACAATATTTACAATTATTGCAGGCTTAATAATTAAAAAAGATAAATACGAAGATATTAATGCATTAAAAGAATTAGAGTATTCAGGATTAGATCTTTTTGCATATGACACAGAGCTACATCTTTGCTCTAAACGTGCTCAAAAAGTATTAATGGACTTAGGAGTTGACACGCCAAGTAAATTAAAAACACTCACTACAGATAAACTCTTAGCAACTAAAGGATGTGGTCCTTCAACTGTTAAAGAGATAAAAGTTCTGGCTAATGGATTTGATATTTTTATTGTATAAACTCATAATCTCCCAGTGGCGATAAGGCATTACTAGCATACCGTTGGTCACTCAAGTCCCTGCATAACTCAAAGCTGGGAGATTTAATATTTAAAACATGATAACATATAAAGAATTTCAAATAAAAGTAATGACAGATGTATTTAAAAAGAAGGCTCAAAATGAATTTGAACCATCTTTATATATGCTGACTAAAGAAGATAGAAATAAAATAGGCCCTCTTCCTATGGAAATATTTGACCAAAGAGATGTAATTGCAAATATATGCAGAGAAATGAACAAATTAGCAGGCTCTAAATATTGTTGTTTTGTTTCTGAATGTAACTTTACTAAAGTAAATGAAGATCAATGTAACAAAATAGGATTAGATTATGATAAGCTTAATGCAGACAATATGACAATAGATGATATTGAAAAACTAAGATCAATAGCAATTGATGCTGTTGTTTTTAATTTTGAATCTCTTACTGATGATTCTCATATAAATCTGTTTAAAAACGTCAATGGACACTATTTACCTGCAGAAGACATAAACCAAGACAAAGACGTAGAAGAAATGTCAAGCGTCTTTTCAAATTTACTTTGCAAATGATATATTTTATAGGACCTGACAGTGCTGTGCCTTACACACACTGTCAAACATGTAAAATTGAAGACGTAGTTCGATATTGCTCTAGTAAAAAATATCTTGGTGTTGACACTGAAACTGAAGGATTAGATTTTTTAACTAAGAAAATGATAATGTTTCAGATTGGTGATAAAGAACATCAATTTGTTATTGATACTAGAGCAGTTTCAATTGAGCCTTTACGTGCTGTACTTGAAAATCCTGATATTATTAAGATTCTTCATAACTCTAAGTTTGATTATAAAATGATTAAACGATGGGGAAATATAGAATTAGAAGGTATATGGGACACAATGCTTGCTGAGCAAGTTATTCATTGCGGTAAACAAAATCCTGGGTATTCTTTACTAGCATTATGCGATAGATATTTAGGAATAAGACTTAATAAAGAGCCTCGTAATAAATTTATTGGGCTGGAGGGTAAACCATTTGATGAGACTCAGATAGTTTATGGTGCTAAAGATGTTGAGTATCTAATTGGGATTAGACGTAAACAAGATATTACTATAATTACAAAAGGTCTTGCAAATACGATAGATCTTGAAAATAAAGCTGCTCTTGCATTTGCAGATATTGAATACAATGGTATTCCAATTGACCAAGATAAATGGAGAGAGATATCTAAAGACTCTAGTAAACAGGCAGTTATATTAGAAAAAGAGCTTGATAATGAGATACTAACTAATCCTAAATTAAAAAGATTTCTTAGTAAATATATTCAAGTAGAGCTTTTTACACCCATAAAAGAACTAAGAAGAGTAGACGTTAATTGGTCTAGCCCAATGCAGGTATTGGCAGTTCTTAAAACATTTGTGCCTTCTCTTGATAACGTAAACGGTAAAGAGCTTTATAAGTATAAATATAAGTTCCCTTTAATAGGTAAATATATTGACTATAAAGAAAAAATGAAACTGTCTACTAGTTATGGCGAAGGATTCTTAGATAATGTACGTATTGATGGTGCTATCCACACTTCATTTAATCAGATCTTAAACACAGGTCGCGTAGCAAGTAACACTCCTAACATGCAGCAGATACCTGCTAACAATAAGTTTAGGAATTGCTTTGCTCCAAGTGATAAAGATTATGTATTTGTCTCAGCAGATTATAGCTCGCAAGAGTTGTGTATCATAGCTGAAGGGTCAAAAGACCCTGTATGGCGTGATGTTCTAGAAAAAGGACAAGATTTACATAGTGTCTGTGCCGATCTGGTTTATGGAGATGAGTGGTTAACAAGTGCGGAGGATGGGTGCGCTTATCTTTCTAATAAAGAAAAGTGTACCTGTCCAAAGCATAAAACGCTAAGAACTAATGTAAAGACTATTAATTTTGGTCTTGCATATGGCATGGGGCCACATAAATTATCTTGGACTCTTAATATTACACAAACTGAGGCTACTGATTTAATTGATAAATATTTTAAAGCTTTTCCTTCTATTGGAAAGTTCTTAGAATCTCTTGGAAATTACGGTACAAGTCATGGTTTTATTAAGACATATGGCCCTATTAGGCGTATAAGACATTTTGATAATTGGTCTCCAAATCTTATAAATGGTATGGATGGGGCTGCCTTTAAACTACTAGGCAGTATAGAACGTGCTTCTAAAAATACTCCTATCCAGGGAACTGGTGCAGATATGACTAAGCTCGCAATGATAAATATTCGTGAGTTTATCAAACAAAACAATGTACCTGTTAAAATGGTTATGACTGTTCACGACCAAATAGATACGCTATGCCATAAAGACTATGCAGATGAATGGCGTAGTAAAATGTCAGAACTCATGGAGGCTGCGGCTGCTGTTATATTACCTTCAGGATTATTAAAAGCTGAGGCTAATATCAGCAATCAGTGGGAAAAATAATTATATTTACAAATCTTTAAATCTTATGGGACACATGAAAACTGTTCACTCACTCTATCATAGTATAGAGTTGAGGAATGATGAGTTGGAGTATTTTGACAAGATCGTCAAAGACGCTATTGACTCTGGAAATCAAACTATTTACTTTAAAAACGAAAAAATAGATACTAATTATGCGAAATATTTAATACAATACTATAAAAACAATGCAGACGGAACTCAATTTAAACGACCAGAAGGACAGTGAGCAACGGCATCATTTAAATGCTTGGGCTCAAAATAATTACAAGGGTACTTCTATTGCTGCGACTGGGCTAGGTAAAACTAGAATGGGAGTATTGGCAATTGCACATAGTATTAAAACTATGGGTAAAGCTCTTATAATTGTTCCTACTGAGAATTTAAGAGACAATGAATGGCAAAATGAATTTAACAAATGGGGACATAGTAATTTACTATCTCGTGTAGAATTTATGTGCATTCAATCTGCTTATAAATTAGAAAAGAATCACTGGGATATTGTAGTTGTGGACGAAGTCCACACTACACTATCTCATGAGTATAGAAAATTCTATAGTAATAATACTTGGGATAAAATATACTGCTTGACTGCCACTCCTCCTGAAAATGATGCTCATCTTGAGTTATTAGTTTCGTTTGCACCTATTGTTAGGAAAACAGATCTAAAGAAAGCAAACAATTTAGGTCTAGTTGCGGATCATAAAGTATATAACATAGGAATAAATTTTACCCCTATGGAAGCCCTTGAATACAATAGAATAGACGCTATTTATAACCAAGCAGCAGATAATTTAGGTGGTGCTTTAGTTGCATTTAAAAATGCATCAAAATGGAAAACGTCTAAAGATAGTTCAAAATCAAAATGGGCTAATATATTTTACATGGCAATGCAAAAAAGAAAGAACATTTGTTATAATGCTGCGGGTAAAATATCATTAGCTAAAGGTATTTTGGAGGCTTTTCCAGACAGAAAAGCTTTAGTATTCAGTGAGTCTATTCAATTTGCGGATAGGCTTCAAGAAATATTGGGAGATGAGTGTATTACGTTTCATAGTAAGCTAAGCAAGAAAGCAAGAGTTTTAGCGTTAGAAGAATTTGCAGATGATACCAACTCTAAAAGGGTTATAAGTTCTGTAAAAGCTTTAAATGCTGGATTTAATGTACCTGATTGCTCACTCGGAATATGTACTGCAGGTAGCTCTAAAGCTTTGGATAACATTCAAAGAAAAGGCAGAACACTGCGAGTGCAAGAGAATAAAAACTCTATATATGTGAATCTTTATGTTAAAGGTAGCCAAGAACTTAAATGGGTACGTAGAAGAACATCTAAAGATCATAATGTAAAATGGATTGATAATATTAACCAAATAACTATTTAAAATGAGAACATAAAATGATCGCTTTCGGAAAAACTTTTATGGATACGCTGAAAGAAGCTAATGTATCCTTGACACAGTATTTTATACTGTATTGTTACGTGTATGACAAAGAAGACTTACTGAAGATGCACGACAAGGAGTTCGGACCTTTCAAAGACGATGATTACTTTGCATTAAGAGCTAATAATTATATTACACTCTATAATGATGAATGGGTAGCAACTGATAACGGTGAAACTTTTATTAAAGATCATGTAGATAGCTATTCTGACCAAAAAGCTGACAACCCTTTCCTCTGGGTGAACAGAATTTGACAGAACTATCTGATGATATTTATAAAGAAGAATTTGCTAAATTTTTAGAAACGTATCCTACTAAAGTTATTCGCTCTAACGGGAGATCTGATTTTCTAAAAGAAGGTACAAAAGAGATAAGGAAACTTTATCTCAAATTTATACAAGACAAGCAAACTACTCCAGAAAATTTGCAATTAGCAATTCAATATTATGTGAAAACATATTCGGATAATGGTAATATGTCTTATATGAAAACTCTAAAGAATTGGCTTAGTCAAGAAATTTGGAAAGATGTGCTTAAATATAAAGAGAATATTAAAAGCTCAGGAGGAGATAAAATTGTTGATTATGGAGGAAAAATCGAATAGTAACAACTTAGAGTATAATCACATACAAAAAGCAAGTGATGATGCTTTAAAGTATATTGACTTAAGAAGAAAAGGTAAAATTCGCTCATTAAAAACTTGTTGGAAAAAGCTTAATTCTAAGCTAACAGGTGGATTCGAGTGGAGAACTATAACTACTATTGCTGGAATGTCTGGCTCTGGTAAATCTTCTATGGCTAATCAACTTGAGACTAGTCTCTTTGATGAAAACAAGCATGAGAAGTTCTCAGTACTGTCTTTTAATTTCGAGATGGTAGCATTTAAACAAGTAGGCAGGAAAATATCTTCTAAAATGGATAAAACTGTTACTGAATTATATTCAGGTAACTCTAATTTATCAGATGATGATTTTAAGAAAGCTGAAACGCATGTAAATACTGATATTAAGACTTATGATGTCTACTATGTGGATGTCCCTGGTTCAGTAGAAGAGATTTACAATACTATTTTGAAATTCCATACAGAACAGCAAAAAATAAAAGGTAAATACTATGGAACAGTTGTAATGTTAGACCATACTTTACTTACAAGAGGCGCACAAGGTGCCTCTGAACGTGAGGTATTATCTAGATTATATAAGATGTTTATGTTGCTAAAGAAGAAAATAAAATGTATCTTTATAGCACTAAGCCAACTAAATCGTGAAATAGAAAAGTCAGAAAGACTTACTAATCCTATGCAGAATTATCCTATGAAGAAGGATATATTCGGTAGTGACTCTGTCTTTCATGGCTCTGACTATGTAATTATTAGTCACAAACCTTTTATGCTAAACCTCCAAACATATGGACCACCTAAACTGCCTATTCTAAATCCATTAGATAATACACAAGCTATGATCTATTGGCATATAATTAAGAATAGGGATGGCGAAAGTGGTCTTGTGTTAAGCATGTTAGACAATTTAAAGCATAATAAAATCGAAGAATACCAACAAATAATAAAACCATAAATGAGCCAAGAAATATTAATTATAGGCGAGTCTGGTAGTGGTAAATCCACTAGCCTTGAAAAACTAGACCCAAAATCTACCTTTCTTATCAATGTTGCAAAGAAACCAATGCCTTTTAGAAGCTGGAAGAAGAGTTATTCTCTGCTTACAAAGGAAAACCCAACAGGTAATTATATAGCAACTGATAATGCGCCTACAATAGTCGCAACTCTTAAGCATGTAGATGCTAATATGCCTCATATTAAAACTGTTATTATTGATGACTTTCAATATGTAATGTCTAATGAGTTTATGCGTAGAGCCAACGAACGTGGCTTTGATAAATTTACTGAGATTGGATTACATGCTTGGGAAATCGCTAATGCAGGTAAGAATATGCGAGATGATGTCACTTTTGTGATGATCGGGCATGCAGAAGCCGCTACAGACCTTCAAGGTAATAGAAAGCTTAAGTTTAAGACTATTGGAAAGCTAGTAGATGATAAAGTAAACATGGAGGGTATGTTTACTATTGTTCTTTTTACAGATGTAGAAAGAGATGCCAACGGTGATATTAAACATTATTTTGTAACACAAAGTGATGGTACTACCACGGGCAAAACCCCTAAAGGAATGTTTGAAGATCTTAAGATTCCAAACGATATTAATAATGTAATTTCAAAAATCAATACATATTACGAATGAGATTAGTAGGTAAAAAAGTAGAAAGAATGAACAAGTATGGTGATGACCTTTGTATTCATTTAAAAGACAAAGGAGCAATGAAGCTATCGCCAGCTCTTATGTCTAAGTTAAACGTCACAAAAGACAAGAATAAGATAGGATTTGCTTATGCAGAAGACAAAAATGAGCATAATTACATCTATCTTGCTCCTGATAACGATGGTTTAGCTGTAAACAAGCAAGGAATAGCTAAAAATATTCCACATAATAGAGACCTAAGAAATGTATTAGGTCATTCTCCTGCAGATACTGTTAAAATATTTGTAGATTCGGACCCTACAACTTTTATGGCATATCCTGACTATGTTTTCTTCCAGTTAATTGTTAATGGAGAAACTGCTGCTGTTAAAACTACAGAAGTAGAGGAAGAAGATACTTGGGAGGCTGTGGTAGAGGCAGAAGAGCCTAAGTACGCTCTTCCAAATACAGAAGGCGGTCATCAAATGGTAGACGAAGAAGAAACAGTAGATTCAATGGACATATTTTAAATTAAATTATAATAACAATCATGTATACAATTAACGAAAAACTAGTAGTAGAAACCACAGGAGGCGCATCAGCTATTCCTGTAGGAATTAATGAAAACGTAAGCTTTGAGGGCCTTACCAAAAAACAAGATAAAAATGGTAAGTCTTATTTGAGCTTTGCTTTTAAAGATTCAGAAGGGAATGAACTTATGCATAATGAGTTTGAGGTGAATCCTGAGTATGTGACACCTAAAGAAGGTGAAAGCAAAGAAGATGCAGTTAGCCGTAGAGTAAATAACATGCTTATTAGAGTAAAGCATATCTGTACTCAATTTATCCCAAAGGAAAACTTTGTGGTTTCTGGTACTACGTATGAAGAGTTTTGCAATAATCTTATTAACCTAATGAATAACGCAAATACAAATGCGTCTCTAAGGTTGAAAGTTGTTTTAAACTACAAAGATTATAGCAGTCTTCCAAACTTTACTCCATTTATTGAGAATGTAGACACTCACCCTACATCTAAACTTAAGATTAATCCTAAGTACGACAAAATGGAGCCCGATACTGCAAAAGCTTCTATAGAAGCTGCTGCAACAGACGCGACAGTACTTCCATTCTAAAGTATAATTATGTATGATTCAAGGAATATAAATGTTCCTAAAAAACTGACAAAAGAATTGATCTTGAGTCAAGTTAGTGAATCTTACATAATGAGGCACTATCTAGGGTTCGATTTCCAACTTAATAAGGCATATAAAAGTCCGTTAAGAAAGGAGTCGAACCCTTCTTTTGCTTTATATTATAATGGAGAGGGGTTATTGAGGTTTAAGGACTTTAATGGCGCTCAGGGTTCTTGTTTTGACCTTGTAATGGTTTTGTTTTCTGTAAATTTTACAGATGGGCTAAAGATTATAGCAAGAGATTTAAATATAGCAGACTCAGATGTAGAAGCTACTAGAATAGAACTAAAAGAGTATGATAAGATTGAAAAATTTGATGCTATAAAGCATTTAATTCAATTTAAACCTAAAGAATACACACAATCAGAATTAGAATACTGGCAGAAATATAATATAACACTAGATACACTCAATAAATATGATGTGTATGCAGCAGATCTTGTGTTTCTAAATAGAAAATTAATATTAAGATCTTGGGAGACTAATCCTATTTTTTGTTATAAATTTTCTAGCGGTAATGTTAAAGTATACAGACCTTTGTGTTTTAAAAGTGATATGAAATGGTTAAGCAATATTGGACCTGAAGATATCCAGGGACTAGAAGCGCTTAATTTTAATAATTCTACTTTAATAATTACAAAATCTCTAAAGGATGTAATGTGTTTAAATACCTTAGGTTACAGTGCAGTTGCCCCTCAAAGTGAGAACACTAAAACTCAACATCAACTAATTAAAGATATAAGTGAGAATTTTGATAATGTAGTTATTTTATTTGATAATGATAATGCTGGAAAACTAGGCGCAAAAGAATTAAATAACTACATACAAAATGCAAAATGTATTTTTATACCTGATGAAACTTGTAAAGACATTAGTGACTATATACATAAATACAGTATAGAAAAAGCTAGTGAGCTATTAAAAAATTTAATATGAATGAAAATAAAGTATGGAAAGTAGTAATACCTAATTATGAAGATAAGATTCCTATTTCTCAAAAAAGAAGAGCTAAGTATTATAAAAAAGCAGATTATACAGCTAAGAAAATGCCCAAAAAGCATATTTCAAAAATAAAATCTGGACATCTTCATTTTGATAAACAAGGTTACTTAGTAGACGATAATAAAAATAGAGTACTAGCAAACCCTCTTGTAGCAGGGAAACCTAAATATTGGACGCTTAATGGGCAACGTATTTATGATGGGTCTTTGCATTATACTGCAAGATCTAAAGTAGCGCGATGGATGCATGAATATTTAGCGGAATTTATAGATCAATTGCCTGTTATAAACATTCCTAAGGGATGCTATTTAAGAGTATGGATTGATATGTATAAACCTGCAGATAGGTTAAATTGGGATTGCGATAATCAATGGCCTTGGACCAAATGGTTCTTGGATACGCTTGTAGAAAAGGGTAAAATACCTGAAGATAGTGTAGAATACGTTAGAAGTTCAGGTCAAATAAGTTATATACCTTCTGATGATAGAAAATTAGTATTTAACATTCAAATAATATAACATGTATAATATCGGAGATACGTTAGAAATAAAACCTAGCAACAAAATGAATGAGCATGTAATGAGTGTTTCGTCACTTAATTTATTTGCTACTTCGCCTAAAAAGTACCAGCAACATATTCTTGCTCCTCAAAGAGTAGACACCACTTATTTTACTAAAGGTAGTGCCGTAGATTGTCTTATAACAGAACCTGAAAAGTTTCAACAAGAGTTTGCAGTAATGAAAATCTCCAGACCATCGGGAATGATGGGAGATTTATGTAAACTATTGGCTGATTATGAAGAAGTTAATACAGATAATATACCATTTGATGAAATTTTTGACGCTGCATACATGGCAGTAGGATTTAAGCTTGCATTGGAAACAGTACGTAAAAAGTTTAAAGACCCTAAAAATGATTACACTAAATATTACAATTTTCTAGTATCCTCTAAAGGAAAGAAAGTAATTAGTGCAAAAGAATTAGCCCAGGCTGAAGAAGTTGTACATATGCTTAAGACAGACTCAGAAACTAAAAAATATATAATAGATCCAGTTGCACATCCTTTGATGGAAGTACATGACCAAATGGAATTGTTCTTTGAATTTGAAGGTATCGACTGTAAAGGGTATTTAGATAGGGTTATTGTAGACCACTCTACTAAAACTATAAAGCCAACTGACATTAAAACTACAGGAAAGTCTGTATTTGAATTTCCTAAAAGTTGTGTACAGTTTATGTATTATAGACAAGCTGCATTTTATATGCAAGGGTTAAAAACATGGATTCTTACTCAAGATAATTTAAAAGACTATACAATAGAGAATTTTAAATTTATTGTAGCAGAAATGGATTGTGTTAACAAGCCATTAGTTTTTGAAATATCAGAAGACGATGTTTACAAAGCTTTGTATGTAGGAGGAACGCTTAAGTACTCTTTGTATCCTATTAAATCTATCGTAGAGCTTATAGAAGAAGTAAAATGGCACAGAAATAATGACTCCTGGGAAATGACAAAATCTGAATATGAAAACTACACTGAAAGAGGCTGTATTCAGCTTGAGATCTTTTCAAAAATTAGAAAAGACTAGGACAACATTATTCTTGGGTCCTATGTTAGACCCAATAATTAAGAGTACAAAAGAAAAATTTGGATTCTTAAACATTTATTTAGGAGATAGTATAAGGCCTCAAGAAAAAGAGGCCTTATATGTTTTGTACAATCCTGTATTTACAAGAGAGTATGATATGTTTGAAAAACGATTAACTACCTATCCTGATTATCAGGGCTACTATGACGCAATGCCTGGGCTTGTTATGCATGTTTTTTCTATTCCTCCTTGCCACAAAGAGGATTATCATCAATATCTTTTAGGTAATTACACTAAATTCAATAATAGTTATAAACTAAACTTTAAAAAAGGTACCAATCTACACAAGATAGTACATGGACAAATAAAATATCCCGTTTGGGACAAACAATTAGAAATTTTTAATTTAAACCAAATCACTTATAAAAATGGAAAGTAGAAAGATTAAAACTAAATTAGTCGGAAAAGAAAGTGTCTTTAACATACTAGCTCTTTCGGAAGCAACAGGTTTACCTGTATTGCTTTTGGGCGAGCCTGGCGTAGGTAAGACACAAACTCTTCTTGACTATGCTGCAGCTAAGTATCAATACAATAGAGAAGCTGTACGCAAGAATACCTTTGTTATAGAATTAGACGAAGGCACTAAGACCTCTGAGATTAAAGGTCGTGTAAATATGAAATCTCTATTAGAAGATAAGGAGTACAAGATTGACGCTCCTATTGCTGATGCAAAGTTTTTACTTATTAACGAGGTTGATAAGGGGACTTCAGGTGTTCGTAACACTTTGTTGTCTGTTATGCGTGAGAAAGCTCTCTTCTATGGCGATACCATTAAGAAATGTAAGTGGGAAGTTATGGCTGGTAGCTGTAATGTTATTCCTAATGACGAACTAGAAAATCCTTTCTGGGATCGTTTTGTTCTTACAGAGAAAGTAGTAAGAGTTGGTCTTGATGTCATGAAAGACATGTGGAAAAAAGGAGAAAGCATACAAGAAGTAATAGTTAATGTACCTACAAAGGCTGAAGTAGCTGCATGTAAAATAGATCCTAAGCTTATGTCTAAGTTTCTAACTTCTGTATATACTGCTGGCTCTGATCGCACCATCTATCAGCTTCCTATGATTGTTCAAGCTACTAAGCTTGTGTATGGTCTAAGCGATTCTCAAGCTATTATTAAAGTATGTGAGCTTGTTGCTCCTGATAAGTTAGGTGATGTTGCTGCTAAGCTAGAAACTAAGAGAGAAAACAATGTAAGATCTCTTGTAAGTCAATACCATTCTATTGTAGAAGCTGGTAACTGGGCATATACTCAGTTGTTTAGTACTCAATTAGTAGAAGAGCTTAATGATTTAAATAAGACAGTAGGGTATAAAGACAAAGCATCTTATCTTATGCACGATATGTTCTTTATTCTTGGCGAATACGCTTCTGCAAATAAGCATAATATGTCTGAAGTTCAAGCTATTATGAGTGTAGTTTTGTCTAAAACTGAAGTTAATACTTCAGATCAGGATTACCTAAATATGTTAATGGAAAAAGTAGCAGAGCATGGATTACAGTCTTAATTTCTCCGATAAAAGGGGAGGTTTTTGGGGTAGAAATAATATGTATTCAGGGGACACGCCTAATGTGTCCCCCGATACAGCTAATTCTATTATTAAAAACAAAACTGACCCTATTCTAGGTTCTTCTGTATTTACAAAGATACATAGAGAACTAAAATGTAACGAGTTTCTTGAAAACAATGGCGGTGCTTCTAGTATCATTATGGATGCTTTTAGTCACTGGCATAAAAAAGACAAGAAATACGAAATAACTCCAGACAAGTACTGGTGGCATAATTTACTTTCTAAAGTAGATAACCACTTGTTACAGTATGCTACTAACGACAAAGCAGGATATTCTTACCTTGCTGCCTCTAAAACTATGGGAATTTTAGATAAGTTGTATAAAAAGCACGGTGATGATCTTAAACAAAAGCTTAATCAAATGAATGAAGACATTCAAAATGGCAACGAGCCTTTTGATAAAGAATTTGAAAAAGATATGAACTCTGCCGCTAATGCAGCTAAAAATCAAATTAAAAAAGACATAGAGAAAGCAGACAATACAGGAATGCAAGCAGGTAAGGGTAACACCAAAGAAGATCTTGATATGATGGATCTTATGATGGACCCAAGATTGCAGCAACTTGTTAGTGTAAAAGGTAGTAATATACAAGACTTTCTAAAAGTCACTATTGATAAAGCTACTGAATGTGTTGGAGGTAAAGCCACTATAGTCGAAGAGTCTATATTTGACGCTGAAGATATAGAGGATCTAATTAATATAGAAAACTTTGCTCATGTAGCATTATTTGATGATCTTGTTACAAAGACCAGAAAATATACTACTAGTTTTGATGTATATATTGATGATTCAGGTTCTATGGGAAGCTATGCTGATATGGGAGACTATAGTAGATCAGTTAAATATAGAGATCTTGCAAGAATGGTTGCTTTTAAATTAGAGCAAATGAACATTCTTAGAGATTGCTATTTGTTTTCTAATCGAGGTAAGATGCCTAAAATAGATAAGAAACACTTATTTGCAGCTCACATTGGTGGAGGAACTGACATTGCTCAGTGTATTAAAAACTCTAAAAAAGTCAATAGACCTGCTATAATCATAACTGATGGTTGGGATGATATAAATATGGAGAATGACTATCATAAAGATTGTTTTATTCTCTGTGTAGGTATGGATTCTATGTCTGAGAGTTTTGAAAGATTTGCTAAAAACAAGCAAATTATATTTTATCAAAATGGTAAGTTTTTAAAGACTACTATAAGTAGAGATAAATGGGAGAGAACAATAATTCAAGGGGTAGCAGCTTAGCTACCCCTTTTAATCTTATTAAAAATGAATGAAAAAGAAATAATACAAGGACTTATGCTTATGCTTAAGGATGAAAATATTAATGTAACTAAGCTAGTGGATAGAATAGGCTTTACTAAATATAAAAAGTTTGATAAAGCCCTAAACGCTGCTTTTAATCTTATTAAACATGACTAAAAAAGACTGCAGCTTTGCTATTATTAAGAATATAGGCAAAGAAAGACATCTTATTACAGATGGAGACGAAATATATGATACAGATAGTGAAGAAAAAGCTATTAATCTTGTATCTGTACTTAACCAAAATACAGACAGTGGCTGTACTTATGAAGTAATTTCAATACCCAATAGAAAAAAATAATGAGCATTTCAATAGATAATTACAAAATACATGATGTTATTGACATTGTTGCTAAAACAATGAAAATCTCACCGAAAGATATTATCGGAGAAAGTCGAAGCAGACATCTTGTAGACGCTAGAAGAATAATTATAAATATAGTACTAGCTGAAGAGTGCTTTAGTATAAGTGAGACAGCTAGAACTTTGAACAAACATCACGCTACTGCTATACACTATAGAAACACACATGAATCTTTATGTGTGTCTAATCCTGCCTATAAATCTCTATATGATATTTGTTTAAAAAGGTATAAAAATGAAGTTCAACTTTCATTTCAAGATTTCTTAAAACTAAATGATGAAAATTCTGATTTACGTAAAAAGATAGAAAGTCTTGAAGAAGATAAAAAAGAATTATCTTATAGTATTCTTAAGCTTGAAAAGAAATTTAGAATGAACAACTATCAACTGGTTTAACCAAAACAAAGATGATGAGTGAAGAAGGAATTGAAACACATAGGTGGGGCTATTACATAAAGGAAGATAATAAACTAATTGCAACTTGCCTTGCTAAAACATTATATGAAGCAGAATCTTATTTTGAAGAAATAGAATTAAGTTGTGATGGGTATGTAGAGATTAGAATATTAAACCAAAACAAAGATGGAAAATAACATAGAAGATATATCGAGAGAGATACACGTAATACAATCAAAGAAAAATGCAATATTATTTGCAGAGTTTGTAAGTAATGACCAAGTATTTGACGACTTTTGGAGTATGTCTAAGGAACATAAAGAAAAGATATACCAACAATACTTAAACCAAAACAAAGATGAGTAAACCACCTATAGGATTGAAACCTAAAAAATATCATTCATTAGAACGACTTAATGAAGTACGTTCTGCTATCGTAAG
>JGI24006J15134_10001035_pt1 | contig 16028 bp, 23 predicted proteins | sample LinPmetageLP53_FD_15134 | JGI IMG/M metagenome (IMG submission 15134)
TGATTATATAAACATGAAACTTTTAGAAGAAAAACGAACAGAGTTAAAAAATATAATTAATATGAGGTTTGGACCAACGGCTTGGGATGAGATAATTGCAGAAAGAGCTAATAGAATAAGTGAAGCTAAAGAAGTAAGTCGTTTACAGAGAATAGAAGCTAGACAACAACAAAAAGAGTTTCTTGATACATTACAAACAATAGGTATTATCTTTTGTGTTATAGCCGTAATTATAATAGGTTTTGTAGTTATGTTTAAAGCATATGCAGATGGTTATAAATACAAATCTAAAGATTACACACGACAACAAAAGATACAACAAGGTATAATTGTCTTACCTACTATGACCACTTGTCGATTAGTAAAACGTAAAGTGTATAAAGATAAAATGGCTTGTATATATCAAGGAGCACAAAAGACTTTTTCATTAGACTTTACAGATTTAGCAAACGGTTGCCCTAGACAATACAAATGTGTTCTCGATCCTAATGGTAAAATGCCGTCTATTGATAGTGTAATGGAAAGTTTACGGAGTATAGCGAAATGACAGCGTTTATGTTATTTTGTACACTAAATGGATTTGTTGACGAAGGAGCAATTTATTTTAAAAATGTAAATGATTGTTTACGTTTTGAAAAAAAGTTAAGTAATCAAACTTATATGAAAAACGATAAAGAACAAGTATACGATTGTATTTGTAAAGTAATACCCAACATAGACCCAAAGAAAGTGAGGATATATTAATGAAAGGCGTACCACATTATAAAAAGAACGGAACCCTTTACAAGGGAAAATCTCATAAAATGAAAAATGGTGATTTACATAGTGGTGGTAACCATACTGCTAAAAGTGTAAAATTATTTCATTTAAAAGACCTTAGTAAGACAGTTCAAAATAAAATAAAAAAGAAAAGCACATGACAAAACAATTACAGAAAAACTCTAAATATGAAACCTTAGATACTAACGGAGATGGTATTGTATGCGATAAAGAGTTTGAGATGAAAGAAAAACTTATCCTCTTAGAAAATAGAGATAAGAAAGAAGATCAGCAAAGATACTTAGTTTGGTTTTCTGCTTTATCAGTAACAATATTTATAGTCGTATTAATGACACCTTTACTACCAATGGAGAGAATAGACCATCTTTCAGGAATTGCTGAAATTTGGGTATTATCAAATATGGGTGTGATAGGCTCATTTATAGGGTTTAATCAAATGGCGAAAAAGGAGAGTAAATAATGGAAAGTATGGTATTAGATGCTTGGAATGATCTTAGCTATTTAGAAGGTGCTTTATTTACATTTTGGTTATTTATTTTGTACTATGGCAAAGTATGGATAGATAATCGATTTAAAGGAAAGGTATGCAAATGCTCACAGCGTTAATAGGACCAGTATCAAATCTTCTTGGTAAGTTTATAGAAGATAAAGATATGAAAAATAAGTTAGCACATGAAGTGGCAACGATGGCTGAATCTCATGCTCAAGAACTAGCCAAAGGACAGCTTTCTATAAACAAAGCAGAAGCTACACATAAGTCTATATTTGTAGCTGGATGGCGACCCTTTATCGGTTGGACGTGTGGAGTAGCTTTATGTTGGCATTTTGTTCTTGCACCAATAACAATATTTCTTTGTGCATATATAGGAGTGGTTATACCTGAACTACCAACATTTGATATGGGTTCACTTATGACGGTGCTAATGGGAATGCTAGGACTTGGTGGTTTAAGGACATATGAGAAACAAAAAGGACTAACTAAGTAGCAACTTGTTCTTTTACACCTAAGTCTTCCATTCTTTTTATGAGTCGCTCAGCTCTATTAGTTACTTGTTTATACCAACGGCTGTCTTCCATTTGAACTGCTGCTTCGAACCAATCTTCTTCGGCAATAGCTTTATTCATATTCTTAAAATTAGATAGACGAGGTCTGCCCATATTAAACATCATGTTACATAAGATTAACTGTGCTTCTTCTGGTATCTCATCGAAGTTATCATATAACTTTTTACACTCTCGTATTGTACCATGAATATCTGTTTGAAAACAGTTATTGACTCTAGCTTCAGAAACTTCAGTACCTACAGGTTTGTCGTACTCCTCATCCCACTCTGTTACAAGATGTCCAATTCCAAAAGTTGCTAATCCAAGGTGGTCTAAATAGACTTCATACTTACAGCCTTCGTCTTTTTCTATTTCTACTCTTAGTCTATCTATATTCACTGAACAGTCTCCAATGGTTTTATACTTAATTCATATCCCATATTGTTTAAGACTTTCTCAAAGTTATCAAGGGTTGGTTGCCTTTGCCTTGCTTCCCAAGTATAAACTGTAATAACACTAACACCAGTGTTTTCAGAAACTTGTTTTTGAGTCATCTCATTTTCTCTTCTCAAGTCTTTAAATGTTTTTATTAAATCAGCCATTTTTTCCAATCTTCTCCTAAAACTTGTGTAGCTATATTAATTTTTTGTCTAAGTGCTTTTACTATAACTTCATCAACTGTTTTTTCTGCAACGAGATCAATATAAGTAACTTTTTGCTCCTGACCTATTCTATGTGCACGATCTTCTGATTGCAATCTTACCTCAAGATCATAACTATTACTATAATAAATTACTGTATTTGCAGCAGTTAGTGTTAGACCGTAACCCCCTGTTCTAGGTTGTCCTATAAAAAACCGTAAGTCATCGTTTGTTTGAAACGATTGAACAATATCTTGTCTCGCTTCTCCAGGAGTATCTCCAAAGTAAGATGCTGTAGATTTTTCTCCATATTCTTTTTTTAAGGCAGATTCTATTGCTAATATGTCATGTCTATAGTTAGCCCATATAATAGCTTTTCCATTTACTTCTTCTAGTATTCCAAGAAGTTCGCTTAATCTATTATTTTTTAGCTCAACACTAGCTCCACTATCTGTATTTAAAAACCCACAACTTATTTGATGTAATCGTAATAGCTGAGTTATTACAGCGTTAGCTGTAACTTGTTCCATATCATCCAGTATAGTTACTGCATTCTTTTTCATATCGTCGTATACTTTTTTCTGTTCAGGTGTTAATTCAATATTACGTTTTGTGTATACTTTTTCTGGTAGGTCTAAACATTGTTCTTTAGTAACTCTAAACGAATTAGGTTTAATTAAACCAGTGAGTTCGTCTAAATTCCTAAACCCAAGTATTTGGTTATATTGATGTGTTCCTGCTGACCTACGAATCATATCTGCAAAACGAGAACAAAAAGAATAATAAGATTTAAACCCTAATAAGTTTTCACCTAAAAAAGCAAACTGAGAATATAAATCTAAAGGTGATTTAGTTATTGGTGAACCTGTTAGTATTCTTTTGTACTTAGCCATCTTTGCTAAATCTATTGCACTTTTAGTTCTTTTTGCTTTAGGGTTTTTTATAACTGTTGATTCGTCTATAGCTAATAAAGTTCCAGTACCTAGACCATTCTTATGTCTTGACAAAAACTTCTTAGCTACGTCTAAAGCCTTACCACTTGAAAGGGCTTCAATGTTCATTACAAATATATGAAGATCCCATTCTGGATCCCAAATACTTTTTATCTCATTTTTTATCTTCTGTGTTAAAGGCGAAGTCCAATAAGCTATCTTATGTTCTATATGATCTGGTAAGTGTGTTGGTATTTCTTGACCTACCCAGTTTTTGTAAACACCTTTCGGTGCAAGAATTAAAGCTGAATTAATTTCACCTTTATCGTAAAGGTAAGCGATAGTATCTATCAATACTTTAGATTTTCCTGTTCCCATATCCATTAACAATGCGTACTCTTGTTTTTCGCAGGAAACAGTTAAAGCATCTAATTGATGCTTGTACGGTTTAGTCTTAAATTTAAACAAATTTCTCTCCTTCTTTCTTTCTAAAATTTACTATACTATACTAATATCTAGTGAGATATATAAATATTATGAAAAAAGTTGCTTACGACCCTTTATCTATCATATTGTAAATACAAATCTCATAGAGCTCTTGTTCAGTAAAAACAAAGACTTAACACGTGTCTTATGATATTATGAGATTATGACGAGCTTTTATAAAAAAATAAAAATCAAAATCTTTTTAAAATTACATTAGGCTACCAGTAAATACTTATATATATTTAAGTAATAATATAGTAAGGTAATTTAAATATAACTGGAGAAAGTAGAATGGAACAAAATGCTACGGTATATGTAGTTCAGGATTTCGGTACTAAGAATATTTCTGGGGCTACACGATTTGGCAGAATAAGAACATTACTGCCTTCCAACAGACAAATTGTATTTAGTTCGGCTCCAACCGTTGCACGGTTGCGAGAAGGCTTAAATGAGTTCTCTGATGACGACTACTTGTTGCTCATGGGAGATCCTGCAGCTATTGGTATAGCTTGCAGTATAGCTTCTCATGTAAACGATGGGAAGTTTAAAATGCTAAAGTGGGATAGACAAGAAGCACTATATCTTCCCATTAATATTAACCTAAAATACTTTGGAGAGTATGATGGAAAATCTTGACGATATCCTCAGTGGTGAGGGCTTAAACACCTTAAATGTCAAGGCTACAACTGATGAGTTAAATCAGTTGTCGAAATTGGCTAACGAACTTATTCATAAACAAAACGAAGTAAAAGGCTTCGAGGAATCTATTAAAGATTATAAGTTTAGAATAAGGCAGATTGCAGAACAAGAAATACCTGATCTTTTAGCAGAGGTTGGTTTATCTAGTTTTGAATTAAAAGACGGAACTAAAGTAAAGGTTGAGCCTTTTGTTACGGCTCATATCTCGAAAGACCGAGCAAACGAAGCACACGCTTGGTTAGAACAAAATGGTTTCGGAGAACTCATAAAGCGTGAAGTTGCTTCACAGTTTGGCAGAGGTGACAATAAGTATGTAGAAGTCATGTCAGCTTTAGATAGTATGGGGCAAAGTTATACTACTAAAGAGGGTGTTCACCATGCCACTTTAAAATCATTTGCTAGAGAACAAATGGAAAAGGGAACAGATATTCCTGTTACTTTATTTGGTCTATACAGTGGTTTCACAACTAAAATTTCAAAGTCATAGGAGGAAAAAATGGCACAAGCAGTTGTAAAAAAAGAAGAGTCATCTATTATGGTAGTAGACGACGATATATTAAATGTAGGTACAGGGTTAGAAGACACAACTACTGACGATTATTCTGTTCCCTTTATAAGGATTATACAATCAGGTAGTCCTCAACTTAACAAGAACGATGGCAAGTATGTAAAAGGATCTGAGCAAGGTCATATTTATAATACTGTTACTTCAGAGTGTACCGATGGTGATCAGGGTTTAATTGTTGTTCCTTGTTATTACCAAAAGAAGTATATAGAGTGGAAGTCTCGTGATAATAGTGGGGGTGGATTAGTTAATCCTGACCATACTAGAGAGATATTAAGCCAATGTACTAAAACGGATAAGAATAAGTTTGTTTTAGACAACGGTAACTATATCGAAGAAACGGCTCAATTTTATGTTATGATTACTAACCAAGAAGAAACTGAATGGCAACAAGCTGTTCTTACTATGACTTCATCTCAGCTTAGTAAAGCGAGAAAATGGATTAGTCAGATGAAGCAACGTAAAGTTCAAAACAGTAAAGGCGAATTAGTAGAAGCCCCAATGTTTATGTTCCGTTATCTAGTAAAGACTATCGGTGAGCAAAACGACCAAGGCTCTTGGTACGGTTGGTCTATTGGTTTAGATAAGGCTGTAAGTAGTAAGCCTTTTCTTATTGAAGCAAGTAACTTCTTAAAAGGAATAAGATCAGGAGATGTAAAGGTAAAGCAACCTGATCAAGAGGGGGCATCAAGTCCTATCTCTGAAGACACAGTACCGTTCTAGGTATTAGGGGGCAGTGAAAACTGCCCCCTATTTTATTATGATAGTAAAAGAATTCGCACAGTTATTCTCAGGTTTACGAAAGGCTTATGGCTCTTTTGTTTCAGAAGAGGGTAACGGTATAGGAAAAGAAAAGGGAAGATACCGTATCATATCAGAGGATATCGATGATATACGGTTACAAGAACTTTGGAAAAATCATTTAGAAGGAAAAAATTCATTAGGTATTATACCGATTACTGAAAATAACACTTGTACTTGGGGGGCGATTGATATTGATCAATACCCTCTAAACCATAGTGATTTAGTAACTAAGTTAATACAGACTAATGAACTTCCTTTTGTAGTAGCACGGTCAAAATCTGGAGGTGCACATGTATATGTGTTTTTATCTGAGCCAGTCAGCTGTGCTATTGTACAACATAAATTAAAAGATATTGCTTCGGTATTAGGTTATGCAACTGCAGAAATATTCCCCAAGCAAACTAAACTTCTTTTAGAAAAAGGTGATAGAGGTAGCACTCTAAACATGCCCTACTTCGGTGGTAAACGTACAACTAGGTATGCACACGATGATAAAGGGGTAGCTATTACAGATTTAGAAGAATTCTTAAAATATGCAAAAACTAAAATAATAAGTAAGAAAGAATTAGAGAGTTTAAAGATTATATCAGCTGATAATGCAGATAAAGATTTAGAGGGTGCACCACCATGTTTAAAAATACTTTGCAGTATGGGCTTTCCTGAAGGAACTAGGAATAATGGTTTATTTGATGTTGGTGTGTTTTTACGAAAGAAGTTCTCAGACGATTGGGAAAAGAAGTTAGAAGAAAAGAATTTTCAATATATGAAACCACCTCTTGGTGCTGCAGATGTATTGACAGTTATTAAGTCGTTAAGTAATAGAGATTATCAGTATAAATGTAATGACCAACCTATTGCTGCTCATTGTAACGCAGCAGTTTGTCGTACATGTGAATATGGTGTTGGTTCTTCTGGAGGATTACCACAATTTAGTAATTTACAAAAACAAGATTCTACACCTCCTATTTGGTTTTTAGATGTTGAAGGTCATCGAATAGAGTTAACTACAGATGAGTTACAAAACCAAACTAAGTTTCAAAGAAGATGTATGGATGAGTTAAACTTTATGCCCTTAACTATGCGACAAAATAACTGGAGAACGGTAGTTCAACAATTATTAGATAGTGTGTCTATTATTGAAGTACCAGATGATGTTTCGGTTCAAGGACAGTTTAAAGAACTATTAGAATCTTTTTGTACTGAACGTGCACAAGCCCAATCAAGAGATGAGTTATTACTAGGTAAGCCTTGGACAGAAGAAAGCAAGACTTATTTTAGGTTAAAAGATTTAATAGACTATTTTGGAAGACAGCAGTTTAGGGATTACGGAAGAAACCATATTGCTGCAAGGCTCAGGGAACTTGGAGGGGGCGATCACTTTTTCCATGTTAAAGGTAAAGGTGTAACGGTTTGGTATATACCTGAGTTTAGTTCCCAAGAAGAAAGTTTTGATTTACCTAAGATGGGGGAGGATCCATTTTGACAATAGATCCTTCTTCATGGTCAATTATTCTTGGTCCTCCAGGAACTGGAAAGACTACAAGTATACTTAACTTAATACAAATAGAGATGGAAAACGGAACACCTCCTGATAAAATTGGATATTTCGCTTTTACTAAAAAAGCATCAGACGAGGGTAAAGAAAGAACTATGGAAAGATTTGGTTTAACTGGCAAAGATATTCCAAACTTTAGAACACTTCATTCTTTATGCTATCGTATGCTAGGTCTATCAAGAGATTCCGTTATGGATAGAACTAATTATAGAGAGTTTAACGATGTAATGGGCTTACGTTTGACAGGCGATATAAGTTTGGAAGAGGGTTCGATTTCTTTATTATCTAAGGACGATAAGTTAAAATTTATAGAGGGTTTGGCAAGGCTTAGATGTCATAATCTAAGAGCCGAATGGCAAGATCATTACGATGAAGATATTGATTGGCATACGTTAGAAAGATTTTCTAAAGGGTTATATCAATTTAAACAGGCAAGAGGGCTATACGATTTTACAGATATGTTAGAAATGTGTGTAACTAAAGAACTTGCTCCAAGTCTTGATGTTATGTTTGTCGATGAAGCTCAAGACCTTAGTCCTTTACAATGGAAATTAGTAAAGATTCTCGCACAAAAATCTAAGAGAGTCTATATTGCTGGTGATGATGACCAAGCTATCTTTCGCTGGGCAGGGGCAGATGTGAACTTCTTGATTAGTATTTCCGATCACGCTAGAGTTTTGGAGAAGAGTTATAGGATTCCCCAAAGTGTTTTTAACATCGCTAATAAAGTGATAAGTCGTATTAAGACAAGAACACAAAAAACTTGGAGTCCTAGAGAAGAGACTGGTAATGTAGTCACCGAAGCAAGTTTCGAACATGTTGATATATCCTCTGGTCAATGGTTAATATTATCTCGTTCTAATTATTTATTAAACGAGGTTGAAGCCCATTGTAGAGGATTAGGTGTATACTTTGAAAGAAAAAACAATCCTTCTATATCGCAAAAGAAAATAGATGCAGTAAAAAACTGGGAGGAACTGCGAAAAGGTAATCTTATTTTTCCTGACCAAGCCGAAAACATGTTACCTTATATAAAGGAAGCAAAAAGGAAAGCATTAATTGGAATAGAGTCTTCTCGTAAACTTACACTAAAAGAGATACAAAACTTAGCTGAACTACCTGAGCCAAAAATATGGCACGATATGTTTACTGCACTTACCCCTCACGAAAGAAGTTATATTCTATCTATGCTACGTCTTGGAGAAAAGATNACTAAAAANCCNAGGATAACATTATCTACAATACATTCAGCAAAAGGTGGGGAAGCTGATAACGTAATACTNTTAACAGACTTACCCCATAANACTTGGAAGTCTTATGAGAAAAACCCAGACGATGATACTAGAGTTTTTTATGTAGGGTTAACTAGGGCTAAACAAAAACTACATATAGTTCAGCCAACGACCAATAAGTTTTTTATGGTGTGAGTATTTTAGGCTTTATTGTTAAATATTTATAAGCTATAATCTTATTATAGTAAATTAAAGAAAGGAAGAATCTATGAAAATAGGAAAAAAAGTTGAAGTTACTTCTCTTGGTATTGAATTAGAAGATGATATACCAGTACCCCCAGGATCTGATCGTAGGTCTGCAGAACGCAAATATCCTTTAAATGAAATGAAAGTAGGGCAATCCTTCTTTTTACCTTTAGAGGAGGGTGATAACTTAAAACGTATGGCAAACCGTTTGAGCCAAGCTAGGCAAACATACCAGAAAAAATATGAAGGAGTTCGTTTTACCCAAAGGTTATGGGAACATGACGATCCTGATAATGTTGGTAATAACCCTACTCTTGGTATACGAGTCTGGCGTGTCCAATAAAGGTCTTACTTACCCAGAAGGGTATCGTCAAGAATATATGTCTGGGTGTTGGAGGTTTTGGCACCCAGAAGAATTGCAACAATTATTAGATGAAGCACCAAAACTTAAAAAGGAGAAAGAAGTGGGCGAAGTTATTGATATTGAGACAGTAAAGAAGTCTCGAATAAAACATGATGAAAATACAGCTATTACCTATATTAAACACCCAGAACGAGGTGCAAAGCAGATGATAGTAATATTAGATGTTCTAAAACAAAATAGTCCTATTACTTCAAAAGACTTAATGCACGACCTTTCAGGTTGTTTAGATACAACTCAGCCTGTTGCTAAAGTTTTTAAACACTATCTTCGTGAGATGGTCGACAATGGGTGTATTTCTTTATCCCATAGCTAGTTTCACGTCGCTGGGGAAGTATTCGAAGAAATCTTAACCTTTCTAATTCTTTTGATACTTCCCTTTTTATTTTAACAAAGGGAGAAAGCCGATGGCATCTATACGAAGACGACTTGCAGTAAATGCAAATAATTCTAAAAACACTAGAATGGATATAGCTAGTGCAGGAACACTAGCAAACTGGCGACCAGACGAACTAGCCCACATTAGTAGGTTTTGTAAAATGGGTCAACTTATCATGGATAAAGCTAAAACTCTTGGTAGACCAGTCGATATNTTAGANATAGGTTGTGGNGAAGTTTGGACACTTCGTTATTTATATAAGGCTTTNGTTTCTAGGAAAGCAGAAATAGTAAATAGNTATGTTGGTATGGATATTGANCCAGCTTGTCTNNATGACTGGTGGGTNGATGACGAGTTACCTTTAACCGAGCATAAATGGTTTCAAACTATGTCAGGTGGTAAAGGTCANATTNTTCTTCAAGACTTGACAATTAACCCTGAACCTCCAGTAGAAGATGAGTCTATAGATGTTTTTATGACAACAGAAGTTATTGAACATATGGGTAGAGAATTTATCGAGCCTTGGATCGAAGCATCGGCTCGTAAGCTACGTCCAGGAGGAATCGCTTATATATCAACACCTAATCATGATGGTTCTAACGATAAACTTCCAGAAGACCATGTTTATGAGTGGGGCTATGAAGAACTAAAAGAACTTTTAGAAAAGCATTTTATATTAGAGCGTCATTATGGTACGTTTACTCAAACTAATAATTTCAATAAAAACCATCGTGCTAATCTTCGATGGCCACAGNACGTCATAGANGATATAAAGAATAGGTTCGATAAACATTGGCAAAGGGTTCTTTTAGCTACGGCTTATCCTGAAACGTCTAATAATGTTAATTGGCATTTAAGGAAGAAATAATGGAGCCAATTAAACGATTCTTCTGGTGGATAGAAGAAAGACATGAAATCTATAAGAAAAAAGAAGAAGGTCTTCCTCGCCCATGGACAACGGATATTATATTAGATACATATCGATTTACTAATCCGTTTCGTGAAAACGATAAAACAACTGTTTGGTTTCGTGAAAATATGCGAGACCCACTCAAGCATAGAAAAGAGGTATTATTAGCTACAATAATTTTTCGTTGGTTCAATTTAATAGAAACTGGAGAGACGTTATTAAGGCATAACCTACATCGGTTTTGGGATCCAGAACTAGCTAGAGAGAAGATTAAGGAACAAAAGAAATTTGTTACTGGAGGGTATATAATAAAAACTCCAGATGGTATGGATAAAGTTGACGGTGTAATTTGGTGTATAAATAATATCGTAAGAAACCATAATAAAATTATGAATGATTTTGCTCAAATAAACACATTACGAAAAGCACATATGTTGTTTCAAGAGTACCCTTACTTGGGTCACTTTATGTCTTACGAATTAGTTTGCGATCTTCGTTATACTCTGTTCTTAGATAAAGCCCTTGATATACTTCGTTGGGCTAATGCTGGTCCAGGGGCGATGAGAGGCTTAAATCGTATTCATGGTCGTGATTTAGATTATAAAAGTAAGAAACACGATTGGAACGCTGATATGGTTGAGTTATTCTCAGTCCGTAAGCGATACTTACCTTTTTATATATCCCATAAACTTGAGATGAGAGAAATAGAACATAGCTTATGTGAATTTGATAAATACGAAAGAGTTCGTAATGGGCAAGGAAAGCCAAGAGGATTATATAGATGATTACATTTGAAGGAAAGAATGTAGAAGAAGTATTTCAAGTAGCTTTAATGAGTTTAAGGAATGAAAAGTCTACAATAAAACTAGAGTCAAGGGTAGGTGACGTACTTATGTTTCCAGACCCAGTTTGCTCAACTTATCGCTATCCAAGAGAACGAGTTTTATTCATGCCAGAAAGAAACTGTAATCCTTTTTTCCATTTTATAGAAGGATTATGGATGCTTGCTGGTCGTGAAGATGTAAAGTCTATCGCTTGGTTTGTAAAAAGAATGGAAGAGTTTTCTGATAATGGTAAAACTTTAAACGGTGCTTATGGAAATAGGTGGCGATCTTGGTATGGGTTTGATCAATTAAAAAACATAATACAAAAACTTAAAGATAATCCTTTTGATAGACGAATAGTTCTTTCTATGTGGGGGGCTATGGATCTTCATTATAGTGGAAAGGATGTTCCTTGTAATACACATATCTATTTTAAGTGTCGTCCAGGAAAAGAACAAAACATAGTTGATATGACAGTTATGTGTCGGTCTAATGATATGATTTGGGGTGCTTACGGTGCTAATGCTGTTCACTTTAGTATGTTACATGAATATGTTGCAAGTATGGCTAACTTAGAAGTTGGTAAGTATCACCAAGTAAGTAACAATGCTCATATTTATGTAGACTTATGGTCTAAGTTAAAAGATAAACTACCAGAGGGTATTATAGATAACGACTATACAACTGATCCTAATGTTAAGTGGCAACCTTTAGTCCAACACGCAGGTAATTTTGATCAAGACTTAAAATACTTTTTTCAATTACTTTGCGATAATCCGTCTGGAGGTCTTATCGGTGGTCAAGATATTACAGCTGACTTATTTAGTAATAGCGATACGTTTGCTTATACAGCAATACCTATGGTTCAAGCGTGGTCGTTATATAAACAAAAGAAGATTAAAAATGCAATAGGACAAGCGTCAACTATCCAAGCACCAGATTGGAAGAAAGCGTGTGTACAATGGTTAGAAAGGAAAGTAAAATGAGTAATCATGCAACTAGAAGTAAAATAATTCAAAAGGTAAATATATTAGCCAACGAAGATGTAACAGGTCTACATGATGCAGAAAAATCTTATGGGGATAGCTGGAAAAAGCGTGGAGGTATAGGTGCTTTTATGATGTTAGCTAGGAAGTGGGATCGTATAGAAAACCAAGTAAACGACAGTAATTACGATATATTTCTAGCTTTAGAAGAAGATGGGAGACAAGAGGGGCTTATAGACGATATAAGAGACCTTAGACGGTATCTACTTCTAGTAGAAGCAGAAATGGCTTTACAAAACGATGAGTAGTATGCTAACATCTTCTCAACAGAAAGGGAAGAAAGCAATGCGTAAAATTAAAAACCCATTACAGCCACCTTTATTTTCTCCTGACAGTTCGTGGACACCTCCAGAGATATTACCTGATTTATCGTCGGCTAAAGAAATAGCTATCGACCTTGAAACATGGGATCCAAACCTTAGAAACAAAGGTGCTGGTTGGGCTAGAAAAGATGGAGAAATTGTTGGTATNGCTGTAGCGACAGAAGGTTGGCAAGGTTATCTTCCCATTAGACATCGTGGGGGTGGAAACTTAGATGAAACTTTAGTCTTTAATTGGTTAAGGGATTTAGCTAAAACTAAAGCCGATAAAGTCTGTCATAACGCTTCTTACGATATTGGTTGGCTAAAAGCCGAGGGTATAAATATACAAGGTCGTATTATTGATACTATGGTTGCTGCACCCTTAATAGATGAAAATAGATTTAGTTATTCATTAAACAACTTAGGAAAATCTTACTTACAAGAGACGAAAAACGAAGAAATGCTGTACGATGCTGCACAGGCTTGGAGTGTTGATGCAAAGAGTGGGTTACATGAATTACCAGCAATGTATGTTGGTCAATATGCAGAACAAGATGCTGCCTTGACTTTACGTTTATGGAAGTGGCAAAAAGCAGAACTAACTAGGCAAGACTTATGGTCTATCTTTGATCTTGAATCATCTATTACACCGTTGTTGATAGAAATGCGTTATCGAGGTGTACGGATTGATTTAGATGCTACACAAAAACTATCCAAACAGTTTCAGGCAAAAGAGATAGAGTCTCTTCATCGCATAAAGCAATTAGTGGGTAGCGAAGTCGAAATCTGGGCTAATGCCTCAATAGAAAAAGCATTCAAAAAACTCAACTTAACTTTTAATTACACCGAAAAAGGATCTCCCTCATTCCAACAATCATGGCTTGAGTCACATGAACATGAGTTCCCACAGTTAATTGTAAAAGCAAGAAAGATGAATAAAGCAAGAACAACGTTCATAGACGGTATGCTTATGAGTAATCAACAGACAGGTCGGATTCATGCAGAACTACATCCCCTACGTTCTGATGATGGGGGAACGGTTACTGGACGATTTAGTTATAGTAACCCAAACCTCCAACAAGTACCAGCAAGAGATCCAGAGATTGGTGCTGCAATCAGGTCGCTATTCATACCAGAAGACAACTGTGAGTGGGGAGCATTCGATTATTCACAGCAAGAACCAAGATTAGTTGTTCATTACGCAGAGTTGATGGGATTGAGGGGATCAGAAGATGCTGCAAATGCTTTTAGAGAAGGCGATGCCGATTTCCATCAAGTCGTAGCCGATATGGCAGGAATACAAAGAAAGCANGCTAAGAACATTAACCTTGGGTTGTTTTATTCTATGGGTGTAAAAAAGTTATCTGAAAGTCTAGGTTTAACCTTAGACGAAGGNAAAGATTTATTTGCTCAATACCATGAAAGAGTTCCTTTCGTAAAAGCCCTTAGTGAGCGTGCAATACGTCGAGCAGCAACACAAGGAAGTATAAGAACTTTGTTAGGTCGGCAGTGTAGGTTTGATAAATGGGAGCCGTCACAGTTTGGTACACGAAAAATTATGGATCATAAGACTGCGTATGCTGAACACGGTAACGCTATTAAAAGAGCCTTTACCCATAAAGCTATGAACAGACTTATACAAGGTAGTGCTGCAGATATGACAAAGAAAGCTATGCAGTTGTTGTATGAGGAGGGCATCATCCCTCATATCCAAGTTCACGACGAATTAGATTTTTCTATTGAGTCACACGCACAGGCTGTACGAATAAAAGAAATCATGGAACACTGTGTAGAATTACAAGTACCAGTAAAAGTAGACGTTGATCTTGGTCCAAACTGGGGTGAGGCAAAGGATGCTGCAAAAGTAATAAAGCATGCAGAGTCAGTAAGGGGTTGGACGAGGGGTTCTGAGTCTTCGTACAGTAAACAAGCAGTTTAGCCATAAAAAGCAGGCTTTTCGTATTTTATTCCTTACTATTGCCTTATATAATAATATTTTAAAGGAGTAAAAATGTCACAAGAAATACCTAAAAACGTCCAAGTACCTGTGGTTATGGCTGCAGTGCTATGGAAAGCCTTACGCAACAACAACTGTCCTGAGATGGATTTACTTGCTTCATGTATGATAAATCAAGGTCTCGAGATAGACGGATCAGCTGAGGAAGTCTATGACTATTACAAGGAGTATCTAATCGCAAATGGATTACTCCAAGAGGAGAGTGATATTACTCAATAACCCAAGAAATTAGAAAGGAAGAAAATGAAACGTATAGAAAAAGAACTCGACTACATGATGTCGTTTTTAGTAACTTCAGCAAAAAGTGCTGCACGCTGTAAAGAACAAGCCTTATCGTGCATTGAAGATATTCGTGCAATAAAACATAGGTGGGGTTTACTAATAAAAGACGACTCTGCAAGAGAGTTGCAAATGCGTTTACAATACTTAGGGTATGTAAAAACCTTTCGAGAGTCCTATTTATACCATATGAAAAATGTGGACTGGGCTAAAGGAAATATCTATAAAAAAATCAAAATAAATCAAGGAGAGTTTTAATGGCTACTATGGAAGAGCGACGTCAGTGGATGGATCCAGATCAAAAGAGGAAAGTTGCGATGGACTTTCTTTCTTCTACTCGAGGGCAATATATAGTTAGTCAGGCTTTATGTTTAGCTATACAAAAACTAGAGTCTGTCGAGGATGTTCATAAAGAAGTATCGAATATACAAGATATGAACTTACTCTTAGATGATGTCTTTCCTATGTATAAAGGTCTAATGCGAGATAAATTAGAACGTGCACAGGAGGAAGACGATGGCTAAGTTGTTTTATTATATCGGTCAGATAGAAGAAAAAACTGGCGAGCATAATTTCAACTCAACTATTGTTTGGTCTACACCNCAACCACACCAACCTAACTTATTTGGCGATGATAAACAGGAGCGTGACTGTGCTGCTNAAGACTTTATGGAAAACCAATGTAAGTTTTGGTATGGTGGGGAAGAAGATGACGATGGGAAAGAACGCTCTCATGACTATGATGAAGATAATGGGTGGTACTCGAAAGATGATCACGAGTACCAATGGCGAAATAGTGGGTTTAAAGAAATTTCTAAAAAAACTTTTAAAGAAGTTCAGCCCTTTGTTACAGATATGACAGGTAG
>JGI24006J15134_10001054_pt1 | contig 15878 bp, 17 predicted proteins | sample LinPmetageLP53_FD_15134 | JGI IMG/M metagenome (IMG submission 15134)
TTTGCAAACCAATACAAGGCAGCAACCCAACAGGCTGATGAGCCTTACATGAGACTACAGCGTGGACAGCAAATGCTTGGAGGCGCTGCTCCATTCATGCCTCAATACAGCAGTGGGTTTAGTGTTGGTTCTAGAAACATTGGAGCGAATCAACAGCCAAGTGATTTTGCCAATGCCGCTGGTGTAGCAAGTACGGTAGCAAGCTTATTTTCCGACTTCAGGCTTAAAGAAAACATCTCTAAGGTTAAAGAGGTAGAGCCTGGAATAGGATGGTACACCTGGGACTGGAATGATAAGGCAAAAGAAATTGGTGCTGCTGGCTTACCGACTGAGGGTGTTATCGCTCAAGAGGTTAAAGAGGTTGATCCAAGCGCGGTCATGATCGGTGAGGATGGTTACTACAGGGTTGACTATTCCAAGATTAACTACGAAGGAGCAAGGGTTTAATTATGTACGAAGACATTATGCGTAGACCCATGTTCCAAAAACCACAGCAACGTGCGGGTTCAGGAATCATGGCAGGTGTTGCCCCGGTCCAGGGATATGATGATGGCGGGTCAGTACCACAATATACCCCTAAGTTTTTGCGTGAAGAGGAAGAGGAAGACATAACTGATAATCCTTATTTTAAAGCTTTTGTTGTAGACAAAGATGATCCAGTTGATATTGCACTATCAACCGCTGCGGCTGGTATGGCTGCAACAGGTATAGGAAGTCCAGTAGCTGCTGTGACTAAACTTGTTGGTATTGCAAGAAAAATAGGAAAGAATCGAAAAGTCATAGGCGATATTGTTGAAAGAGCTCAAGATAAAGTCATGCAAATGGAAAGCATGGGTGTTTTTGATAAGGCTAAAAAAATTGGTGGGCAAGCTGCAACAAAAGCTGGTGATTACTTGACTTTATCTTCTGGATTAAAAGAGATTCCTGAAATAATAAGCGGCCCTGCTGGTTATGTTGAAGATAGAGTGGAGAGTGTGAAATATCCTATCGAGCAAGGGTCTGAACTTGTGGAAAGTATATATAACATAGCAACAAAAGCTGATGGAGGGATAGCTTCTCTACCCGTTAATATGGCTGATGGCGGAATAGGGAAGACAGATTTAATTTTAAAAGGTTTTGGAGATCTTATAAAGTTTATTAAAAATAAACTAAAGAAAGGCGAGATCAATGAAGATGAAGCTAAAAAAATAATTAAGGACAATGTTGGAGGCCCTAAACCACGGGTGCAATACAACGCGGATGGTACTCCTAGAATAAAATCTGACGGGCCAAGCAGGGGGGTTAAAGAAGATCTCAAAGGAAAGCCTGATGAGCCAAAGCCCCTTCCATCTGATGATTTAACTAAAGGAAAGGGAAAAAGGTCTGTAATGTCTACATTAACAGCTCCACTTAGGAACCCTGGAAAAACCCTCTTGGGTGCAGCTGCTACTGGAACAGCTGCAATAGTTGGTGATGCTATTCTTAATGAAGGTAAAATAACAAAAGATTTAATAGGCATTGAAGATGAAATTATGCCACCCCCGCCATTGGCTAGCCAGACACCACCCCCGCCATTGGCTAGCCAGACACCACTGGCCAGGATCAACCCTAATGCTTCTACAAGTGTTGGGAAAGAAGATGGCAAAGTTAAAGAAGAAAGAAAGAAGTTTCTTCCTAAAGTGCGCCCGTTTGGTGGCAAGATAGCTAAAGCATTGCTTGGAGAAGACGAGGCATTTGGTGGCGACGATAAGAAAGACCAAGGGTTCTTAAGAAGCGTCATGAGCAAGCTTCAAGATCCTAGAACCAGGTATGCAATTGCTAAAGCGAATCAACCATCAGAGGGCTTCACTCCTCGTAATGCTATGAGCGATATGGTTCTTGGCGCGCAAGAGTATGATGATGCAGTTGCCAAGCGAGAGTACATACAAGCTCAGACAGAAGATCAATCGACTAGTGATCTTGAAAAACTGACAGACTTCTTTATGAGTGATGTTGATACCGAAGGAAGAGATGAAGAGGAAATATTATCTCTTAGAAATAAAATGAAATTTAGTCTTCAGAGCCTGTCTTTCGATCAAACAAGGCAGGCTTTGGCCGCAGAACTAGCTGCTAAGTTTGGTAGTGATGATGTCGGAATTGATACAGTTAAAAAGATTATGAATCAACTAACTTCAACTGAAGATCTAGCAAAAATTATTGAAGACTTTAATCTAGCTGGACAAGCTGCCCCGTAGGGTTTTGTTTTGCCTGTAACTTATAAAAGATTATCTAATGGCCGAGTTGCCACTTTATATGGTGATGATCCAGATAATATTGCAAGACAGCTAAGAGAAAAAGAATTAGAAATACAGAATAATAATCGTCTTGATTCTCAAAGAAAATTTTTAGCCAGTCCTGAATACCAACCTGGAGAAGAGGCTCCTGTCGGAGAAGAGATAGGTGCTTTTGGAAGCATGGCTCGCGGAGTTAGTGCTGGATTGGTAAGCATTCCTACGGAACTAGCCAGTACCATTGGTCATGGGTTATCTGCTTTAGGTGTAGAAAAAGGAGAAGATGTTGTTGAATCAGCACAACTTCTTCAAGACAGATTTGCCCCAGACATAGAAGGTCTTGGTGCTTGGGCTGAAATACCAAAGGCTCTTGTTCAATTTGGTGTACCTGGCGGCGTTGTCCTCAAAGCATTGGGTAATTCAAACAAACTAACTAAGCTTCTTGCTGTTGCCTCTGCTGAAGGAATGGTCGCAGAGTCCGACATGAAATCTTTTGGAGATACATTTCTTCCAAACCCCGTTACCAAGACTAAAGAACTTGAGGGATTGGAAGGGCAGGAAAGAGCGTTTGCGGCTCTCTATAATAAAGGAGTTAATGGATTAGAAGCTGCGGCAATAATGGCGGGTATACCATTAGCACTAACTGCTGCTGGTGCTGTGGTTAACACTACAGCAAAAGGTGCTGCCAGAATCCCTGGCGTGAAACAGATAGGCCAAGGGGCTATGCTAGTAGGTAAAGGGTTTTCAAAAGTTGTAGACAAAGCAGAGAAGAGTTCGCCTTTAACTAGAAGTTTACTTTCATCTGTAAGATTTAGAGGCAAGTTACCTGATAAAGAAGTTGCTGAAATAAAAGCCCTTAAAAGCACTGAGCTTTTAGCCTTGGGACACACCAACTTAGTTGCAATGAATGATTTATCTAATACCCTTGAAACCGTTTTTAAACAAGGGAAAGTTAATGATCTCAATGGTGAAAAAGTTATTGATGCTCTGAATGATTATCTTTATCCAACTGACGATATTGTTTCTGGGTTAACCCCTAGCGCGAAACAGATTGAAGCTGCTAAACAATTAATAGAAATGGATAAAGCCTTTGGCCTTGTTAAGTCTGGTGATGAATACAATTACTCTATGTTTAAGGACAATACAGAAGGGATTAAAACCGATTTTAGTTTGTTTAGATCAGCGGCTAATGCAAGAAAAACAATTGATGATTACACAAAATCTATTCAAAGAAATCCTGAGTTTATACCTGAAGGGGCACAAGAAACCTTAGACGGGCAGTTAGGATTGTATGGTGCTACACAATACAGAATGTTCTTGGACGATGAGTATCTTCCTGAAGCAAATGTTGTTGAGAATGCAATACAAGCAATCATGAAGGGGTCTGATCAATCTGGATCTGCTTTTACAAGACAAGAAGCGGTAGAGGCTTTAACTTTAATTAAAGCGAAAGGCGGGTTTGCAAATAAAAACTTAAGCCCAGAAGAAATACTTAGTGATGAAACTTTAAAGTCAGTTATGAAAGGGCCATTGCTGGGTAAAAAACTAAATGATCCCGCCGTTAAAGAGTTTCTTGGTGAGTACACAGGAAGAAGAGAATTGCCTAGTGGGGTCCATGGGTTAGATAAAAGATCGGAAGGATTGCTTAGAAAAACCAAAGAGACAATAGGAAGGCAAGCCGCTGTTATCAGTCAATCAAATTACTTTAAACGGCTTGAAGCCTATAACGATGGATTGCCAGAAGGCAATAAAATGTTTTTAGATTTTGCGCCCGAAGCTGGGTTAACAGCGAAGACTGGTGAAAAATACGCTCAAATACCAAACGACATAGGGTATGGGCCTCTTAGGGGTAAATACATTAGAGAAGATTACTTCACGGCTCTTGAGCAGACATCAGCCAATTGGAATCTTAAAGGCGCTAATGCATTTATTGGTTGGGCATTCGGCACACTTGCTGGCGCAAAGGGCATGTTGCAAAAAGCAGTGACTGTTTATAACCCAGAAGCTCAAGTAAGGAACACCGCTTCTGCTTTAGGGTTTGTAATTGCTAATGGTAATGTTCCTAGAGGTAAAGATGTTGCAGAAGCTTTCTCTACTATATATGGAGAGTTAGGTAATAAAACGAAATCAACAAGTGCTAAAAAAGAAATAATGCAAGAGTACATAAATCGAGGAGTGGTTGGTACTCAGGCCCAGCTTGGAGAAATAACCTCCATGGCTGAGTTAGCAGTTAATCAAACAAATGTAGGCGCAGGAAAAAAATTCTGGGAAAGAAGGGTTAAGGCCCAGGATAATTTTATGACAAAGCTTTATCGTGCTGGAGATGATGTTTGGAAGGTAGCTAACTACGAGATAGAAAAAAAGAAACTGTTAGGCATGGTTCAAAAAGCCGTTCTTAAAAACAAACCATTTACTTTAAAATCTACTACGCCAGACCAGGCTAAAATAGCTACTCAGTATGGATTAGATCCAAAAAATGTTGACTTGGTTGAGTTAAGTAAGAAAGGCAACAAAGTTATTAATGAATTTATTTCTGAAGAAGCTGCTTACATAACAAGAAACAACGTACCTAATTACGCGAGAGTTCCAACTGCAATACAAAACCTTAGACAGTTGCCACTTGGTAACTTTATTGCTTATCCAGCAGAAATAATTAGAACTTCATTTAATGTTGTTGGTAGAGGCATTACTGAATTAGCCAGTGACAATGCAGACATGAGGGCAAGAGGAATTCAAAGGCTGTTAGGGTATTCGGCCATGGCTTATGGAGTTAAAGAAGGAGTTAAGTCTTTTGGTTTGATGATAACTGGGGCCAACAATGAAGAACTGGAGTCTTATAAAAGAAGTTTTGCGCAGGATTGGGAAAAGAATTCTACATTTGCAACGATTCGTACAAATGACAAAGGAAACATTTTAGAAGCAATTAATCTTTCTTACACACTGCCATATGATTATGTGTCTAGACCTATTGATGCCATATTAAATGCTTACAACAATGGAATTAGAAAAGAAGAAGAGCTATATAAGATCGCTTTAGATGGAACTTTAGGCGCTATTAATGAGTTTACTTCCCCATTCATAGGCCAAGAGATGTTAGCTACTAGGTTGGTAGGATGGTATAACAATGAAAACCAATATGGTCAACAATTAACTCGAAGCCAAAATCTAGGAGATAGGTTTACTGCTGGAGTTTTACATGTAATGAATGGATTTTTACCCCCAATGGCAGGATTCAAACTGGCCACAGATAGAACTCCACTTGATACAGTTAACTACAACGTGTTGGAATCATTTAAGTTTGGAGACCTTTCTCAGGCAGCATTGGTTGAATCAGGATTAATACCAAGAGAAAAGTTAAGCCGAATCAAAGGCACAAAAAAACTGGATCTATACAAAGAAGCTGCCGAATCAATTACTGCGTTCAAAGTAAAAGACTTGAGTCCAAAGAATATTGCTAATAGCTTAAGATATAAAGCACAAGAGGTTAAAGATGAGTTAGGTGATGCCATAAACATTTATAACTCTATGAANAACCANCNNCGNGGGATCACACAAGATGAGTTTATTTACAATTTTCAAAAATCAAATAATCAGCAATACAAAATTTTAAGAGACTTCTCAATTGCTATTCAAGATGCTAGAGAGTTGGGCGTTTCAGATAGAGAAATAGCAAAAGTTCTTAGATTACAAGTTGGAGGAGTAAGAGGTTGGCGAGGCTTAATGAATAACACTTATACTCCTGCTCCACCTAAAGCCAGTGTTGCAATTGAACAACGTAAAGTTGATAAGTATTCCAGAAGAAATATAGCTCCTGTAAGGCGGTTGGTTGATGAAGTTACTGAAAGATTTGATCAGAAATTTCCAGAGGTTCCTGTTACGCCTGCGCCCCCAGAACCAATGGCCGATAGATTGCCAGGTATTATTCAAGAAACAGTTGAATCAATACCAGATACAGCATCAAGCCTGTACAAGAGGGCCTCTCAATTCCTAAGATCCGAAGAAGAAAAGAAGTTAATGGGCGGCAGTTAGATTGATTCCCAAGAGAGCAAAGAAGAAAGGTAAGTACTTTGCTATCAAAACTGAATACGATGGCATCGTGTTTGATTCAAAACTTGAGGCCGCTCGATACAAAGTATTAAAAGATCGCCAAGAAAAACATGAGATATCAGATCTTGAAATTCAAATAGATTTCCCTTGTGTCATCACTGTTGATGGCAAAGACAAGAAGATCTGCAAGTACATAGCAGACTTTAAGTATAAGGATTACCACGGAGATTGGGTCATCGAGGACACTAAGGGCATAATCACCCAGGTGTTCAGCCTCAAAAAGAAACTCGTTGAGGCGTTATACCCTGGCGTCAATATCAATATAGTTAAAGACCCTAGGGCCTAGAAAGGAATCTTCCTCTCATCCATGTTCTCTACCTCTGCGCCTGGGAATTCATTCTTTATATCCTCACCAACCTTCATTAAACCTGGATCAAAGTTACCCTTCGATAACTCTCTCATCTCTGAACTGCTGTAATAATTTCCAGCTACCCTGGCTTCAGGTATCGCGTTGTAAAACTTCATGACCCCAGCCTCGTAAGCGATCTTTGTATCATCACTCTCCTCTGGTATGTGGACCGCAGTATTGATGAGCTTCGGATTCCATAGATGGTTCTTGCAAGCAGACCTTTGAGTTTCAATATCAAGCACCTTATCACTGCGAGTACATATCCATGTGGCCCCATTGGTACTGGTCAATGGCTTAGAGAAAGCGCAGTTCCTACAGTTCACTGACTCAGGAAACCTTTTACGGAAGTAAATGTCAAAGTACGTCTTAGACTCTCCCTTAAGCCTCCAGTCCTTCTCTGACTTCCTACCCTTGTCTATGGGGGAATCACTACCAATGATCCTCTCAGCACGTTCCTGCGCCTTCTGCCATATGTCTGGGTTATACTCTATGATTTGTGAGTAGATCTTGCTGTTGTTTTTATTGACCACAACAACCATGCATTTGGTCAGGCCAAACACACCCATGTACCCATGTATCTGCCATCGATAGGTCTCGCTCCAGAGCTCATAGTCACCTAACTTCTCTAGTTCATTCCATCGTTTGTCATTCGCGCTCTTGATCTCAAGAAGAATGACCTCCTCCTCATCCGGTGGAGGCAGCACGGCCCTGAGTAATCCATCACAAGACCCCGAGAAATGTCCTCCCAGGGTGGATGCCCTGAACTGATTACCATCTTTATCATGAGATGCAATAGCCATCACCTTACTATCTCTAATGTTCTCAACCACCTGATCCTCAATGCGATTGCCCAGGTCAAACAGTCGGAGCATGCGACCTTCAAAGCTGTTGGGTAAGCACCAGTGGAAGTTCATCCATAGTTTATGCTCATCATCATCCCCGATCACACTGAATCCTAAGTGACCTCGATGCTGCTCATTATTATCCTCAAGCCACTGATCGACCTTCTTAAAAATAGACGCTGACAACATTCCAATATCTCCCTTCTTTTCTTACTGTTATTTGTTTGATGTGGCTCATGGCCCCGTCAAGGTTTACAAAATCCGCTGCGATATAAGGGATTCTGGGAATAAAATCTGAATTAGTTAAAGCCTTCCACTTCTTACCCGCCATCAACCCAGCGGTGCCTTTCATGCCAATCATAATCGGCATGCTTTGAGGCCAGTATTCTCCTGGTGTTACGAACTTAACATTCAGGTATTCGTTTCCATTCTTAGATGTCTTGACTTCAGCACTGACGGAATCAACATATTTTATCTTTTCAAGAACTTCGACTTCCTCATCAGACTCATCCGATAGGACACTGCCTTGAGCAGCGATCCTGCTGGTGGCAGCTTCTGGTTCTTTTTTCTCAGGAGGAGCAACCCCCTTTGGCTTATCGGCACCACACTCAATACACTTCTTGTCAAAGTAATCGTTGATGCCTAAACATAAATACCCAGACTCGGTGACCGCATCACAAATCCACACCTTCGGCTCATCGTTATCCGCCTTCTTGGGAGGTTTGGCTTTGTCAATACAGCCATGACGGTCGATGTTCTCGCCGTAGTCCAAGAGCAAACAATCTGTCTTATCCCCCCAGGTTCTCATGCCTCGACCACAGATCTGCACATACAGACCTAATGATTTCGTTGGCCTAAGAAGGGCAATACAATCTGTCCTGGGCGCGTCCCAACCTTCAGTAAGCACGGCTACGTTACACAGCGCATTGATCAACCCATCTTCAAACTTCTCTAATATGTCAGCACGATCAGCGTCTGGTGTTTCAGCAGTGATTACAGCGGCCTCAACCCCTGCATCCCTCAACAACATGCACATCTTATTGGCATGAGCGACAGTCACGCAGAAGAACACACTACTCATTCGGCCTTTGCTGTACGCCTTATCAATCCAATCAGCGATCACCGCCAACATGGTTTGATTCTCCATTGCAATCTTCTCAAGGTCAGCCTCTCGATAGTCACCGCCTTTAAACTTAACCCTGGCATTCGATGCATCAATGACTGCATCATCACTCACCTTGAAGGCTGAGAGCCGACACAGATAGCCGTCCTTAATTAACTGAGGTATCCCTATCTGGTACGAAACCCCGCCAAAGAACTGCCCATCCAAGCCATAGATAAACCCCTGACCCATGCGATATGGAGTAGCTGTCACGCCAAAGATCTTAGGCTCCAGGTATTGATTATTTTTAAAGTTTGCAAAGATCTTTTGATACCTACTGGCCTTCTCAAGGCCGACATGGTGGGCTTCATCCACAATGATGTAATCAAACTCACCCGAACTATCTAATCTCTTGGGGGTGGCAAGTGTGTCTCTGCTCGCAATAACTATGTTGGATTCAACATCAAACTCTTTTAAGCCAGCGGCCAAGATACCGCACGGCGCGCATGGCCAGACACTTAGTAGCTTATCTTTAGCCTGACTAATCAACTCCTGACGATGAGCCAGGATCAGAATCCTGCAATTAGGATTTCTTTCAAACAGTTGTTTGATGATCGTTGCAAAGACAACTGTCTTACCACTGCCTGTAGGCAATACAATTAATGGGTGAGTTGACTGTGTGTTCAACCAATGCAGCGTTGCGTCAATCGAATCTTCTTGGTAGTACCTTAATTTCATTTAATTCTTAATGACATATCATTTCATCGAGCTCTGCTGGAGATCTCATGTTTTGTTTGGCGCTCTCAATAAACTTATCAAGAGATTCTTTGTCAGAAAATTCCAGGTGGTAGGACAATGCGAAAGACAAGCACACCTCCATGAAAACATCAGGGTCAGTGCCTTCTTCTATGGCTTCTTTAAAAAGATTCCTAATGGAATCTAGAGCACTCAGGTGTTCCTCGCTGTTGAATTCAACTTCAATCATTATTTCTCTCCAGCCGTTGGACCTCATGTCCTGCATAAAACAATATCTTCCTCGCATCTCTAAGCTGATTGCTATGAGAAGCTTGCCCGTATCGATAACATGCCCTGAATATTTCACCAACCTGCGCGTTCATATTTTTGTGCGATATCAGATGCTGTAGTTCTTCTGCGTATATGGGGAGTTCGTAGTAGGAGGCAGTGCTCCCGTCTGATTTACTATCATCTTCCTGGTTCATGTCTTTTACCTGTGACATTTTTTGCTATTACTCCTATTAATATTGCGTGGCTCGGTATGTATTTTTTAATGTCCGATAAAAATATATCATCCAGATCAATGACCTCTACCACATCGTCAACCTTGTACTCGACTTTGACGTTGAAGACAGCGCGCCTCATCGTGGCGACTCCGTGATGTCTGTAATTTGAAAATCGAACTCTTTGTATTGTCTGTCAAACATCTCTGCTGGTTGCTTGAGGATCTTAACTACCAGGTCCATTGCCTTATCATCGTCCTCTGCTTCAATCTCAATGCAGACATCAAGCTTGTACCTTCTCATCTCAGAGCCCCGAACAATCAGGTCCAATCGCTCCCCGTCTTCCTTGTTAATTCTTTCCTTGATGTTGACGATCGACATGCCAAGCGCATCCATTTCGTATTTGGTTGCTAACTCCTCAAGCAAATCGACCAGAGTGATTGAATCATTCATGCCCCCACCTAATAGGTATAGACTGTTTTAGTGAAGGAGGTGACCACATTGATGTGGTAGTCAATGTGATCCTTGAATGCAATCTCAAGAGCCTTAACCAATGGATCAAGCATCTCAGCCTTCTGAGCAAGACTCATTCCCTCATGCGCTTCATAATCGACTGAGATCGGTATCCTGGTTAAAAGCTTACGCTTGAAGCTTTGAGTTTCCTCACAGTAAATGTCTATGCCCATGTCCCTGTTTTCATGAAAGACCATAAGACTGGGATCACACAAACGGTAGAGCGTACCGTCTTCGAGCTCTTCTAACTTTTCCTTTGGAACTAACTGCTCCAAGCTTTGAATCTTCTGCTCAAGATCTCGATTTTTTAAAGACAATCTGTCTCGGATTTCTTCATACCGCTTGACCTGGTCTTCAGAGACCTCTAAATCATCTTTAAGTTTTTTTACACGGTCTATAAGATCTTTCTTTAATTCCATCTGTTTCACCCTTATTTAAAATTTAAATGTTTTGCTTTGAGTAAGTCCCGCCATCTCGACCCACCGGACGGGAACGGTGTTCCAGGCTAACTACTGCCTTGGTCTATCTATCCTCCTGTTGACCACTCAGCCTTCGTTAAGTTAGCTGCTGGTTGAGCCGGTGCTTGCTGGGCCACACTGCCAGTCGAAGACACTGGTGGAATAGGCGTCGGGGCCTCGTGGTCGGCTGGGAAATACCCATTCAACTTGTTGTTGATGTAGCCGTTGAACTCCTCCTGAGTCAGCTTGGCTTTAAACTGTCTGCCCATAGCACTGTTGATCATCTCCTTCGTGATCTCAGGATTAGGATCAATGGACACACTGCGCATCCACTTCTTTAACTTGCTGTACGCAACCTGATTGTTAACAACGAAGTAGTCGAATAAAGGTCTCCTACTCGCATGAACAGGGTCAACGAATGCAAACGTAACAGTCAGCATCTCAGCACCAGTTTTTTTAGATGGTGTATCAGGATCAATCTCAGTCGCCTTCATCATGTACTCGCCTTCTGGCAATGGTTCTGAACCCACGTTGTCAGGTATATCACTGACATCAATTTTGTTATCAAAAAAACCCATATGTTTTAGCCTCCTAAGCTGCTTCGGTTTTGGTTTCTGTTTTTGGTTTGAGCGCATTTGCATACGCGGTGTAAAAGTCGTTCCATGACAGCGGCAACTGTTGTGGAATCTCAAGCCGTGACTTAGCCTCATAACCCATAGCGTATCGAGTATAAAGGAATCGATTGCCTGAACTCTTGGCAGTGCCATCCGCATTGAGACTTTTGTCGTAGTCTGCGAACAGATTGAAGTCCACCCAATCCTTGATCAAGGCGTTGACCTTTTTATTAGAGCGCATCTGGTATGCACGATACTCTCCAACGGTGGGGTCATTGACCACTTTGTCGCCAACATGACTCAGAAGAATAACGCTCATCTTCTTGTTCGAGTGCAGCCAGTTAAACCCTTGGAGCAAGTGCCTCCAAACATTCTCTTCCGCCACATAGTAGGCCCCGTAAGCTGCCTTCGGATCGTTGGGTGACTTCCACCCGTTGGTCCTTACGACATACTCTTCAGCCAGCTTGCTCGCCGCGTCCGTTGTATCCAAAACAATCGTCCTATACTCATGTTCTTCTTTCATTAACGATTCCAACTGATTGAGAATCTCATCCCATGTGTTGGCTACTGGGAATCTTGAAACGTCCTCGATGTAACCAAGCCCGTCTTCAGCTTGAATAACAATGGGGTTGATTGAGTGAGCGCCAAAGGTTGATTTACCTATGCCGTCGATCCCCTGGACGTTGATTCGTACTGGCGGCAAGCGCCCGTCATCATCAATAATCCTAGACTCTGCTTCTTTTGAAACTTGATTCAACAAGCTCATTCTTCTGCCTCCGTTAGTTTTTCCTGATTGATTTCTTTGATCTTATGATCACCTAGCTTGATTGAGTGCGCGCTGTGCAAGAGCTCAACTGTCTTGTCGTTTGGATGCGACATGGCAAAGCTTTGAAAAGCACGGTAGTCAATTTTGTATGTGGTTGTTTTTTTGACGGTGACGCATTCAGGTAAGTCTTCATTAGAAAGTGTAGAAAAAACTTCATGTAACCGATCTTGATCCCAAACGTGGTCACGTTTAGTTTCAACTGTTATACCCTGGTAAGTTTTCTGTCCACCTTCGTTACTCAATAAGAGCTTGAGGTTCCCTAGTTCTTCAGTGTCAAGAAGCTGTTGTTCCAGTTTCTTTATCTGAGTGTCGATCTCTTTCTTTTTTCGTTTGCTGCCCAAATACTGATAAGCTAAACACTTAACATCTGTCATCTTCTACTCGCTTTCTCTTCTCTCTAAGATTTGAACTTTAATGCATCCATAATTTTATGCAAGCGTTTATTTTTTTATTGTTAAAAAATTATGATATGTGTATCGTTCACTAAACACACAGGAGAAAGAACATGGAAGTAGAGATTGAGAAGAATGCAGAACTACCAGACAGGGTAGGAGAGTGGGGTAAGTGGCAGAAGCTCGTAAAGGAAATGGATGTGGGTGATGCGGTTACCTTCCTAGATGATAAGAACATGACCGCCTATCATGGCATACGAAGAGCGGCCAAAGGNTTAGGTTTTAAAATTACTATGCGCACCATCGAGGGTGGAAAGATCAAGGTGTGGAAGCAGGAAACAATAGAAGACTCTGAATGATGCCGTTCTTTCTGGATAAAAAATCCGGTCAGGAGATGTCTCCAGAGGCTAAGGAAGAATTGCTTCTCGATATGTGGGACTACGGGATGCACATCATTCCATGTGGATCACCGACAGAGATGGTCCCCAAGTACTTCAGTGATCGCAATCCGTTCACGCCAGAGGATGAGCTACGCCGCAAGTGGAGCAAGACTCCAAGAGGTGTGCGCTGGCAGTCGTATCAAAAGACTCAGCCATCCAGGGAAGAGATCATCCATTGGCATAGTCAATACCCTCAAGCGAATTGGGCTGCGATCTGTGGCATCAACTTCGCGGTCGTTGATTCCGATAGCGAGGAGGCATCTAACTGGATCACGGCAGGTGGTATCAGTCGTACCCCAATGGTACAGCGATCGCCATCAGGGGGGCGTCACTTCTTTTACAGCATCCCTCCGCATCGAGCGGTACGCAACAGTGTCGGCAAGAACAAGATCGATGTGCGTGGAGAGGGTGGCTATATCATGATCGTGCCCTCTTTCAACTATGAGATTGAGTACGATGACAGCTTTGTCATGACTAACTTTGATGAACTACCCATGCTCACAGAGGATGACATACAGAAACTTTATGAATTCAATAACGACGGCAAAGTCGAGACGATCAGGGATAAGCTGACTGAAGACCCGCGCATCGAGGGCAGTCGCAACGACACTCTAGCTAGGCTCGTGGGCAAGTGGGTGAAAGAAGGATGGGGTATGCGCGAGATCATGATCAAAGCGCATGACTGGAACCAGACCTGTCAACCACCCATGGACCTGGTGGAAACCACACGCACCACCACAAGCATCATCAACGGGCACATCAAACGACACCCGGAAGATGTGGATTCAGGGGTGTTGCATTGGGAATCATCCTCTTGGAACACCGAGATCAGCGAGGATCTTAAAGAGATAAAAGACAATCAGGTCACTGTTGTTGAGGAAGAAGAGGAAGAGAAAGAGAAGCCTGAGTCAGGGCCTTTAGGATTAAAACCATTCAGTGATCGCTCTTGGCTTGATTTAAAAGACGATAACATCGAGCAGTACTGGGGCGATGCATTCATCTTCGAGAAGAGCAGAGTACTACTGCTTGGTAAGCCCAAGATCGGTAAGTCAAATTGGTTGGGGGCATTCGCAGCGGGTGCCACAACAGGTACTGACTTCATGGATGAGCCATTCAGCAAACCGCTCAAGGTTATCTGGTTTCAGGCAGAGATAATCGCTGAGTTCCTTAAGCGCAGGATTGATCTGTACTACCGAAGGTTCGCCGCCAACGATGAGCTCACAAGGATTGGTTACAACAACCTGATCATCAGTGACAGGCTGAGAAAGAACCTCATGAAGGATGCAGACATACAGGCGTTCAGTGATGAGATCGCGTTTCATCAGCCTGATATCGTAATGATAGACCCCATCATCAACTTCTTCGATGGCGAAGAGAACAGTAACACAGAGATCCGAAAGCTTCTGGACCGCATTGACATGCTGATCGAGATGCACAATGTTAGCATCATACTCGCGCATCACACAGGCAAGGAGCGAGCGGATGACAAGACGTTCATGTCAGCACGGGGCGGTAGTGTATTCGCGGGATGGTTCGACTCAGGCATCAAGCTTGGGGGTGAGAAGCCCGAGGTCAGCATGTTCTACGAGGCGCGCAATGCCAAGGAACCTGATGAACATCTCGCGCACTTTAACTTTGATGATGGCCTATGGAAAATCAATGAGTGGACTCCAAAGGAAAAGAAAGAGATCAGTGAGGAAGATGAAGTCAAGATAGCTAAGGTGGTTGTTGAGGCAATGAGCAGTACAACCTTCTATAAGCGTAAGGAGTTAGAGATCCTGGCCCAGGAAGCATTGAAGGCAGAGGGCATGAGCAGTGGGGAGAAGGCTGCTCGAAAGGCGGTGTCTTTTGTGCAGAAGTACAAGGGCAACATAGTCAAGACGCAAGCGGTGCCAGGTCAGGCAGTGTGGCACTATCTTGCATCAAACGAAATGCAANGACCTTGGGAGGTTGAATGATGAGCGAGAGTATTTTTGGAAAAGAGATTGATGATCACTTGGAAGCAGCTAACTATCAAGAGTATAAGGATAAGGTGCAGGATGAGTGGGTTACTTATGGCCCAAGCCAACTGGCAACTGAGGCTAAAGGATTAGCAGCTGAAGCTGGGATTGACATAGGCGTAGCGATGACTGCTTGTGTGGAGTCAAAGCGAAACTATGAACTTCAGATGATTCGTAAAGCCTTATGGGAGATCGAGTTTCAATCTCGTTCTCTTGTATCTATTGAGGGAATAGCGAACATCCTTTCCAGAATGGAGGATAGAAGCGCATGAAAGGTGATGGTAGACACAGTTTTAACGAAGAGAATGGGTACGTTGTTTTATTTGTCGGCACGCCATACATGGATGGCCGTTACAGCATCGAGGAAGATGCACATGAGATTAAGGAACACATGGAAAGTCGTTATCCTCATATCCGTTTTGAAGTTGTTGAAGTCAGAGGAGACTTTAGAGTGACGGATGATATCTTCTGGTCAAGACACCAGGAGGAGATAGAGCAGTTTGAAAAGGATTCAAGTCACATCTGGTGGTACAGAGATGGATACAAAACAACCAAGAATGGAGGATAAACTTTGAATAATTATGTAGTGCTTCTGTCGGGCACGCCATTTATGGATGGTAAGTATTCAAGTATGCACGATGCGTACAGTGCGCAAGAACATATAAGGAGCGTCTATCCCAAGCAACGCCTGGATATCATACAGGTGTTGGATAGTTTTGATGTGACTAACGATATCTTTTGGTCGGAT
>JGI24006J15134_10001055_pt1 | contig 15862 bp, 29 predicted proteins | sample LinPmetageLP53_FD_15134 | JGI IMG/M metagenome (IMG submission 15134)
GTTATTCTGCATTATTGAGAAGGTACACGCTATGCCGGGAAATGGTGTAGTCTCGATGTTCAAGTTTGGTATGAACTATGGCCAGTGGTTAGCTATATTGGCCAGTCACAATATACCTTATAAAGAAGTCCCACCTCAAACATGGATGAAGTTCTACGGTGCTTTACCGAAGGACAGGACAAAGAGAAAGAACCATTTGAAGCACTTAGCGCAGAGTTTATACCCATCAATAAAGATCACATTAAAGACGGCTGATGCTATATTGATCGCTCATTGGTGTAAGCAGATCGCCCCGGATCTAAATGAGTCAGCATTAGGAGGTGGTTTTGTACAGAAAGATCAATGAATCAGATAAGAGTATACAGTGGGCTATAGATAAGTATCTAAGGCGCAGCCATACAGTAGCTAATGAGGTAGATAAGAGGAGTCGCAATAGATACACTAAGGAGAGCCGAAAGCTCAAGTATTGCCCTGAATGTGATAGGGTCTGGGAGATATGCACAACAGGGATGGTACATAGATATGACCACTTACCAACGTATGGATTGATGAAGAAGGTTTGCACGTTTTGCAAGGGAGTAAAAAGGGTGTATAGGAAGAGGGTAAAAGTTATCCACAATCCATTAACAGGGTATAAAGAATAGTTTAATGAGTGTTAAGATCTATTTTAAGAGAGGTGTAAAGAAACCTTTAAACATAATAGTATATTAAAATATTATAACCAAAAAGAATACATAGTATTAGGGCAGTGAAACTATGTGGATAACTCACAATAAAAGCAAACAAGTGGATGCAATAAATCAATGAATGAACGCATGATAAGCTATGAAGAAGAAAGGATAAGTATGGATTGGATGGGTCAAACACTCTGTCAGAGAGCCTTATTTAAAGCCATTGGATACCTTGTTAATCCTCTATCTCCATATAAAACAAATCCATCTACAGCTGTTAGCTTAGAGTATATGTTATATAACAGGGCTATCTTAATACATATACAGAGATATAGCAATAGGCATAGTGATTACTTATTGCGCATAACCTTTATTATGTATAACACCCGGGGGCATGGGGGTGATTGCTATTATACCCGCGTGCTACCATCAGACCCGCTAATATGATATTAAAACGTCAATTGATATCCATTTTTAAAAAATATAATTTATGCAACGTCACAGAGGAGCTTTATGGATCATAATGTAAAATTACCGGCCTATATGAAACCTTTTACAGATAGACAGAGGCTGGCTATAGAATTACTGGCATCTAAGCCCGGATTGAGTACAGCAGATGCGTCTGAGGCCCTCCAGTGCGCAGCAGATACGATTAGATTATATAGGAGGAGTTCATCATTTAATGAGGCTGTATATAGTCGATTTATGGAAATAAGCGGAGGTCGTTTAATTGGTGTTGTTGATTCAATGATCAGAGAGGCGACGAAAGGAAATGTTCAAGCTGCAACGTTGGTTTTGAAACACTATGGGAAATTAGAAGATAGAATTACAGTGCGAATAGAAAGCCCATTTGAGAAGTTTTTAAAAATAGGAGATATAGAAGAAGCTGAAATTGTAAATGAAGAAGATGCTGTAGAAATAGGGAAAAGCATCGCGATCAGTTCTGTTTTGCCAGACCGTGACCCGGTAAACGACAAACCCAAAACGCGAACAAAAAAAGAGAACGATAGATTAAGGTCTATACAAGATGGAACTTATACAAGCGAGAAGAAAGCTAATGTAAGAAATAAGGCGTATAATTTGCGCGTGAGGGCTGAAAGGGTAGGAATGGATATGTTACCACCGGGACGGCAAAGAAAGAACGTGAGGACTGAATGGATCAAAGAGCTTGAATCTCGAGAACAGGCAATGGGCGTTTTCAAATGATCGTAAAATATGATGGGCCAGCCGTTGATGCTAAGAGGGCTGATAAAATTGTAAAGATATGTATTAAATGCCAGAAAGGGTGGGAGGTAGATTGGGAAACGTCCAGAACGGCGGCAAATCGGCGCGATAATGTAAAAGTCTATTATTACTATTCTAATTTCCCCACATATAAAAAGATCAGACAAGTTTGCCCACTGTGTAAATAAAAAAGGCCCATTTCTGGGCCTCTTTCTTGCGGCGTGTTTAAACGCTGTATATTAAGCTGAAATACTCAATATCTTTTCTCCATTTTTTATAATCTGCATAACTCATAGTTATTTTTTTTACGGGTGCATATCTATAAATAGTTTCAATATAGACCTTGTTGTTTTTTCTGGTAATAATATTTAATGCAGTATCATTCCAATTTTTCTCTTTGAAAGTCTGATTATTTTTTAAATTTATCATCTTAAGCCTCTTTTAAGTTTTTGAACTTTGTTTCCCTGAAGGACATATCTCTTTCAACACCAAGCCCGAATTGACCTTTTGCTTTCTTCAATTCGTCTATCGAAAAATATCCCCATTCGCCACCACCGGCAAAATCTCCACAATAAGTATTCCCAATAGCGTATCCAAAGAACGTTTCGCTTTTTTTGTCATACTCAACGCCGTACCATGTCCACTGTGCGTCTGGAGTAAAAAACTTAACAACTAAGTTCTTTTCTTGAAGAGCAACTTCTTCAGTCGCATAAAACGCTGGAAGTTTTTTTTCAATAGCTTTTGTGATTAATTTCATGTTTTCTCCGTGTTTGTCGTTTATTTGTCTCATGTCTCATTGAATTATAACAATTATAACAATAGCATACAAGAAGTTTATAAAATAAAAAAAAGACCTACTGTTTTCCCATGAAATAAAAAACCACATAATAAATGCAATTGCTTAACTGAGCATCTGCCTTAATTTCTCCAAAAGGCCCGTCGAACTCATCATAAAGATTTGCGATGTTTTCAGTTTGGATAAAATTCTTAGTCGCTTTGAATTTCTCTAAATCCTTAACCGTAGTTTTTTCAACAGCTAACTTTTTTTCATCGTTGTAAAACTCCATCCCATAAGCTCCGTGCGCTCCCCTAACCCTGTGTAAAAGTAGGCCCTTGTTAGCCAACGCCTTTAATGTATTAAAAGTAACTTTTTTCATTTTCGCCCCGTGTTTGTTGTTTATTTGATTCATAACCTGTATAAGTATAACAATTATAACAATACGACGCAAGAGGTTTAAAAAATAAAAAAAGACCCAAGTAAACGTTGTTGTGCAAAGTTATCTAGCTTTTATGCTGGCTATGAACCAGCACCGTTGAGAAGATACACGAACGACACAACAAAGTTTACAGCAGTTATTTTTTATCAATGTCAATTTCAATTGAAGTCGCCGTCACTTTTGAATCGATAAAAAATTTCTTGCAAGTCAAATAATGCTCCATGATTGCATAATAATACTTTAACGACATCCCAGCCTCTTCGGCCGCAAGTTCGGCCTCTGTGTAGGGATTAAAAGCCCCCTGAACTTCTTGATAGTCAAGAAAAGCTTGTTTAGTGATGTTGATAATAGTCACTTTATACCTCCTGTTAATCGTTTGCCCACAAGACATTCATTACTTGAGCTAATTTTGTAGGCTTTGCATTTTTATAACATTTTTTTGCAATTTCATAATATTTCATTATGCCGTTTGCGTCCTCGTAAGTATTGCCATACTTTACAAGAAGAATTTTAATTTTAGTTTTTTCACTTAACATTTTTAACTCCTCTTATTTATCGTTTTTAAATTTATTTAACTCTTCAACAAATTTAAGAAAGATTAATTTTTTATAACGGGCCTGTTGTCTTAACTCTTTTTTTGCAAGCTCTCTTGGCGCATTATGAAACTTTTGAATTTCCTTGATTGTCATTTTTATCTCCTGTTTGTCGTTTATTTGATTTATCATCTATATAAATATAACAAGTATAACAATTAGGCACAAGAAATACTTTGCAGTCTTTCATAAAATCTTAATATCTCGCCAAAATGGATTATATGGCCGTTTAATATTATGTAGTCACTACACAAAGCAACTTGTTTAAACGGGCCGCCTCGGCCTATCTCTCGCGAAATATGGCTATATACTGACTGCATAACTATTGACCTTTCTTTGTATGTCATTATCAATCCTCTCTTTTGTAGTTTACTAAGGTAAGTACCACCTTATCTTTTTTTAGGCCCTTTAAATACCAATCGACAACGTTTGTTTTGGCCTCTTTCATAAATATCTTTTTTTCTACGTCGTAATCTTTCCCGCAGAAAAATTTTCCTTTTTCCTGACCNACGTAAACTTCTTTTTCTTTTATCGTAAACTCTTTCATTACTTACTNCTCCCCAAAATATGATAATTCATTAGCATAATTTTCAGCATCTTCACGATTTTCAAAAAAACCATCTTTTACATAATTCTCGTATGACTTAAATCCTGTCTTTATATAATAACCAGACCATAACGTAATTACTTGATAACCATTCTCTACCTTTCTAACATCGTATGTTTTCATCTTACTTACCCCCTATCTCTAAATACTTTAGTTTTTCTTTTACCTTTTCAAGTTTATTTGCCAAAATTCTTGAATCAATATCATTAACTTTTTGACCTCTATGGTGAAATTTTACTATACAAATCCTCAAGGCTTTTTTAATTAATAATAAATCTTTTTTATTTAATTTCATGTTACTTGCCCCCTGTATCTCTGTTGTAATAATAGTTGCGCCAGTGATTATATCTTAAATCAAGTTTTTGTACTCGTGAAAATCTTTCGCCCCATATGTTTCTCTGTTGTTTCGTGAATAACCGCATTTCTTCTTTTGTAGAGAAATAATTATATCTTAAGTCTGATTTCCTCTGCACTCTAAACATCTTTTCTGATTGTTTCATTACTTTTTCTCCTGTTGTTGATTAATCACTATCATATCTACAACAATTATAACATATATTACATATACGATGCAAGTAAAAAAATGAATATCGTTTAAAATTATTTTTAAGGTAAATTAGGTTAGATAAATGGATAATATAAACGCATATAAGGCAAAATGGTTCGAGTTCCTTGATTATGACCCGCACCCCGGACAGCTTAAAGTCCACCGGGCAATGGAAAATATCAGATTCGTAGTGGCTTGCTGTGGGAGGCGTTGGGGAAAATCTATGGCCGCGGCTCGAGAGGCGGAGGCTCTTGTGTCTCAGCCAAATAAAAATATATGGATTGTTGCGCCTACATATTCCACATCGGAAAGAATTTTCAGAATTGTATGGGACGATTTGATTATTAAGCACAATCTGCCGACGTTGAGAAAATCATTAAACGATCAATATATAGAGTTCGAGTGGGGTTCTCGAATCGAGGGAAAATCCGCAGAACATCCAGAAAGTCTTATTGGAGCTGGTAATCATCTGGTAATTATTGATGAGGCCAGCAAGTTAAATTTAAAAAAAATATTTGAGATGTATTTAAGACCCACGCTGTCAGACACTAAGGGCAAATGTCTAATGATTTCTACCCCGGAGGGCTATGATGCTTTTTATGAGTATTTTTTATATGCAAAAAATAGCGATATGTGGGACTCTTTCAATTCCCCGAGCTGGGAGAATCATCATAGTTTTCCATTAGGAGAGCTTGACCCAGATTTAGTTGAGGCCAAAGAGTCTATGACTAAAGAAGTTTTTGATCAAGAATTTAAAGGAGAGTTTACGGCTTTGGCTGGTCGAGTTTATGGGGATTTCTCTCGTCAAAGTCATGTCGGTAATTACCCATATAATCCCATGCTCCCGGTATACTTAGGAACAGATTTTGGATATCGTATGCCGGCTGCTGTATTTTTTCAGACAGGGAAAATAGGGCAAAAAGGGAAAGATCATATATTTGTGATAGATGAGATACTCCATGAAAAAAACTTAAAAATATCGGCTTTTTGTGAGGCGATACAAGCTAAGGGATATAGAATTGCTCGAGTTTTTGGCGACCCGGCGGGGTATCAAATGCAGTCCTCTGTAGGTATGGGCGAGGCTGATATATTTAGGCAGATAACTGGCCTCCCGGTAATAAGTAGGACAGATAGATATAGCCGGTCTATTCAATCTGGGATTAGCCATGTAAGGCAGTTCGTTTTAAACGCCGACGATACAATTAGGTTTCATATAGATCATAAGTGTACGGGGCTTGTAGAAGATATGGAGTCGTACAGATACCCAGAGCATAAAGAGGGAAGCAAGTTAAACAACGAGCCAATGAAAGACGGCTACCACGACCACGGCGTAGATGCCTTGAGATATGGTGTTGTAGGCCGCTTTCCAATTCGTAAATCAAAATATAAGGCGCATAAAAGATGATTGAAAACGCAAAGCATTTAATCGAAGAATCACTAAAAGAACAAAAGCAGTCATATTCTCAAAGCCGTAGAAATTCTATTTACAAACTGCTCGATTATTACGCTGGAGACAATACGGCTCAATATATAGAGGACAGATTTTCTGCTGATGCTTTTAGAGAAATTCCTGTCTCAGAATTTAACGTTACGCGCAGAATGGTTGATAGAATGAGTCGAATTTATACTTTAGGCGCAACGAGAAACGTGAGCGATAAATATTCACAGATGACAGAAATCAAATCTCACAAAATGAAACACATGGAAAAAATGACCAGATTGATAGGAACTATTGCAACGCAGATAGTGTTTAAACAGTTCCCCAATCCTCATTTTTCATATAACCCAGTATATCACTTTGATGCTTTTTTCGATGAAGACCCTTTTAATCCTTACGCGATTACTTATCCAATGATTCAAAACGTAAATGATATCAGTGATGTCAAAAAGCTGTCGTATTGTTATTGGGACAGCACGGACTATATGATATATGATGAAGATGGGAATATTACGCATCAACAAGCTCATAATTATGGCGTAATTCCTTTTGTGTTCACTCATCGGGAACATAATTTAAATGAGTTTTTTGTAACAGGGGCTTATGACATTGTTGCAGCAAATGAACAAATCAATATTTTAATGACAGAGGCTGCTCTCGGAATGAGGTTTCAAATGTTCGGCCAGTATGTTATTGAAGGAATGTACGAAGAGGAAAAAATTATGAGAGCTGGTTCGTCTGAGATTATGGTAATACCAGAACCGGCTAAAATGGATATTAAATCGCCACAGGCAAACGTTAGAGATGCGATTGATTTAGTCAAGTCTATTTTAGACTTAACGGCCCAGAATAATCATTTATGGATAACATTTGCAGAAGACGGCAAAAGCGATAGGCCCTCAAGCGGGATTGCTTTAAAAATTAAAGACCTTGAAAGATTCGAAGATTATCAGGACGACGTAGAGCTGTGGGAAATGTACGAGCGAGATATTTACAAAATAGAAAAAGTCATGGCGAGCGCAAACGGTATAAGTCTACCGGAAGAAATGGGCCTACGTTTCAACGAACCGGATTATCCTATGAGTGCGCAAGACCAAATCGCAGTTGATACGTTTATGATGGAAAACAACTTGATCACTCAAAAAGATCTGATGTTGAAGTATAATAAGCATCTAACAGAGGCAGAGGCAGAAAAAATTGTAAATAAAAATAAGGAAGTAAATGGCGAAGGAAAAGAAAACACAGGGCCAGAACGATCAGTTTTTAATAGATTACTTGACCAAGCTCCGCAAACTCAATGATATAGAAGTAGAAATACCACAAGTAAATATTGACGAAGTGATTAAAGACCCTCGCCAGTACGCTTTAGACTTTATTGAGTTAGAGTTTGCAAGGACTGTCCCTAAGTTTATTAAAGCATATAAAGAGGGTTTTGATTTTGGTAAAAAAAACAAATAATGAAACAAGTTATGAAGGAGCTTTTTTTTATGGTTTTTATTTTTTTCCTTATAATGTCAATAATCCTTTTATTGTCATGTAGTGGAGATAATGTCTAAAGACTTAGAAAATGGAGCAAGAAGTTTTAAAACTCAAGTTGTCGGTTCTGATTCATGGCAATTAACTGTGAATGTAAAATGGGTTTTGCAAGCAGTGTCTGTTTTAGCAACAATTCTTTGGACTTTTTTTTCAGCGATGGATAAGATTGACACAATGGAAACTGAATTAGTTGAGCATAAAGCAGAGATAGAAAAGCTAATTTCTCACCACGAAGAAGCTGAGAACATAAGAATTTTAGAGCTTGAGGAAAGCATAAAGTGGTATGAAAAAGAAATGGTGCAAGTAGGGGGAGTCTCATTAAACCCTTTTTCTTGGAAAGGTAAAGGCAAACGGGGAAAAAATAAGGATTGAACGATGGAAGAAGTTTTTGGGTTGTACGCGGAATATGGAGCAGTAGCGATAATTGTTGGGCTTTTTGTATATTTAATATTGAATTTGATGTCCAGCCAAAAAAAACAAGATGAGTTGCTAGATGAAATTCAGCAAAATTTAGCTAAAATGGGAGCTGTCATTGACAACACTCAGGCAATCACTATTAAATTAGTCGATCGGTGGAACACTGAAGCGTCAGACTCGACGAGACGCCACGAAAAATTAGTATCAGAATTAAATGATGTTACAGATGTCCTTATGGAAATCAAGGGGGCATTAAGCCGAATGAATGGGAGAAACTGATGTATGAATACAGCGCAACACTGGTAAGGGTTGTAGATGGAGACACTGTAGACGCTATGATAGATTTAGGTATGACTGTTTGGATTAAAAAGCGTATTCGATTTCATGGCGTTGATACATGGGAAAGCCGGACAAGAAATAAAGAAGAAAAGAAAAAAGGTTTATTGGCAAAAGCTAGAACTAAAGAACTGCTTGAAATGAATGAGGGAAAGTTCAAGCTACAGTCAATGGGTCTTGGAAAATATGGACGGGTGCTAGGCATATTGAATGTCGAAGGGCAAGTGAAATCGGTCAATGATTTATTGATTGATGAGGGTCACGCATATACTTATCATGGAGAAAAGAAAAAAACATTTAAATGATAAAGTCACGCAGAAATTACAGCTACAGTAAAGCAGCAGAATTATTACCCTCTATTATTTCTGAGTCTTTAACAGATATGGCTAGATATCAAAACGAGTCAATTCAAAGGGGTATTGATACGCAAACGGATATAAATAATAAAAAATTTACAGCCTTAAGTCAAAACTCTACTTTGCCAATTAGAAGAAGAAGGGGGCATGGATTTACTCCGTTATCTACAATGAAAACTGGGATAGATATCGGTGAGTCTGGCCGCGATTTTTCAAATTCAGAGTCTATGCGCGCAACAAGAATAATACCCTCTAAGCCAAACACTATGCTTTCTCAAGTTTTAATGTTGAATGAGCATGGTGTATACCATAACGAGGGTTTTACTTCTGGCGGCATGATTAAAGGAAAAACCGTACCCAAAAGAGAATGGTTTGGAATTACAAAAGACATGAAAAAGGGTGGGACACAGTATGAGAAATACGTCCGTATAACTTTAACTAAAATAGCCAAGTCTTTAAAAAAATAATGGCAACCTCAGAAGAATTAATCGCACTGTTTGGAAGTGATTTTGAAAGCGTTTTAAAAGGGCTGTCTCAATTACCACCGGAAGCCAGAGAGCTTTTAGATAATACGATGGGAAAAATGCTATATGATACAGAAATTTTCAGCTCGAGAGTAAATAAAGCAGTCGGCACACAATCGGCAGCCGGAATCTCTGCGGCGGCGATATCGTCTGGGTTAGCCTCGGATATGTTTACTGGTGGCCCTGTATTCGGAGAAATAAGAAATACAATAAAATCATCTTTAGTTGAGGGGATAAATCAATCTGGTAGAGCTGGGTCTTATGAGGCGTATGAGGCAAATGATAAAACTCTTTTTACTTGGGTGACAGTTGCGGGGCATAAAATTTGTAAGGATTGTGACCCCTATGGGGGGACGCAACAAACTATGTCGGAGTGGGAAAGCATAGGGATGCCGGGTACAGGGTGGTCGGTTTGCGGGGGGAATTGCTACTGCATACTTGACCCAAGCGGTAAAATTTCTCCTGTTGTAGAGGCTGAAAGAAGTCGGGCCGAATTGGTTAGCTCTTCAAAAGAGCTAGAGTCTTATTATATAAAAGAATATAAAGTTAGTAGTGCGCATCAATTTTCTTATAAAAAATTTATGAAATTAGATTCTTCAACAGCAATGCAAATGCAAAAAAGAGTTGGTGGTAAGTTTGCTCCTTTAACAAGAGCTGAAATTATAAGGCGTAGCAATCAAACAAGAAAAAAATTAAGCTTATCGAAGCAGTCTTTTGAAAGGCATACTGTTAATGGTGAATTAACAAGGGCAAGAAAAAAAGTTCACAATAGCATTATAAATGAAATTGTAAATGGTGGAAAAATTGCTAAAAAAGGCAAACAAGAATTATTAACGACAGGAGGCTATCCCGGTTCTGGGAAATCAACTATGTTAGATCAAGCTTTCCCCGGCTGGGAAAAAAAGTTCGTTCATTTAGATTCAGATAGGGTAAAAGAATTATTAGCTAAAGCAGACGGAGTTGATTTGGGATGGCGGGCCGCGTTGTACCATGTTGAGTCAAAACAAATTGTTAATCAAATACGAAAATTAGCAATAGAACAAAATAGGCACATTTTATACGACGCAACAATGAAAAGCACCGAAAAATTTGTTAAAGCTATCGAGGGGTATAAAAGCGCTGGGTACAAAGTAACGGCAGCCTTTGCCGATTTACCAATAGAGCAAGCTATGGAAAGAGCGATTGCAAGGTTTTTTGGAAAGTCAGGTCGATTTGTAGATCCTTTATATATATCTACTCACGGAAATCAAAATATTGCTACATTTAATGAACTAAAAAGAATTATTAACTCATGGTCGCAATACAGTACAAACGTACCGATTGGCGCACCAGCGATATTGCTAGAACAATCTGCAGTACGGACAGTTGCAGCTAAAAGTATTAACAAAATAGATGACTTGTTAGGAACGGCTAAATTATCAAGCCAAGCGAATAATATAGAAAAAGTTACAGGAAGATTTGGATATAAGCAAAAACCTCCGTATGAAGTTTGGCAGGAATTAATTGAATCGACAGATTATAAAAAAGACTTGGCAAAATATTCGGAATTTTTAGAAAAGAATGGATTAAAAGGAATCGCTGACGATTTGAATGAACTATGGAAATTGCAAGATTTAGACGGAGAGGCTCTTTTCCGATATATCGCTTCAGAGCTGGATGACTCATATACTCATTTTGCCCATAATAAGTACATGAATCACGATGCGTTATTGCAGGCTGCCTATAAAAAGAAAATAGGTAAATTTATGAAAACATATTTACGAGAGAAAAATATTACATTAAATGATGTACTACAAGCCATGAAGTATGATAAGCAATTTAATCAAAATATGTTAAAAAGATATGGATTTGTTGATGATGCTGGAAATGTGAAAATTTATAGAGGGGTTGCTCGGTCTTATTTTGACGAAACAGGAATTCCTATGCCTAAAGAATATGGAGAGACTGCGCAAATGGCCGTTAATTCTGCGGAAAGTTGGTCTACAAGCGCAACTGTTGCTGAAAAATTTGCAAGTTCGCATGGCCGGGGTATTGGTGTTGTTTTTGAAGCAGAAGTTCCCGTAGACAGAATAATCGGCTCGAATTTTTCATTTGCTCATATAAAGCGGATGGAGGGTGATTTCCTTGAGGTGGGCAAAATGGTGGCCTCAGAACTGGGCGAAATGGAGATTATTATAGGGGGAACTAAACCTGTGAATGTTAAAGTGTTTGAATTTGGAGGTTAATCATGGCAAAAAGCATTAAATCGTTACATAAAAAACATTTAAAAGAGATACAAAAAAAGTACCCTGATGTTAAATATATAATGATAAGAAATGAACACCACGAAAAACCTAAAAAGAAATAATTTTTAATTATTCTTTAGGTTCAAACATTATGCCATTGTCGTTTGGAAATGGCTTACGATGGTCAATAATACTGCTTTGAATATCGTTTGGGATAGCGTCAGGGAAAGCAGCACAAGAAATTTCATCAGTGTGCAAATGCTTGCAAGAGCTACATGAGAATCCTGACTTTATATTCTTAAGCTGTATAAGAAAATCGTCAATAAGTTGCTCTTCTATATCCCAAGATTGCACAACGTCTTTTATAGACATATTTGCTCCTTAGTTATTTATAAGTTAATTGTGTTATAATTATAATCCTAAATGTTTTTCTTTAACATCGCGTCCCGCTCCAGCCACTCATACTGCCTTTTTTATTTGTTTTATTATTTCGTTTATTTGCTCTCCTTCTGGATACATTTTTAATTCAAAAGGGGAAACATCTGTGTTGTCTATGCAATACCCACAATTTGGTTTAGCCATCTCATACATAGTTCTCGACATTCTGACATGGTAAATGTTGCAATTACTGCAAACAACTTTAATCATACGAGTGGTCTGCTTTTTCTTGTTGGCGTTAGAAAGTTTTTTATGAGGATACTTTCCAATTTTCTTTACGATTTTATTAATCGTTTCCATGAGTGCATCAGATACCGTTGTTGCCGTCATCTTGCCCTCTAAGCCAATTGCTATCGCTATTTTGCGAAACGCTGGGCCGTGACCATTTTTACAATCATCGTAAGCGTGAATAAGCTCGTGGGCTAATACACCAGAAACATCATTGCTTTTTTCGAGTCTTGGATGGATAAAGATTTCATTACTTCCATTGTTAGACGACCCGTGACACTCTCCGATGCGCTTACCCTTTGCGCCGGTCGAAGGATACCCACAAGATATCTTTACTTTTTTTAAATCAAGAATAAAACCAGACTGTTTAAACACTGTCTTTTTTAATTCAGTGGCCATCACATTCAGCCATTCTTCTCGCGTTATTTTACTCATCATCTTCCCTTTTTGTTTTATTTAAGCGTTGTTCCAGCAGCCAAGATTGTATTTCATGGCGTTTTTTTGACACAACTCAAACAGCTCTGAATCACTTGTACTTATGCCGTCAAAGTTTGAACAATAACCAACTTTCTCCCCTTTCCAAATCACGTCACCTTGTTTTGGATACTCTGGGACTTCTAAGCCGATTGACTTAAAAAACCCCTCTGCTTTTTTACCGAACCATATTGAATACATACTCTTAATCTCCCATTGGGCCGTACTTTTCGAAGTACGCTTTTTTATTAGTTTTAAACAACTTCCAACCTTCTTCAAACTCTTTAAGTGCAGCTTTTCTAGCCTCTGGGCCAACCTCATGGTCGAAAGCAGCTCCACCGATGTAAGCCCTTTTATAAAGCTTTCCATTAAAAGAGTGAGTCTCTCCATGTTTATGATTGGTCTTAGTAACTCTATAATCCCTCATTTGTTTTTCCTTTGTTATTTCTTTTGCTGTTTTATTTGTCTCAATCACATAACAATTATAACACTTATTATACATACGATGCAAGTAAAAAAAATACTATCTTTAAAAAAAACTTTAAGGCTATATTCTAATATGAAAAACAGAGGGAATAAGTCAGATGACTGAAGAACAAACAACGCTAAACGTTGATGGGCAGAACGCCCAGACTACTTCACCAGATGGGGACGTAGATTACGAGATACTTTATCAGAAAGAAAAAAAATACTCACAGTCCTTAAGGTCAAGGGCGCAAGAGGCTGAAACTAAAAATGGTGATTTATCGCTAAAAGCGGAAGATGACCGACAGGCTAAGTTAATTGCAGAGGGAAAAAAAGATGATCTTATTGCTGAATTATCAGAGAGAAATAAAGCCGCAGAGGCCGATTTGTCTGGGTATAGAAAGGAAGAGGCTTTGAAAAAAGAATCTTTATTGGAGAGCATTGATGAAAAAGATAGAGTGTATTATGAAAATATGACATTAACTCAACTCGAGCATTTTGTTAGTCAATCTCAATCACCAGACGTTTCTAATCCGGCAGTCGCCGTACAGGGACGGACAAACGCCGACTTTAGTATCGACTCATTTATGAAAGAAAACGACAAGTTTAAGCGCGAAAATTTTGGTGACATTTTGAAATCGTACAAACAAAAAGCCTCGAACAAATAAAGGTGAATTAAAATGGCAACACCATCAGGTACAGTATTTGATACTGGAGTCACTCAATTTTTTATACCAGCTCTCTGGGGAGATCTTATCTATAAATATTTTGAGGAAAAACTGGTATTTAAAAACACAATCGAGGATTATTCCTCACTTGTTCAAAACTCAGGAAAGATTATTCATATTCCTGAAATCGCAAAAATGACAGCATCAAGTCTAACAGACGGAGCTGCGGTATCTTATGTCGCGCCGGCTGAGACTGAAACTCAATTAACTGTAGACCAGCATTATTACGCAGCTAAAATGTTCACTGATGTTTTACAAGTTCAGTCAAATTATGACTTAGTAACTGCTTACGCAAAGTCAATGGCTTACGCTTTAAGTAAACAAGTAGATGCAAGTATCGCCGCTGAATTGATTACGGTAAATCAAGGAGCAACCCTAACAACAGACGACCAAATTACAGCCGCAGAATTTGAAACTGCTGTTGCTAATTTAGGAGAAAATGACATCGACTATACATCTGGCGATGTTTATTTCGTTGTTAATCCAACTCTATACGCTGATATGCTTAATCCAGCGGGTACTTTTGGAGCGTCTTTTGTCCGCGCAGACATAACAGGATTTAACTCAGATAATAGCCCGGCCCTTACTGGTGTTGTAGGTCGTTTGATGGGGATGCCTGTTCTAATGTCTAACAGTCTCGGGGCTGGTGGTACAAATGTGTCAGGCGTGATTTATCACAAAAGCGCGTGCGCCATAGCAGTGCAGCGAGATATAGACGTGAAAGATCAGTTTGATATTGATTATTTAGGAACAAAAGTAGTAGCCCATTTGCTTTGGGGGGTCAAGAAACTTGACGACTCTGATAACATTAGAGGGTATAAATTCACTAACGCAAGTTAATTGGATTAATGATATTGTCGGGCTGTTTAAACGCAGCCCGATATATTAGGAGAATAATATGAGAGTATTTAAATGGCCCAACGAAAACGAAAGCTTTGAAGTAGACGATTCTACTTCTGGCGGGAAGAAAACTTGCGACGACCTTGTGTTTAATGGAGCAGTTGAAATAAAGCCCAAGAAGGCAAGCAAGCCCGGTATGCAGTGGAAAATTAATGATATTCGCGAATGGTTGTCTGATAACGACGTTGAATACGATAGGGGAGACTCAAAGAAAGAGCTTCTAGCCCGCGTATAATTAGACTCAACGGCCTATTCACGCACAAGTCAAGTGCTTTAATGGCGACCTAAAATAAAGGTGATAAAATGGCAATAGATTTACATAAACATTCCGCACAGGAAAGCAACAATATAATAGCTCGAAGGGCCGCTGTGCGAGTTGTCCCCACAATAAACGGGACTCAGTATTCAAACAACGACGTTCTATTTGATACAACAGAGATTCCAAATGCCGTTGCGTCTCCGGGTGGAGCGTCTAAATTATTAAATGTAACTATAAATTCTAAGTCTGCGAGTTTATTTGATATTCTAATTTGGTTTTTTCAAGTTAATCAATCTGCTGGGACAATTAACGCGGCTTGGAATATGTCCGATGCTGACTTTTTTAATGCAAAGAACTTGGGTTGTTTGTATATGAACGGGAGCGGATTACAGCAAAACCCCGGCGGAGGTAGAGTATATACAATTATGCAAGGCTACGCGGGTTTTACTGGTGCTACAAAAACATATCCCCAGTTACCTTTGATTTTACAAGCTGCAACGGGATCTACAAGCGTATATGCCGCGGCCAAAATTACAAGCGAAAATGACCCGGGCAATACGACGCCATCATTTAGCGTTGGAGATATAGAATTAGTTTTTGGAATTGACTATTAGGAGTTATTAATGGCAGATTTACATAAAAGGAGCGTTCAGGAGGCAACAAATATTAGCGTTGGGGG
>JGI24006J15134_10001060_pt1 | contig 15819 bp, 20 predicted proteins | sample LinPmetageLP53_FD_15134 | JGI IMG/M metagenome (IMG submission 15134)
AAGGATGTTGCTCGCAACGTTAAACATTCCTGTGTCACTGTCATCATGGAACCTAAAAGTTGGAGCCGCGGCACTTTCTCGACCGCCTAAAAAGTTGCCATTTTCTGACCTGATTGTGTCAGAACATTGAATTTTTCCAGTTACTGAAATCCCGTCTGTGGTAGTCTCAAATTTCTTTGAATTGTTGTAGTAAAGGTCAACTGAACCATTGTCATTTGTATTGATAGCAACATCAGAGCCATTAAGTATCCAAATATCATTTGACCCTTGTATTGTTAAATCTCCCGTTCCTGTATCTGTTATAAAACTACTAGACCCACTATGATATATCTCAAGCCCATCTGAGGCAGTGCCAAATATTGCTTTGACCCCATCATTAAAAATAGTATTCCCTGTCAGCGTTCCACCTGCGAGCGGTAACTTTGTTGCTATGTTTGTTGCAACCGTGGTGCTGAAATTCACATCATCTCCGAGACTAGCCGCCAACTCATTGAGTGTATTCAAAGCATCGGGCGCATTATCAATCAGACCATCAAGCTGACCTTTATTGATTGCGTCACCGCTTGCAGTTCCGTCAGCTAAGCCAGTAATTTTTTGGCTACCCATTGCAACCGCTCCGCTCATCGTTCCACCTGTCAATTGCAAGTGTGGAGAGTTCAAGGTCGTGCCGTCATAAGTAAGCCCTCCGCTTATTGCAATCGTCTCTCCTTGTAAAACTCCATTGCTTCCCAATGTGAAAATGCTTGGAGAAGTAACAATAATAGTTCCAGCGGCTGTAGGATCTAGTGACTCATTAATGATCACTTCTGATCTATGTAAAAGCTGATTATTGTGGGTAATAGAAAATTCAAACTTTCTTTCTCCTCTGTGAATTGCTTCTAGCATTCCAGTTGTATTAAAAGAAATAGAAGAAGTCTGTCCGCTGAAAGAGCCGCTTGTTATTGAAGAAAAAGATCCTGAAGAAATAGAAGCGACCGGTAATCTAGCTATTGAAATAACCCAAGATGATTTGGTATTATAATCTCCTGTATGTATTTGTGAAACTTCTACCCCAGTTGGAGGACTGCAATCTTCAACATTAAAAGAAGGATTTCCAGTTGTTGCACCAAAAGATTGTGCAGTAATTAAAAATTTACCTAATCCTATTTGCTCAACTTCTAAAACTGGGGCTAAAGCTTTAATGTAAACATCATTATTAAAAGCTCCGGCAATTGCTTCAGGAGTTAGATTTTTTATATTTAAAGGAGCACTTTCAGCTGTTGAACCTCCTGTTGTCCAAGTAACCTTGATTGCCCCTGTTTCTGGAGGAAGTGAGCTTGCTCCTATTGCTAAAGATAATTGATTGTTATTTAAAGTATTTGCAGTTACCGCTCTAGTGTCAGTTGCTACATTTACTGAAAATATTTNNAATGTAGGAGCTAGNCCCCTTTCAGCTTGTAAAATTTCGGCAGCTGTTGTTTTTTTTCTTCCTGTAAAATCAGAATATAAAGCGCCTGTTTTATCGTCAATTATGAATCTATGAGCCATTAACCTTGAGTAATTATTTTAATATTTAATGCTGTTGAAATAGTTGATGAATAAGAAGTAAAATAAATTCTAGTGTATTCTGAAAATAAATCGTCTCCTGTTATCCGTTGATCTTGATCAGAATCTAAATCAGTAATTGTTGAAGTAGCATCTTTCCAATTAATAGAATCATTGCTTAATTGAATTTTAATATTTGATGCCGCAGCCGGGTCAGTACATTTAATATCTACCGCAAACCTACCTCTAGTAGCTACGGAGTCAGAAGTAAGGGGCAAGTAACCTCTAACATTTGTGGTAGATAAATCTTCAGAATCTAAATTAATTCCACTGGCTGTTGAAATGCTTGCTGATTTGCTACCTGCCGGAATATCAACAATTTTTGTACCATCGATGCCACCTGATATAGGGCATAAACTTATGCTACTACCATTATAAATAGTAGTTACCCATCCTAATTGTCTTTTACAGTTTATTTTGTCTTGAACTGTAAAAGTATTTCCTGAAGGAGCATTTGCTGTTAAATATGGATTTGCTCCATCAGTATTCCACCAACCATAAGTGCCCCCTTGCCCCTCTCCAGTTGTAGGAACTCCAGTTGATGAATCATTAATTGCACTAGCTAAATTCGCTGCCGTTTTATTCAAATCAGCATCAGAATAAACGTCTCCATTAGCTGATATTGTGCCAGTTCTAAAAGTAAAAGTTTTAGTAAATCCTGTTAATCCAATTATAACAGTATCCCCATCTGAAGGTCTAGAATGTATGTGTATGCTTCCTGTAGCTTTAGTTCCATTATTTGAAAAAACACTGCCTGTTCCATTTAAATTTGCGTCATATCTTGCTAAATATAAATCAGACCAATTTGTTGAAGTTAGTTGCTCAATCTTCCCCTCATTTGAATTAATTGCTAAATAAGCATGATCAGCATTAGAATCGCTTGTTTTTCTTCCGTGCAACACGACAAAACCATCATCAGAAGCGCTAGTCGATCTTGTATATAATCCACCTGATTCATGAGTATTAGAAAAAACTGTATCCCCTGTAAATTTAACCGCTGTTACTGGCATGCTTTATAATACAGGTTATTTAATAAAAATAATAGATCATTCAACTAAATATATATTAGTAGGTATTAATAAATCTAATTTATTAGTTTTATTTAAATATGATAACCTGTGTCTGCCGTCAATTTTTGGGTAGGTGCCTCTTTGCAAAATTAAAGATGCTGGAAATTCATTTTTCCAACCTTCCAAATCAATGCTTATTTCATATGATTTTTTTAAATTAAAATCTGGAGCAAATGCTAAATTATATAATATAGAAGCCTGAAAAACTGTTTTTTTTATTAATTTCATGTGTCTAATTCAGCGCCCGGATAAATATAATTATCTGGTTGAATTGGTACAATCGGCTCTTCTCTATTTGGACTACTTTTTCCACTAATATAATTTGATGGTCTATTTGCAAAAATTGGACCTTGTAAAAACCAAATTAAACCTTCTCTATTTGTTTCATCAATAATTTTTCCATTTTTATCTAAAACAATTAATCCGCTAGGTATTCTTGTAATTAATTCAGTTTCCGCAACCGGCTGTTGATTTACATCCTTTATAAAATAGCTGTTTTTATAAGTATAAAAAACTTTATCTATTTGCGTGTGTATACCCGGAGGAGGAGGAGCATCTGACATTTCAGCATCAACTACATCATTATCATCAGCATCAAGATTATAATCAGCTTGAAAGGCATAAGATGATTCATATGTATGCCCTCCTATTGGAAATTTATTTGCAGTCCATTCAATAACTAAAGATATATAATTAGGAGCATTTTTAGTTAATGCAATTAAAGGTATTGTGTCAGCGCTTAAATAATCCCCAGTTGATGAATTAACTCTAGGCTCAAATACATGCTGTTGTATTTGTGGCAAATGAGCATCTGCCGTTAAGCTTGTGTCTCTAAATGGAGCAAAAACATAGCCAACAGAAATTAATAATTTAGGGGTAAATCCTTCTTGTATACTAGGCGAAAATTGATTTATAGGAGACTGTGGCAAGATAGGGGGCATAGTCCCATTAGAGGTCTCAGTGTGTCCATTTTCAGGAATTGGTCTTGTTTTAATTACATATTCTAAAAGGTCATTATATGCCTTTTGGTGTATCGCCCACCCTTTTTTTAATTTTTCAGGAGGTTGGTACATTGTTATGCTGGTCGGTTTACAATATTATCTAAATGCCCTAAATATTTAGTATGCTCTTCTGATACTTCAAAAACGCCCGGTGTAGTTTCTGAATAAGTTGCGATGGTTGACCAAGTTTTTATTTCATAATGTTTACCTAAATCATCTTTGTTTATTTTTCTTTTTAATTCATCATAATTTAAGCATCCTTTTGGAACTTCTACATTGGCAACCGGCTTAACTTGTTCATCAGGAATGTTATTTAATTCAGAATCATAGCGAGTTGCTGAAGGTCTTGTTTCTTTAATATATTTAGCTGTTACTATAGACCTATGATATTTATACGATGCATTTTTTGCTTCTCTATTTATTGAACAAGGTAAAAGTAAATTTGCTTCTTGCGTTGAAAATTCAATAGTAGCATCTGTTCCTTCATCATTTCCGCTTAATGGACTTGGCCCTTCAAACCTTAAAAGGGCAGTTGAAAATGCTATTCCATCTTGATCAATATTTGGAGGAGAAAGCAATTTACAATGTGCAAACCCTGCCTCTGGACATGCTGTTCCTTTTGGATATTGAGCATAAAATTGTAAAGCTCTGTCGCTTCTTCCTCTAAAATTTAATTCAATAAAATCTTTTCCTTCTTCATCTGTTCCAAATGAAGTTCCTCTTTGTATTTTCCAAGATGTGTTCCCTTTATATTTTGGCTCTGGCATATTAAGCTAATGATTTTTTCATGAATAAATTAGAGTGCTTTAATTCGTTTAATACTCCATTTAATAACTCTGTTTGTTTTTGCTCCATTGTTTTTACTTGTGGAGAAATTCCAGACCTTCCAGAATGCCCATAAAAACCGCCCATTGAAGCTGTAGTAAATCCAACTTTTGTTTTTTTAGCTACTTCTTTAGTTTTCTTTTGAGCGCCTTCAATTGCTCCTTCTTCCCTGTCAAACCTATCTTTATCGGCTTGTCTTGCCTCCTTTTGGGCTTTTTCTCTTTCTTTGGCATATTCATCAAACAGTTTATTAACATCTGAAAATGAAAGATCAGGATCAAATGCAGATGTAACTTGCATCCCTAGCCAAGCAAAAGCTTCTCCTAATAATTGAACCTTTTCCCATATAAAAACTAATGATTTAGCAAATTCAGCAATAGTGCCTGTGGCTAAAGTGTGCATGTGATCATTTAATTGCTCAATAGCTCTTGTTTGCTCTTGTGAAATAGTCCTGACTGTATCCATTGATGCAATTTGTTCTTCCCTTGATTTTTGCATCATTACAAATAATTCTCCGCCAGCTCTGCCCATTAATTTTTGAGTAGCTGCCATTGCTACATTCCTGTTAGATGCTTTTTTAATAGCATCCCCCATTGCTAAAAATCTTTCTTCATGATTTAACTCTAGAAATTCTTTAGAGTTTATGCCTAATAATTTAAACTCTTGTTCCATTGATGCCATTCCATGAACTGCCGCAGCGGTTGCATTTACATTTAAAGTTTGTAAGCCTTTTGCAACTGATTCTATGTTTGTGCCCTCTAATTCAGCCAAGTGACCTAATCTTTGTAATGATTCAGAAGCAATATTAAATTTTGAGGAAAGTTTGCCAATTCTATCATATTTATCCAAGGTTGATTTTACTAACATTGTTCCACCAATGGCTGCAAATCCTCCTGACATTCCAGCGGATACCGCTTTCATCTTTGCGGCAACCTTTGCTCCTGCGGCTTGAACTCTTGCGGCTGTTCTTTGAAAGGGTCTGTCATCCCCTGTAAATTGAGTTTCTAGTCTACTTTTCCTAGTTGTCATAATTAAAAGGCTTTTGCGCTGAATTTATTGTTGGCTTTTTGTAATCTTTTAATTGCCCATGCATGTTCTTTTTTTATAACAAAGTCCATTGCTCTGCGCATTGGCTCATAGGCTACAATTCCTGCCCCATCAACTTCGTTAAAACTAAAAGCTCTCATTTTAAACCTTTTACTTTTAATTCCTTTAGATTCTGATGCTGATCCTCCCCCATAAGGTTTTAATCTTAAATTAGCCCCTAATTGGATGGCAGGTTTAATAAATCCGGCTTTATTAGCTCCAATTGATCTTTTTCTTTTAGAAAATTCTTTGTTTACATAAGGATACATGACCTGTTGCCCCCCTGATCCTTTTTTAATTCCTTTTTGTGACGCTAAAGCGAATAGTAATTTTTGTTTTTTAGTTTTTCCTCCTTTTGCCGGGTCATAGGTATTAATTTTGCCTACTTTGGCTTTAGGTGTAAAAGAAATAGCCTTGACACAAGATTCTGAACCAAATTTATTAATACAATCATCATGGCTAGCCCCTCTTTTAGCTTTCCTCCATGCTTTCATGGCAGATTGCCATTGCTTTGCATTTGTTCTAATTCTTACATTAACCATTTATAAAAATAATATACAATTTTTTTATTAAATTTATAGATCAATTAAGTCCCCCAATATCTTTAAAGGATTTTCCTTTTGATTTTAAAACTGTATTAAAAGAACATCCATTTCTTGCAAAATCTATTGTTTGAAATTGTAGACCCTGACAATATGGAAGTTCATTTAAATAAAAATCAATAGACTTGCCGGGCAAAACTTGTGAAAGCGAAGCCACATAATAAGCGGCTATGCTCACTTTTTTGGCGAGTCATCCCCCTTGCTTTCTTTTTTTTGAGGTTTTAAATCATCTTTGCTATTTTCAATATCATCCCAAATTTTACCGGCTATTTCAGCAATTTTAATAATATTGCGACTACCCGGTTTTAAATCATATCTTTCTGGAGTTTCTTCAAATTCATCAAAGATTTCATCTTTATCTCTTCTCCATTTTTTTCTAAGCTCTTTTATTTGATCCGGATCATGCGTTGCTACCCAAAAAATTAACAGGCATTGTTCCTCTGCGCTTAATTGAGCCTCTTGCATAATAGCTAGAAGGGCGTAGTAATGCCTAAATGAAAAATATAAAGGGATTCCATTAAATTCATATTCTGGACCATCTTCAAAAGCTTCATCAGCTAATTCATTTTCATCACTCATTTAATCCCCATTCTTTAGCTGTTTTTTTTGCACTTCTTGGTAAAAGAAAAGTTTTATTATTTCTTTTCATTAAAATCCAAGGCTCAATTTTTCGCCACCATTTTCTAATTATTGATCTATTCCCCATAGCCGCCCGATGATGAGACATTATTGCTAAAGGTAATTGCTTTTTAATTCGACTTCTTAAACTAGGGTCTTCAATTTTACCAATTAAATCATCTAGAATTTCATTAGCATCAGTACTTGCAAAAGCTACGGCTAAATCTTCTGTAAAAATGTACCCTTCTCCATCATTAAAAGTTGAAGAAGTTTTTTCTAGATGATACCTAACTTCACCGGGTCTACCTGTTCTATAAGGTTTGTTATCAGTGTAAGTATTAGTGCATGCACCAGATTCTAAAGGCTTACACCCGCATGCCATTAATGAAGCGGCTAAATCTGTTGATGCTGTAATGTAATGACCTTTTTTTAGGTCTTTCAAATTTTCGGCTTTATTCACTCAAAAGGGCACTTGGCATTGTTTTTTTTATGTAATAGACGGATGACTAATTGTGTCTAATGTAATAGTTTTAAACCCGTCTCTAGATTCACTGAAGCTTATACTTTCTGGATAAAAACCGCCACTATTTGCAATACCTGCAAATGTTTTTGGGTCTCCTATACAGCAATTGTCTTCATTTAAAAATGTAATAGCTGTTCCAAATGCTGCAACTGAAACTCCACTCTGTGCATTAACTTCACCAGTTACAGAAATTTCAATTGATGGATTAAAACCATGACAGAAACCGTCATTCCCTCCATATATATCATAGCAATATTCTTTAGGATCATTAATTGTCCAATCAATGGAATCAATTTTTATTCCTCCTTCATGTGAAAGAACTCCTTTTTGCATTCCGCTTGCTGAACTTACATATTGTGGTGCTGGCATAATATAAATATAATTATAATCAATTGTTTTAATAGATCAAGGCTCTAGAAGCCCAAAGCTTCCAGTAAATTTAAAATATCTTAGTCTTTCATCATCAGTAGGATTATAATCAAATCCTTGATCAAAAAAGACACTCCCGGTCATACATTTTAAACGTCCATTGCTTAACTGGTCTTCTATTTTATTATTAGTATCTCCATCACCTATAGCGGTCTCAATTTCAAGGCTAATATCATCAATTGTTTTATCATCTAAGTCCCTTGGATCAAGTTCAATTTCGCAAGAAGTAACCCACCAACCGCTGCCCGGAATATCTTCTTCTTCCCTTATACTAGTAACAACAATTACAGGAGCTTCTTGATCCAAGCCAGAATCTTCAATAGTATGACCTGTCAAAATATTAGCATCTGGTATTTTGGTTAGTTGAACTTCTAATAAATCCTTTAATCTATTTTCAATAAAAGCCTCTAAAGTTGATGGGTTTAATATTGTTGGCATATTATGGACTTCTTAAAGGAATGCGATAAGCAAAAGTCTCTTCTTCAATTCCTTCTTCAGAAACGACACAAGTCCATTCATCCAATTTTGCTAATGTTCCGGGCGATGGAATATTAGGCAAATCAGATTTTAAAACTCCAACAATTGACCGTTTAATTGTTTTTTGTCTGCCTCTTCTTTGGTTTCCTTCTATAACAGGAGGTTCAATGATTATGGCATCAATGGGTTTGCTTTCAATAGTTAATTTAGCCGCTCCATTTTTTAAAGCGAATTTAAATTGTCTTTCTATCAATGATTGTAAAATCATCTTGTAGCATCAACAACAGGTGCAGATTTTGCTGTTTTCTTTTTTGCTGTTTTTTTTGCTTTTGGTTTTTCATCTGAAATTTTTGCACTTCCATAATTGATTAATGAATTAGCAACTTTTTCAGGCAAATCATAAATGTTTCCAGCTTTTAAAATTTTTCCGTCTCCGCAAACATTTTTTAGAATTTTTACTTGAATCATTTTTTCTGTATTTTGAGATTTAAAATTTTTAGATGTTAACATTTTAAAAAAAGGGGGAAGGTCTCCCCTCCCCCTTAATTAATTAATTACAGTTTATGCTCCAGTGTCAGAAGTTGCAAATGCTTTTGGTTGGCGAACGTCTCCGTCACACATAACATTTAAAACAAAAGTTACCAATCGGTTCTTTGCTCCACTGAATGGATCAAAAGTGATTTCAATACCTCCGTCCCATATTCCGAGAATATATTCAGAAAAATCTCCAAATACTGTTCTTTCAGCTGGAATATTAGATGTGCTATAAGCCGGATAACCTAGAACAGAATTATTACTCATGTCCCATTGGTAACCAGATACTGCACTAGTAAGCAAAGTTTGCTTGGCTGCGGCAGCAATGGTTGGTGTAGTTATCCAACTGCAATTGCCAGATAATGCATTTTGATCATCCAATTCTTTAAGAAATGCATGAAGTTCTGCAGTTGTTGGTTCTCCGCCACTGTTATCAGCTATGGCAACAACAGGCACTCCAGTTGCTCCAATTACTCCTTGTGGCTCATTAGATCCGTCTCCGGCTCCTTGAATGACCGCTTTATCAAGTCCTACTGCAATGGCTTTATTCAAGTCATCTCTCAATAGTGAATCAACATCTGGAGTACCTTGAGCAAGCAATTGTTTTGAAACATCAGTATAAGTTCCTAAATGACGAGGGGTCATTGTAAGAGCTTCAAATTGTGGTTCAGTATTTGCATGCGCAGCAACTTCAGTTTTAAAAGTAGCGCTTGAAGTTGACGATTTTCTAGGTATAGAAATGTCACCTTTTAGCCCGCTAAGAACTCTTACACCGGCTTGCATTGTGACCATGTTTGGTCTTAATGCATCAATAAAATCCCCTCCTCTAGTATCAGTGGGAATTAATTCTGCGCCATCTGTTGCAGTTCCTGCGACTAAATCCCTTTGCGAAGCTAAGAAAAAGCCATGTGTTTCTCTGCCACTGCGATCTGCAATAGCATCTGAAACTTCTTTTTCTAATCCTTCAACTCTTCCGCCATTCATGAGATTTCTCATAGCGTTAGAAATGGAATAATTATTGCTTTCTTTCTTTGTTAAGCCTAAAGGCTCCGGTGTTGATCCTATTAATTTAGAATCTTCTTTAATTTTAGAGATTGCTTCTCTTTGAACTTCTTCAAGACCTTTACTTGAGCGAAGTTGTGACATGGCCCAATTTGAGTCACCCACTTCTTCACCAAGTGCCAAAATAGCATCCGCTCTTTTATCGAATGCTTCTTTTTTTACTTTAATGGCAGCATTTACTTGTTCATTTTCAATTTTTTTGGAATCGTCCATGTTTTTTAAATGTTTAATTGTTTTGTTTTTAGTTTGGGTTTTCTCTCCATCCTTTTCATCCTTTAACAAAGCCTTGTCATTGGCTTCAACGTCAGAAAGTATCACCTCTCTAGGTTGGTTTTTAGATTGCATAGGTTGGTTTGAAATATTTTTTGCTTCTTCAAAATTTTTATAGCCTCTTATTTGAGCTTGTGAATCTGCCCCTAATGGAACTAAAGATGCTTCTTCAGCATGCCATTCTGTTCTAATATTAACAGGTCCAGAATATTTAACTCCTTCATATTCTAATTCTTCGCCTTTTGGTACATGTACAGTACTATCATCAGCATATTTATAGCCAACAGACATTTCATTAACGTGTCCTTCTTCTAGTTTTGTTTTTACTTCAGGATGCACAGAGCTGACTTCAATTTTTCCTTCAACAAAATTAAACGGAACTTCCCTTTCTCCGGCTTCTTTAATCTCTAAATTAGTAAAAGATCCTAAGACACTAGAAACTGAATCAGTTTTATGTGTGTCTAAAAGTTTTATTGATTTTCCTCTAGCTTTTATACCAGACATTAAAAGGACTTCAGGCACATAATCTCCTTTTTTCCAATCCCACATCATAACAGGCTGTTCAGTTGTCAAAATACCTCTTGGTATATCTCCATCATCTGCCCTATTAACTTTAAATGTTCTGTATCCTATTTCCATGTTATAAATAATTTTAATTTATTCTTCTGCGTTTAATAGATCATTAGGCGCTAAAGGTTGCTGTAATATTGGAGGAACTGCAAGCCCTGCGTTTTTAAAAGCTTCAATATCTCTTTGTCTTTCTTTAATTATAACATCTAAAGAGACGCCTAATCTTTCTTTAACAGCTCTAGATAATGAAGTAGCTCCAATTGATAATTCTTTTTCTAATCCTGTTACATCTTTTAATGGGTCTACCCATTCAGTCCCCTTTCCAACAAAATTGCCTTGAGAAAAATTTTCAAAATTAGAAGCGGGTAAATTTAATTGCCCTGTTCTTAATACATAGCCAAGCCAACTTCTGAAAATTGGCTCTTCTTCGCTTTCTGTATTCATTAACCTATAAACATTAGTCAATGCCTTAATATTCAATTTTGATTCTCTTAAAGACGAATAGCTTACTCCACTATAATCTTGACCTAAATTTGGGTAATTTGTTAATAATCCTGAAGCAACTCCTTGCAAAACTCCTCTTCTAAAACCTTCATAATTTGCATTGGGATGAGTTGGATTTAATAAAGTCGCTTTTTCACCCGGTTCTAATTCAAATTTTCCGCCCGGTGTTAATTCTTGGTCAAGATATTCTTCGCCCTCATAAGGCATTGATGAATCACGCTCTATTGCAACAGTTGCACATGCACTTAATCTAGCGGCAATTTGTTCAGCTTCTTCAAATTTTTCCAAATGCCGCAGTCCTGAAATTGCTCCAACCATTATTGGTTCGCCATGAGTTGACTCTAATCTTTTTCTATAGAATCTATGAATAATCTGATCAGCTGGAATTCTTGTTCTTACTCTTCCGCTTTTGGAATATGACTCACCGGGATGATCACCAAGCAAATGATAGGCAATTGGCTTATTCCATCCATAAGGGTCAACTTCTTTGCCCATTATTACTTGATTGCCGTTTTTTAATTTTTTTTCATTGTAATCAACATCTAGTCGGTCAATTTCTAAAACATTTAAAGCAAATCCATATTTATTATCAAAGCCTTTTAATTTTTGTATTAATACTCCTCCATCCCTAGCGCATGCCCTTTCTGATAATGCTTTAAATTCATTATATGGCATATCTCCTGATGCAGTGCAATGCCTTGCTTTTTTCCAGTCTATCCAAGCTTGTTCAATTATATTTCTTGCACCTTCGTCTTCTCTTCCTTGAGCATTTGTTGCTAAGGATTGAAAAGTATAGCCTGTGCCTACAATGTTAGTAGTCCACTCATTTAAAAATCTTATTGCATAAGGATTTGATCTTTCTAAATCCCTCGTCATATTTCGCAGCCTGACAATCCCGCCTCGAAATTCGGAATGGGCATTGCTTAATGAAGTAGTCCACCCCTCTTGTAATTGGTCAGATATTACAGCGCCATAAGATCTTTTGCTAGCCGCTTTTAATTTTAGCTTTCCTGTTTTTTTATCAAATATAAAGCGAGCCATTAGTCTTTAAGGTAAATTCTTGATCTGCGTGTTCTTTTTCCTGTAATCAATTGATTTTTAAATTTAATTTCTTTATTTACAAGCAATTGATAATATTGAAGCAATCTATGCAATTCGCCTACCGGAATTTTAGTAATATCTTGCCCTAGAATTGAAATTGTTTCTTGAACATCTTCAAGTCTATCTTCTAAAGCTGCCTTTATAAGATTTAAACATTTTTCATAAAATGTTGGTTCATATTGTCTTTCTGGATTTGGTAAAATTATAGTTTTTCCAATACTAATTGTAACAACTTGCGCTCCATTTTTTAATCTAATTGCCCAATTCCATACACCCGGCTGCATTGAAGAAGATTTTTCACCTTGAAAAGTAAATGAAAAATTTGTTCCTGATGTTACTCCAATTATTGAAACAGGTTCATTGCCATGCTTTTGAAAAATTATTGAAGCACTCCATGTTGGAGCCGGGTAATCAGTAAAAGAGCTTATCCATGCGCTGGAGTCGCCCGCATATAATTTTGCTTTTGGTATAGTATCAGCCACTTTATAAAAAATACTTCATTTTTTTAATATATATAGATCACTATGACTTATAAACTTTAATCAATCTAAATTTCAAACCTTCTTTGGTTTGTTTTTTTTGAACTAGTTTTCTTTTTTCCATTAAATTTAAATGCCTAGAAACAGCATTTTCACTGATTAAGGCTCTTTTTCTAATAGCATTAAAAGATGTTATAAATTCGCAAGATCCCTTTTCGGTAGCGATTTCACGCAATGCCGTATAAGTCGCCAAGGTTGCCGGAGTTGCTTCTGGTGATCTTCTAATAATTTTACATACATCAATATCAAAGGTGGCTTTTTTCATAAATTATCTAAAGGCAATTTTGAAGGTTTAGGTTTTCTAAATTGCAAACAGTGTTCTAATTTTTTTACTAAATCTAAAGGGGACATGTCTTTAATTTTTAAAATCATCATTGATAAATTTGGGGCATTACTTTTCCAGTACTTACACAATTCTTCTAAACTTGATATGGTCATAGGTGTTGAAAATCCACCCACTAATTTTGTTCCTGATCCTTTAAATCTGTAATTTTCCGGTAATGTGTTTCCATTTTTATCAATGTATTCAGAATGCAACGCTGTAAGGTAATCTTGCCTAGCTTGAATTAATATATGTAAATGTAATCTTTGTTCTGGATCAAGATCTTCTTCAAGCTTTGTATACGTTTCCATTATTTAGAAAATTTACCTGCAAAGTTTTTTCTTTTTCTAAATTTTGGATTTCTTTTTGGCATAATTTTTTCTTCAGTTTTTTTGCTTAAAAGATTTTCTTTAATTCTATCAAATCGGGGATTTATAAGAATTTTGCCTGCCATAGCATATACTAGTGTGTCTAGAGGTTCATTCCTTTTATTATTTGGGCAAACATAGCGCACATAAATTTCCCCTCTAAATTTTTCTTCTTTTCCATATTCGCAAGTTAAGCCATCTAAATAAATTGAAGTAGCACTTCTGTTTAAATGTATATAACCCGGAGGATAATTTTTTGAATCTGGTTTTGATAAAGTTAATCTGGTGTAAATAATATCTTTGCACTGGTTCACGCCCAAGGGGTAAATTCTTGCTTTTGGAGATGAAGCAACTCTTGGCTTTCCTAAAATTGGAGCATTTATTGTTGGGCTTCCTTGTATTGCAAAGACTCCTAGATTTTGTTTTTTAAATGTCCAAGGCAAAACGTGTTGGTCCCAATGCCCCGCATCAACCATAACTTTACTACCGGGTCTAAATAATCCTAAATCTGTGCCATAAGGATGAGGGAAAACACAGCCTGCAAGATAATCTTCTAAGCTTTGCCATGTGCCGGGATCATCAGGAGCGCCATGAATTAAATGATGTTCAAGCAACCATGATTCTTTATTTTCTCCCCATCCCCAAACTGAAATTTCAAGATACCTTTTTTGAACATCAACGCCAGCTGTAATAATTAAAACCCCTTCAGGTAATTTAATTCTAGGATTATAATCTTCCCTTCTACTTTCTAGCTCTGTTACTTCAGGCGCTTCAACTCTTTCTGGTTTATAACATTCAGCATCAAAAGTATTAACAAATACATGTCTTGCCCGGTCTGGATTGTCACTAATTTCAATGTTTTGCTCTTGGGCAGCGATCCAATGCAAATGCGATTTAAAACCTTTTTGAACTGGATGAGGTGAAATCATTCCATTGCCCCAAAATCCCGCAACTCCGGTAAAGTCTTTAGTAGCTTTCCAAAATCCTTTTTTAATTATTTTTTTTCTATCATTATCATTTAGTAACTCTCCGCAATTTGGGCATTTTATTTTTGCTTCTTCTGGTTTATTTTCTGGGAATTTAATGTGTTCTCTTAACATTACAAAAGGGTCTCCACATTTTAAACAAGGAGTATACCATTTTCTATAATCACTTGTTTCCATTAGTTGAGCTATTCGGCTTTGTCCCTCAACAGATGGATAACTAGCCGCAATTCTTATTGTGTCTGAATATTCGCTTCCCCTCATCCAAAAAATCTGTAACTGATCTCCTTCATCTCCGCTTTGTGACATTAAGGCATCTACTTCATCAGCAAATAAAAGATTACCTTTTGCCCTCCTCATTTCGCCCGGTGCATTTCCTCCGAATATATTAATTAAACCACCGGGGAATAATTTATGTAGAATTGTATTACTTGAGTCTCTTCTTCCTCCTCTTACTAACCAATTCAATTTAGGAGTTGATTCAAATAATTCTTTTTCTAATGTTTCCTTTGACCATTTTTCAGCTTGTGAGGTTGTAGGATATAAAGTTAAAATCCTTCTAGGACTTTCATCAATAGCATGTCCAATTATATTCATCACAGTCTCTGTCTTACCAAGCCTAGATGCTAATTGAAAAACAGTCATTTGAATATTAGGCTCAAAAGGGGTCTGCATCATTTCCTTTTGATATGGGGCAAAATCAAATCTATATTTTTTACCACCATCCATTCGCCTAATCTTTTCTGCCCATTCGCAAGCTGTTAAAATCTTTCTATTATCAAACAGCTTATCAATTGTTTCAGGAACTGATTTTATATATCTTTTAAATCCTGTCATTTGCTAAACCCTTCTTCCCATTTTCTGCCATGGTCTCGAATTAGAGTGTAAATATCATCTTTTTTTGCCTGTTCTATTTCTGATGATTTGATTATTGATGCTAATCCTTCGAATAAAGCATTTTCAGCTTCAAGCAATTGATCAACATCTGCCAATTGTCCTTCAATCTTTTCAGCTTGCAGTCTTTTTAGCCTAGTGTCTTCAATAGCTAACTCTGTTCGGGCTTCTTCTAATGAAATTTTATTGGCATGCTTTTCATCTAGCGGCTTTAAAGTAAAGATATCTTTGCAAGATAAAGGCGCTTTTAGATCAAATCTTTTAATTCTTCTGACAACTGCACCTCGATCAAAGCCAGTAAATTCAACTATTCCATTAATTGTTGGCATATTTAGCTTATTTAAAGGGGTATTTATTTAATGGGTAGTATATCAATTTCATGATTTAAATAGATTTTACAATATTGTTTTAGCCCCTATAGGGAAATGTACAGCTAAGAAAAGCAAGCAACGGACAC
>JGI24006J15134_10001064_pt1 | contig 15783 bp, 26 predicted proteins | sample LinPmetageLP53_FD_15134 | JGI IMG/M metagenome (IMG submission 15134)
GTAAAGATCGGCGTGGTCATTAGTGGGTGCGCCTCCTTGATAATTAAAAAAATTATATTCGGTTTCTGGCGCAGGTCCGACATACAAGGCCTGACAATTGTAAATTACGCGTGGCTGTGCCATTAATCTTGCCCTTCATGAACGCTTGCGTATAATATTCCGGCTAAAAAGTCATCCACCTGATGTTCATAAGCAACATCTTGTACCTTTTTAACTCTTTCGTGGTTTCTGTCTGTTGGCTCAGCCGCATACCGTCCTGCTTTAGCCAACCAGTTTGGTGGGTCTTCGTTGGCTATTACTATATTTGTTATTTCTCGAGCTACTTCTTTCTGCTGCTTGCTTAATCGCTTGCGTTTATGCAACTGCCTAAGGGAGGCTTCCACCTCTAGGTTTAACTTGTCCGAAAGGCTCAGATGCTCCTGTATCCTAGAAAGGCTAAAATTAAGAGCCGCTTTTGTTCCTACCGGAGTCTTTTTGTCATCTTCCTTAGGTTTCTTGGATCCGGCAGGCCGTCCTGACATTTGAGGCATTTTTGCTCCTCCTATTAATGGCTCGTATAACCCCTCGTTCTTGAGTCCTTGAAACTTCTTCTGCGATTCCAAGGATTCTTCCGGAGTTGGGAAACGACCGGACTCGATAGCCTGCATTCCTTCCTCTGGGGTAAGAACTCCTAGTTCAATTAAACGACTATAAATTCTTGAGTAAACAGAGGTATCCCTCAAATCTACCTCTTCAAAATGGGCGTCGGGATAATTCTTGAATCCCATTTCCTTTGAAATCCTTCTAATTTCTGGCATCAAGAAATTCTCCAAGAAGACTCTTCGCCCCTGTTTGAGTCTTTCCATGAAGACTTGAACCTTGATGCTTGTGTTGGCAAATTTCTCATCACTTAACAGGATGTTATTTAATCCCATTTGAATGTCCTGATTAACCACGTCGTACTTTTTAGGGTCTAAAATATTACCAATATCAGGAATAACGAATTTTGCATCAGTCGTGTAGTCAGAAATCAAAACGCGCCCCACAGACTCGTTTTCAAAGAGCTTCTGCATTGCCATCAGATTCTTCTGGTTAACTCCTCCATCCTCTGGTTTGGCCCCCATGGTTATCAACAGGATAGCTTGATTAGTTGTCCTAGCAACGGCCATGTCCATTTGTTTCATTTCCTGCTTCCAGTTTATATCCTCCAAGACGGGGTATCCCATGGGAACTGAAAATGGTTCGTAATCTTGCTTTTTATAGAAAACAGCCACGAGCCTATCGGTATCAAGCGGAAGCGTGACGGCGGCCAGACCTGTATTTTTAGTGTCTTTTATTAGCTTTTTGGTTTCTTCTGGCAGGCTTTCGAAGACCTCTTTCTGCTCCTCTGTTTGCGGGTTTCGCAGGATTTGCAATTCGTAGTCAGTAACTACCTTGTAATAAACTCCATTACTAAAAGCTATGCTTCCTTGAAGCTGAATATCAGAAGGGTTAAGAATTATGTACTTGGAGGGAATTTCAATATTTTCATTAGCCTCGCTTAACCCAAATGTTTGGTTAATCTTAAAGGCGTCACTTTTCTCCATCTTAGAGTTAAACCTATAAATGAAAACGTTACCAGACCTATAATACTCGCGAAAAAATCTGCTCTGAAGATCATCGATATTTATCTTCTTGAATAGCGTCTCAAAAAACTCCCTAGACTTGCGACTCCCACCAGTATAATACAAATTACTGATAGAAAATTCAGTCATCAAATCAATGGTATTCCTGAAAACTGAGAAATTGTAGTAAGCTTTTTGGCAAAGAATTATAGTGTCCCTAACGTCAATATTTGAGTTGTTGGAAACCCCACGAGAATATTTGAACGGAATCATCCCGTTTTCAATATTCCTGAAACGATCGGTTCGGACGATGTCTGCGGCCTTATTCCTACGCGTACGTGTAGAGCTAGCTACAGTTTCATGCTTAGCCATTAAAGGCTCCGCACCTTGTTCCGTTTTCTTCTTTACCGCCATCTTTTACTTTAAAATTACACCTAAGCTAACATTCTGGGAGTAAATGTATGGTTAACTTGCTCCACCTTAGTATTTTTAAGATCATTGTAGCACTTAATAGCCCAATTCCCCAACATTAAAGTCGTGTAGTTATCTTTACGGGCTCGGTTTACCGCCGAGCTTCTCTTAAGATGCTGAGGTAAATCGAATGTTTGGCTCCCTTTCGCTGTGGTTTTAACTTCCACCAGAGCGCACTGCTTTTTCGACTGGTGAACTATGTCGTCTTGAAATTCAATAAGGTCACCTTTGTTTTCGTAGGGCATCATTTTAAGAGGGACGGCCTGTGATGACACTTTATCGAAAAAGCTTCCGCAAGCAGCCGTACGAGAAGCGAACCAAATCCTCTTGTGGTCAATGGACGCTTGAAGGTGCTCGTTAGCTTCCCGAAGAAAAGTAGTAGAAAACAACTGTTTAAAGCATATTACGTTTTCTTTTTTGTTGTATTGGCGCTTTGCCGTTAAAAGCATTTTTTGGTACTCAACCCCATTCTTGTCACTATTAAAATCAAAAAATTTGATTTCTATACGTGAACTTTGAAATAGCTCGGATTCATTGGCGCTATCGATAAATTGATACCCTGCGTTATCTATAATTATCATCGAAAATTTGAAGTTGGTTACCAAATAATAAAGGTATTTTATATGGTTTTTTAAATCTCCTCCCGCAACTGCGTACCCATGAACTAACGTGGAAAAAGTAGATCTATCTTCGTCGAGCTCCAGAACAGACATTGCAAAATAATCAGACGAAGGGCTATTGCTAAAGCTGGGATCAATGGCTAAGATATACTCCCTGTCAGCCTCCCCCTTTACTAACGTATGCTGCTTTTCTCCATCCGGGATAGTACATGCATGCATTTTCTTTGCACTGAAATAGCTATCACTCCCATCAGTGAATTGAGCTGCATACTCCCTCATAAAAGATGAATTTGACGATCCTCCCGACTTAGCTTCTTCAATCACAGTGCTATCAATCATGTCGGCAGGAATAGAATCAAAACCCATCTGCGAAATAAAGTAATTAGACTGCATAATATCATCTGAATAAATATTACCCATCCAATCCTTATAGGTTCGGTATAGGTTCTCGAAACTATAGCTAGCAGAAGATAAAGCTATCATTTTAGAGTTGTTCGCGAATACAATCCGATCCTCCTCTTTCATATTACCCTTCTCAATAAGTTCATCCTCCATTTCCCTTATCTTTATTCGCTCGGCCATATCCTGAGGAGCAACCAAAAAAGGCATCAACACTGATTTGATAGTATCCTCTGGCAACAGCAAAAACTCATCCAGAACCAGAATGTTAGCGCGAAAACCTCGAATCTTTTCTCCACTCAACGGAATGGCCGTTATGGTACCTTCATTAATTTTCCATTCAAACTGATCGTTACGTTTAGACTTCGCGCCGAAAGCGTGAGCTAACATCTGCGCCTCCTTAGACTCTACGATCTTTTCGATGTTGTTAAAAATAAAGCGGGCTGTACGAAAAGTCGGGCCAGCGATGAGGATCTTGGTGCGAGGCTCGAAAATGCACTGAAGGAAGCAGTAGACGGCCGCAATGAAGGTTTTTCCGCAGCCACGTCCCCACACACACATGCTAAAGTTCCTATTGAAAAAAGCCTTTAAAGTTATCTCTTGGTAAAGGGCTAATTTGATTCCCGATAAAAGTTCGGTAGTGAACCCCAGATTAGACCTCATAAACTTAGCTAGTGTGATTTTAGCCTGTCGATCCCCGAGTTCCCCTTTCAGCGCAAGGGCCTCTTTGTTTATGTCGACAATGGGGCGATTATATTTTTCCGGGCAATACCACATGTTACAATAATTTTAAATCGTACGCTAATTGTAGGTCAAATTTAGTTTTTAGAATCTTGGTTAGTAAAAGCTTTTTGACGATCCTTACGCACTCCACCCTTCCGTCTACAAATAAGAATTGGATATGTGCAAATTTTTGAATTAGCTCCCGGACATTGTGGAAAATAAAATCTGGAGTTACCCGAGTATTCTTCTTGTAAACGTACGGAAGCTTGTTGAACGCTAAACATTCTTCCAGCTTTCTTTCAACGAGAATTACCATGTACGCATCCTCTTCCTCGGCACGTTTTATTTCGTTTTTAAACCTTTCCAAACCCGAGCTCAGAGTTCCAATAAGATCGGGGACAGACTTTCTTTCGATGTAGCAGTTCCCTGTCTTGTCTTTATCGTTAAGGCAGTAGTCTCCAAACTTCAACCCCTTAACTTCTGTAGGGAAGTCTTTTATCTTTAGGGGATTTTGCTCTCTAGAATCAACATAGATAAGGTGCTCATCATTAAACTCCTCTTCGAATTTAATTTTTCCATCCTGCCGTTTCTTGGGCAAAGGGCCGAGCTTATTTTTAAGGCCTATCTCTTCGCACAGCTTGTAATAGTCCTTGAAAATTGTTTGGTAATAAGAGATAGGAGGAACCAAAAGTGTTCGAAGCTCTACTTCCGTGGGGGTATATTCTAAACTTTTTTCCTTCTTTCTTTTTACTAGGAGCCCTTTGCAATACTCTCTGGCTTTTTCCAAGGAAGCGTTTTTCAGCCAACACTTTAAATTTTTTTTGGTGTTAAAGTCTGCGGAGAAATACTGTTGTTTGTTTTTAAATTTTATTAGCTCCTTGGTGTGCCGGTCATACTTAGGAAACTGGGTATGGTAGTAGCTCCCTATTGCCAGCTTGTGAGCCTTTATATGCAAATGAAGATTCTTGTCTTCTTTAAACTCTTTTTTGCAAATGTTACATTCAACCATTTAAAACTTCCTCTTCGCTGATTCCCATAATACGAGATTTGATTTCCTCCATAGAGGTCAGCCTCTCGATTTCCTTGGAAACATTCTTTTTCCTAAGCTCAGCTATTTTAATCATTTTATGTCTAGACTCCTCATCTTTCCAAAGTTCTACTAGATTCAATATGGAAGCGGACTCCTGCATCATCTTGCTCATTCGATGGCTTCGTTTTTCTTTGAGCTCGTTGAGCAGTTTCGTCTGTCGGTTTACGCACTGGTTGTATTCTGTTTGAGCGGTATTGATAGCTTCCACTAAGCTCATTGCCATTCTTCGGCCTTCTGTATCCTCAGCGTTTTGATCTAGAAGCTGCTGCAACCTCTCTACTCGTCGTTGGATATTGGAAGCAATGACTACCTCTGCAGAAAGAACAATATACTGGTCCACCTCCTCTTGGGTGAGATCAGGTTTATCCCACGTATATCTGACGAAACTACTTTCAAATAGTTCTCTATCTGTCTCGATGTTATAGGTTCCAATTTGATGAAGAAAACGGAAAGTATGCATGTATCCAATTAAGGTATACAAATTTCTTTTTATTTTAGTGGTGACCTTATCTTTGTCAATCCCGTTATAAACATACTTGTTTACTCTAACTAATGCTCTGGCTTCTGACTTCGGTGGAGAATAGCCCGCTTCCGCCGCGGTCTCTTCATTCGTTACGTCAGCATATTTAACTTTGTTGTTTATTGTTTTGAGAAAATCAAACAACACTTTGTATCTAAGATCTAATGGGGAAATAGTAGGGTCATCGAAAGTGATCCTAGCCATCTCCATAGGCTTCATGGCCCCGCAATTATTTGTTATAAATTCTTTCTGATCTTCGGTAAGTTCGGTTTTCTCTTTTGGGTAGTACTTGTGGGACACCTTCGCCTTAAGGCTTTTCTCTGCGAGAAATTTTTTCACAGCTCTTCCGTATTTTGACCTTCCGTCCCTCTTATCTTCGGGTACCTCAGGAAATACTAATTCAATTAACTCTTTAATGTAGGGCGGATCATCCGGTCGACTGTTCCACTCGTTAAGCAATGCTAACTGTTGATTCTCATCTAGGTCTATGTTTTTTGCGCTCATATTCTTTTAACTATATAGCCCAGCACCACAAGTATTATCATTGCGACAAGTGACAACCCAAGAGTTGCCCCTATCATTATCCAAATTTGATCCCATTTTTTAAAAAACTTAATTATTTTTTCCATTCAACCGTTTAAATTATTTCTATCTCCCCATCATCATTTAACATCTTTTTGACTTTTTGGATTATTGATTTTTTAACGTTTTTGATTTGCTTGTATCCCGGGACCCTGTTTTTTTCGTTAGTTTTATACCCCATTAAGGTAGCGGCGTCCTCCTCCGATAGGTTATCAATGTAAAGGGCTTTGTATATTCTCCACTCGGCCGGTTTTAAAGTTTCCTCCATTTTGACATTAAGCTTTTCCATCATTGCGAGCACGTCAAACCCAGAATACTCTGCCGAATTAATTTCGTGAGAATGGTCATCTATAGAAACGGGTAACTTTGCATCGTAGGCTTGCTTCTTTGTTTTTGTCCAGTTGGCGTAGAGGGGACACGCTTCAGATTGTTTTCCGTATATGTAGCACAAATCACCGGCTTCAGCCGCAGCGCACTTTAAACATGGACGACAATAATTCCCATAGTTGTTTCTAATAAGATTTTTTATCTGGTTGGAAATTATGCGATTAATCCACGGATTAAGAGGTTTGTTGATATCGTATAGATGCCACTTCTTAAAAATATGAATTCTTAAAATCTGAGAAACGTCATCAAAGTCCATCCACGAAAGGGCAGTTAGGTTCCACTTGGATTTTCTTTTTCTTATTTCTAGATCTATTTGATCAATTAATTCTTCAAACTTGGGTTTCTTACGTCGACTCATGGTTTCGAGATGATCCTGCGTCCCTTCTAAAATCTTCAGAGAAAGACTCTTTAGAATAAGTAGGATCCGATTCCCTCACGTAACCATCATTTTGCTGCGCCTCACCGACAGCTAAATCCTTCAGTGACACAATTCCGAATGACCTAGATGTATTAATATCTATATCAAGTTTGTCCATGTTTGGCATTTCGAATTCTTCCTCTTCGACTTCTTCCTGAACGGTCGCGACTGGGTTCTGTGGGTTAGCCTTGAACACTCTTTTGGCGGGAGCTTTAGCCAACGCGGAAAAAGCTCCACCACACGAACTACAAAATTTAGGTTTCGTCATGGTGTAGTTGGTCCCAGATCCGCAAGTTGAACAGTACACTTTCATATAAGCTTATTACACTATTCTACCAGTAATAATTATTTTTTCAAAAAAAGTGTATATTATAGGTGTATGGAAAATATCAAATTCAAGAATTCGGACGGCATAGAATACGAACTACTTTGGAAAAAACCCCATCATACTTATAATGCTGATGGACTGTGCTATTCTCCAGATCTAAAAAATCCCAAGATTCTAGTTGACCCCACACTTAAAAAACGCAGGAAATTAAGCACTTTAATAGAAGAAGTAACTCACGCCTTTTTCTGGGACAAAAGCGAAAGAGAGGTAAGAAAGTTCTCTTCCGTTCTCGCAGGGTTAATAAACAAACAAATTAAATAGTTTCCAACTCTGCGATTTTAGTAACAACAAATTTGGTCAATTCAGAGCGGACTATGTCTTCTGCGGTGAATTCGAAGGTTTCTATTCCCATCTCTCGACTTTCTTCATTGTCGAAGACGTCAAAGATTTTGTCAAAACCCCCTCTATTTCCATTTTTAAGATCTGTCTGCATTGGGTCTGCCAATATAAAAGCGCGAGAATATTTGCCTATTCTCGTTAATACGGTGACTATCTCTCTAATAGAACTGTTTTGAGATTCGTCCATAATTATAGCTTTTGAGTTCCAACTCATTCCTCGAGCAAAGTTTACTGGATGGATAGACACCCTCTTTTCTTTCTGGAGTTTTTTGACCGTGGTTTCGTGGAGCAATTCGTCTAATTTGTCCATGAAAGGTAGATTGTAGTAATGGAGTTTTTCATCAGCATCTCCGGGCAGAAAACCAAGTCTGGAGTCTGAACTCTCTACGGCAGATCGCATATATATTATATCCGATACCTTACTTAAATTTAATAAATTAAGAGCAGCGTAAACAGACATGAGAGTTTTCGAGCTTCCCGCGGGTCCTTTACATAAAATTACTCTAGTGTCTTTTCCTAAGGATAGATCTATGAATTTTTTCTGCTTCTCCGTCCAGTTAAGTTCGTCTATATAAAAGGTATCTTTTTGTTTAAGAGTTTCCCTTTGGTGAACTTTCACCTTTCCGTCCAAAATTTCAAGGGATTCAAGACCCCTTGGACTCTTTACTTTCGGCATCAATGTAATTTACACCAAATTAGTGTAATTACAGAAGTAAAGTTATGAACGAGATTACCAATGCTGCTCCCCAGATTGTTGGCTTAATGGGAAAAGGAGGACTAGACCCAGACCAAGCCGAGAAAGTAGCTCAAGATTTAGTAGGAGAATACGGATGGTTTGTCCTCGCGGCTCTGGGAGCTATCCTTGCCAAAGATATGATAATGAATTTTGCCCAAGCCATAATGGTTTTTATGGGGAACGACTTCAATAATGATGATATAATCTACATATCGGGGCGTCAAGCGAGAATAGTAAGAGTGGGTGTAAGAACTACCTGCTTTTACATGACAGATCGGGCCTCAAAAATGGTCGTTCCAAATGAGCAACTTAAACAGTTAACAATTGAAAAAAAACTAATGCAAAACGGTAAAGTCCCTTACCTGCCTACTGGAGGAGACCCCGGTTACGTAGGCGTCGAAGAAGTTCCTATTTATCCGGACCCCATGAAAGTTAGAGTGGTACCTGAAGTGAAACCTGCTCCTAAAAAAAGATGAAAAAGATAGTCCTGATAATTGTGGTATTCCTGTGCTCTTGTAAGTCGGGAGGAATTGACGAGAAAGGGCGTTTGGAAAAAGTAAGAATTCAGATTCCCGCCTTTGTCGATATAGAGTTCGAGTATTACAAAGACGAGGAAAATCTCGGAAAGTCAAATCCCCCATTATTTGGAGGGTATCCAAAATTAATGGAAAGAACCCAAAAATAAGTGTAATCATTAATAGAATGAAAGAGATCGATTTTAGTGACCAAATCCTCCAGTATAAAGAAAGTGGTCTTCTCGCCGAAGAAAAAGCTGGTTATCCACCTAAATGCAAACCGGGATACGAGGTAAGCGCAGACAAGAAAAAATGCGTCCCTGTAAAAGACACTTCAGAAGCGGCCAAAACAAAAGAGCAGTGGGACAAGATTAACAAGAAAGAACTTAAGCGTGACTCCAAGAAGGAAAAGGGAGAACACGAAAAAGACGCCGTAAAAGACGACAAGAGTAAAATCAATAAACTTAAGAAGGGTATGCCTTCAGAAAAAAAGAGTGTTGAAATTCATGATTTAAAGAAGGACGAAAAATACGATAAGGAAAAGAAAGCTTACTGGAAAAAGAAAACAGAAGCAGCCAAAATGAGTAGTAAGCAAAAAAATGACTTGCCCGACTCTGACTTTGCCTATATCCAACCCGGTGGAAAAAAAGATGACTCAGGGAAAACGGTTCCTCGTTCCCTTCGCCACCTTCCAATACCGGACGCCGCTCATGTCCGAAACGCTTTAGCAAGACTTGATCAAACAGACATTACTCCCGAAGCTAAAAAAGCTGCTCTCCGTAAAATTAAGACAGCGGCTAAAAAATTTGGCGTGAAAGTTAGTGCAAGCACTAACGCCATAGATTATTCGGACTTATATTAATACCGGTCACTAGTTCTTGTTAACAAAAAAAGCCCCGCTACTGCGGGGCTTTTAGTTTTATAGAGTCTCGATTACTTGATACGACGCCGTAAGAGGAGTGGATCAAATTTATCGTTGCTGTCATAAGCAAATGGCTCCCAGCCTTCGGGAATATTTTTAGTATTGGAGGTTTTATACTCCCACTGTTGAGTTGGGTCCCAAGAAATGATTAACGGGCTGGATGTAGCACCTGTTCCGAGTACTAACGTAGTCGTCAACAATACACCAATCGCGAATGATTTCCAGTCAAGTATTTTAAGTTTCATATTTGTCTATATTATATATAGCCTATTCTCCGGGTTTGTTTCCATCAATAACTTCATCGCGATTATTCTTGAACTCTTCGCGGATTTCCTTTACTCGTTTGCCGACCTCTTCGCGATGGGATTTCATCTTCTCATACCATTCTTTTCTCCCGGCTGCCATTTTCTCTCTTAGGGCCTTTTTCTGTTCGTCCGAGGCGTCTTTCCACGCTTCTTTATCAAAAGTCCCCTTGCGGCCCTTTGTCGCCTCCGCAAAGGCTGCTTTTAGCTCTTTGATTTTGGCGTCGTCCCTTATCATCTTACCAAAGCCGCTACCCTTCTTATGGTCACCCTTCTTTCGGTCACGAACTTTATGACCACGCTTCTTTGCGTCTCCACGATGCTTCCTGCGCTTTTCAAAGGCGGCCTTAAGGCGGCTTTTAACTTTATCGGAATTCCATTTCTTTCCACCACGTTCGAGCTTTTCTTTTATGGGCTTATCTGGCTTAGGTGCAGGCTGAGCCTGTATAGTTGTTAACGCTGACGCCACAATAGCTACCAGCCCGATTTTTAGTATACGTTTAACAAACATAACGAATATTATACTGCAAGAATCATGCCAGTCATAAAACGCGCATTTGCTAGGTTTCAAAAGCTCGGGGAGCTTTTAGATTGGGAATAGCTCCCACCCGAGTCAAAAGGTTGGGGTAATACCCCCTATTGGTGTAACATAAGATATGAAAAAGAAATTTGTTATAGGCGCTATAATTTTAGCTCTCGGAGCCGGAGTGCTAATTTGGGTCATCAAGGGCGAAGATATAAAAGAAAAGGCCATAGAAACAGCCGTAGAGGCAGTAGTAGAGAAGGTCGCCGAAGAAGCGGTTGAAGAAGCAAAAGACAAATTAATAGAAGAGGTTATAGGAAAGCTTGTCCCTTGAGTAATTATACAGAAAAACGCCCATGGGGCTCCTTCACTATCCTAGATGAGGGGAAAGGATTCAAGGTAAAACGTATTACTGTAGAAGCTGGGGAAAAGCTGTCACTCCAGTATCATAACCGACGCTCGGAGCATTGGACTGTCGTTTATGGAAAAGCTACCGTAACCGTGGGAGAAACNGTTAGTGAGCTCAATGTAGACGAATCAATATATATTCCAATAAAAGAAAAACATTGCATAGCCAACCATACCACGGATTTCATAGAAATGATCGAAGTCCAAGTTGGAGACTATTTATTCGAAGATGACATAGTACGAATAGAAGACCGGTATGGAAGAAAGTGAAAAAATTACTTTATTCTATATAATATGTCATTGAGGTTGTCCCAAGATATTCTATCCACTTTAATAGATGGCGGCTTAACTTTTACCGTAGCTATTCTTAAACCGTAGATGTCGTGTTCCGGGTGAACGATATCCTCAATGAAGTCCCAAAGGCCATTGTGCTTTGCCCACTTGTAATATAGGTCGGTATTATTCTTTTCAGTTTCTAATAACATTTGTCGTTTCTTTTGAAAAAAATTGGCGTAAAGGCATAGCCCCCTTATCGCTAAAGATTCGGTGGGGGGCTCCACTATTCCTTCGTAGAATATAAGGGTTCTCATCAATATATTTTACACTTCCCTTTGTTTTCGTGTAATATTTTATTGCATGCCAGACACTAAAGATAGAGTAGGTTTCGCGGACCTTGATACGTTTCTCAAGGTAGCTCCCATGATTGGATTATTTGTTCTAGGCTACCTTCAAACATTGTTTCCCAGCAAAATAGAATTTGAGAAAATAGAACAGCAATTAATCCAAATGGATAAAAAAATAACCGAGATGACAGTGCTTCAAAAAGCCATAACATCCAATACTACTGATATTAACAGGGTAGAAGACCGGATGAGAATCTTGGAAGTAGAGATTGCCAAACACAATGCTAAAGAAGTAAGAACCACTTCGCGCAACAAGGGCGGATCGTGAAACATCTTTTGATTTTACTTTTTGCGATTGCTTTAAATATAACCGGAGCTCCGAATATAGATCCTGACGTGGAGATAAGAATTAAAGGTCTTGTCTGCTCAAGTTGCGCTATAGGCCTTAGAAAAGCTTTCAAAAAGGATTCTCAGGTTAAGGGGCTAAAAATAGATATCAATAAGGGCACTCTCTCCCTTGAGTACTGGGGTATAGAAATTCATCCCTCTAAAATAAAAACAATGGTTGAAAAATCCGGTTACGAAGTCTCCTCTATAAAATGGTTTAAAAAGGGGAAACCCCAAAGATATAATACTCCATAAAAAAACCCCCCACTGTTAAGCGAGGGGTTCCCTAAAAGCTCGTAGAGCTTTTTATTATCGATTAGCTACTACTTGGTGTCGACCGAAACTCCATTCGTGAAATGAAGTGCCCAATTAGCTATCCACGCATAAGCTGCGCCTCCAACCCAACCGCCGATTCCAAAAGCCGCGATACTTCCCAGATTTCCAGAAACTACCGTGCTAATCTTACTTATCCCACCATCAACATCACCTAGTGCACCTGTGCCGACAAAAGCCAACACCGGAAGCACTACGCCTGTGATAGCGCCCGTAGCAACCCCCATCAAACCAAAAAAGTTTGCTGCAGATCGTATATGTATTTTCGTAATAGTCATTTTTTTCATAACGTAAGCAAAAACCTAACCGAAAACTAACGTAGCTTTTGGCGTGGCTTTTGCGCCCTTTATTTTACACTGGGAAGCTTATTTGTGACCTAAAAGCTCAAGGAGCTTTTGAGAAAGGTTCCGTCGTAAACGTTACGGTATTACTCGTGTTTGTTTGGACCCCTGAAGGCTTTAACCATTTAGTTGTATAAATCCAGTTGCAGTCATCATAATTAACTTTTTTGGTGGGGCTACCATTGTTTTGGATGTTATCAGCATAAACACGTGCAATCGTGCCATCCCAACCATACGTCATTTGAAACTTTCCATTTTGAGGGTTTGGATTCTTAACCGTTGTGGGTGGTACCGGAGTAACCGTGATTACATCTCCCCCAGTTTCGTTGGACGATAAAGCAACAGTTTTTCCCGCCGCTACTATTCCAGAATCGGGCCCTGTCATAGCCCAAGTTTGTGCCCATTTCATAGGGGAGTCAGTATGGTTTATTATAGTTAACGTGAACTTAGGTGGGTCGGTTTTTAATTTGTTATCATTGGACTTTACGAAGGTCCAAGTGCATCCGGCGAATAAGAGGGCTGTTACCATCAATAGGATTATATTTTTCATTTTTTTTGTTTTGTTGTAAAAAAGCTCCGCCGAAGCGGAGCTCAATTTAAAAAGTTTGTAGCTTTTAGATTACTTGACTTCTCCAGCGTCTTCCTCATCCCTATCGTCACTAACGATAGGACCGGATGGTTCTGGATCTGGCTCGGGTGCCGGTTCCGGAGCTGGCTCGGGTTCTGGCTCTGGAGCGGGTTCTGGCTCTGGAGCGGGGGCTGATGTCTCAACGCCAACGTTTCCTTCTCCAATGTTTCCTGCTGGCTCAGGTGTCCCAACACCTACGTTGCCTCTATTCTTTTTTTTGTCCCTCTTTCTGATTCGGGTTCCGTCTGGTCTATAAGTTGCCATAATATTTTTTTCCTAAAATTAACAAAGATGATAAGTCATTAAAAAGTTGGCCTGACCTGTCTGTCCGTCAAGACCCGTACAAGTAATCGTGGTCTTAGTGTCTCCCCAAAAATTGGTCTTAACTTTATCTCCGGGTTCCACTGGCTCACCGACTCCAACCGTATAGGTTTTATCGATAGCATCTCCACCATCCGTATCAGTTTTAACACGTAGGGTATAATTACCTGTGGTTTTGCCATCTACGCATTCTATCTTGACGATCCTAATGGAAGCTCCACTTGTAGATTTCTTGTCACTCTCCGTGTCGGTATGAGTGTCATCCAAATTGAACTTTACAGATGATGTTTTATCACTTGAACCTACTACTGGAGCAGTCAACTTATCGATAAGTTCTACCACCATCGCTTTGAGTTCAGTTTTATTTTCTTCGTTCATGATAAATTGTTTTAGTATTTTGGCCAGTAACTCTCCCAAAGAATCTTTGGGGGTTCGTAATCGCCAAAGTACCTAAACCACAACTTAAGAAAAAATATCTTTATCTTAATTGTCATCAATCTGGATAGACTTGACCTGTAACTACTGCACCTGAAAAAGCAGGAACACAAACCAAAGCCCACGCCTCAGCACCATTTCTTATGTCAGAACTGCTAGCCATCCATCCGGATACGCTATTTTCTGTCCAACTCCAGCCATCTGGTAAATCTGGACCAAGTCTCTGGGTTCCAGTGACTTCTCCGCTTACTCCTGTTAAATCCATATAAGAATAATGGTCTGTGCCACTTACCATGCCGCAAGAGTAGCTATTCCAGCGTTCAATAGGGGGGGCACCATTATTGTAGTATTCTACATTATGATAACCCCAAATATTAACGTTAGCGTTTTGATCAGCTGCGGTTGAGGCAGAGGTGTTAACTTCAACTATACCATAGTCCCAATAACTAAGGGTTGAACCGGCGTCTGTGGTAATTTCTTTATAAAGTCCCATAATTATTCTCCTTCTGCTAGTGCGTCGGTTGCTCCCGAAAAGAAAGGTACACAAACTCTAAGCCAATTATATGCGCCACTTCTAATATCATCGCTTCTCTGCATCCATCCGGATACTCCGTTTTCTAGAGGATTCCATCCGTCTGGAAGAGGTACCTCTCGCTCAGAACCTGTCACTTCGCCGGAAACTCCGGTTAAATCGTGCCATTGGTAAAAATCTGTCCCACTAGCATATGTACAGTTATACATATTGCCATCTACCGAAGGAGCCCCTGCATTTCGGTAAGCTTCGCTTGTAAACCCTAAAGTGTTTACATTTGCCATATATTGGGCTGATTCGGGGTCAGTGCCCTGAAACCAGTCTTCTACCCGGCTTATCTTCCAGTAGTTGGCCCCTTGACCATCTGGTTTGGTATAATTTAAATTAAGACCCATATCAGCAAATATTACACATTAAAAACGAAAAGTTCCATTTTTTTTTGAAAATCAGTGTGGATCTAATGAAGCAACATAGTCTGCCAACGTAACCATTCTATCTCTCGATATACTTCCTTTATCGCATAATCTATGAGAATTGGGACAAGTAGGCGCTATGTTAGAATATGAATCATCCCCTCCCTCCCGTCGTGGAACAATGTGATGTAGGTCACATGTCGTATTATTAATTTCTAAAAACTCCTTTGTCCAACCACACCCGCAGTCCTTAATTAGGCAGGGTAGCTTTCCGTACTTTTTTCTGATTTTGCCCGAGAAATGATAAATGTGATTTTCTCGCTTAGACTGATATTCTTTGCTTAATTTTGCTTTTCGATGTCTTCGACAACTGTGACCGCAGTATTTAGTTTGGGGCATTACGTTTTGAAAAGGATCCCCACAGATCTCGCAAATTAAATTATGCAACTTTCTACCCGCGTTAGTGTGACTAGTCGAACAGCTTTGGCTGCAGAATCTGCCATACCCTTTTCTTATTTCTGTTATGGTGGCTTTGAATTCTTCCCCACAACCTTCCCAAAGACACTCGCGGACATGGGCATCACGCCAACGATCTCCCACTAGTTTTTTTACTATTTTTTCCATAATTAGGAGCTTTCGCCGCTGGGTTGTCTATTCTTGCCATAATAAGATTTCTTATAATCCTTGACTTTGTTCGGGTTATTTTTCTGCCATTGGGTTACGTTTGTTATTATTTTGTTTTTATTCTTTTGGTAGTACTTCTTAGCAGCTTCGTCGTCGCACTCCTTGCAACAGTATTTTAACCCGTCTTTTGTGCTTGATTGCTTTCTAAAAGCTCCAAGAG
>JGI24006J15134_10001066_pt1 | contig 15748 bp, 12 predicted proteins | sample LinPmetageLP53_FD_15134 | JGI IMG/M metagenome (IMG submission 15134)
CCTGATACTAAAGTTGCGTCTGCTGCCATTATTTAATACTTTTAAATTCAACATCTATCTTAGAGTAGTCTATCATATCAAATCCACTATTATGCTTTATGATAACGTCTTTAGAAACCTCATCAGACATTGCACCTTGGAATTTACCTTCACCTAATCTCTTATCTATATATTCAAACGTATATATACCTATACCACTAGGAGATTTACCAATTAACTCTATATTTCTTTTTAACCTTCTATCTGAGAACCCAGCAGCAGCACCGGCTATATTACCCACAGCATCCCACTGTGAAGCTTTAGCAGCACCTTCAGCTTGTCTAGCACCTGATAAGTCAGCTTGAGACATACCCATTAGCGTGGAGGTTTTGTTCATTTCTTGCTGTGCAGACCATTGATCACCTTCAGCTTGTTTTTGCTGAACATCCATAGCGCCTGATGCTTCTTGAGTTTGTAATCTTCCAGCTTCTGCCGCCATAGCTTTTTGATTAGCCGCTTCTTGTTGACCAATGTTAGCTGATGTTTTCTGAGACTGCAATTGACCTGATTGAGCCATTTGCTGAGCTAACGCTGCTATACCACTACCACCAGCTGTCTGCCTCATGCTAGACATTATATTAGCTCTCTGCTGTGAACCTTGTTGGTTTTCCATATCAGCTTGCTGTTGGTTAACAGTTAAATCTTCCATTGTGTTTTCCAGACCCTGATATTGGTTTGTCATACTAGCGAATGGATTACTAGTATCAACTGCTTGAAATGCAGCCTTCTGTTTATTCAACTCAGCTTGAGCTGCCGCTGCTTCTCTTTGCGCTCTTTTCTTATCACTTCTAGCTCCAAAGAATTGAGCACCACCAACCGCAACACCAATACCTGCTACTACGAAACTCATATTATTCTATTTTTAAATTAATCTTTTCTAACATTCTAATCACATCACATTCTGCTGGTAAGTCTTCATACTTAGCGCACACAACTTCTTCTTCTATTTCTTCTATCGATGTATTATCTGTAGCGTGAACCGTTATGAATATACACTCCTCGTGAGTATATATAGCTCTCTTAGTACCTGGTTTAGTTACACCTTGATATGGAGCTTCAATTTCTTGTATACCTTCCTCTGTTAGTATTGACATACTACCTTTCATTAAAAAGAACGGATGCTCTTTCTTGTGTATTTTAGTTACTATTAAATGATTAGCGGGATTATATATCTCTCTTATATAACACCCGCCAGCAAATGTATGCTTAACAGGGTTGGCTTCGTGAAGTTCACCACCTTGCATACCAAATTCAGTAATAGTATTTTCTAGCTCAGTCATATTCTCTCTGAACTCCTTTCTTCTTCTTATCTCTAAACCTATCTCCCAAGCTTCATCAAAATTAAACGAATGCTTTAAACCTAATCTTTCTGTCATTTCGTAGAACTGAGCTCTACTTTCCTCCTTAGTTAACGGCGCTTTTTCTACTTGCTCGTCTATATTGTCTTTCATATGATTACATTAAATTTACTCATATATAATCACAGTCATAGGACATTATTTACTACTAGCCCTACCATCAACTGACACAGCAAACATCTCGCTTTTAATTTTTGAGTTATTTTCTAGTTTAGCTTGAGCGTAATAACCCGTAGGTGACACCATATTTACCGCGTTATCCTTGCTAAACATTTGGAAATCACCTATACTAGCAGTTGGATGGTTAACCTGTAGCTCAGTGACGATCATCCAGAACTTTGTTTTACCATACCATGGTGATATATATCCACCAACACTAGCATCATAAGATGCGCCAGTTGCTGGATAAATACCTAAAGGTGGAGTGCTATCATAATTATCAAAAGTAAATCTAACTCTAGTAGGTCTATTTTGAAATTGTTCATCTAATTCGTATTGCGGCACACCGCTACTATACCGTAAAGATTTTAATTTACTTAAACCTCTAGTATCAACTTCAGTATTATTGTTAGTAGGTACAATATCCGCAGCCTCACTTGAGTTGTAAACAAAAGAGCCTTCATTAACATTGTATTGTGCTATTTCTATTTCGTTAAGATCGTTACCATTAGGGTTAACACTCTTAACAAATAAAATATCGCTAGAACCTGTTGCTTGGCTTTTAAATATACTATTTGAAAATCCAGTAAGAGTACCGGTGCTATCAACTGCAGGTGCTACACCTAAATCAATAGACATGCCAGGTATTATACCAGCTTCTTTGTAGGTTTTATTTATTCTTATTATACCTGTGTTTGAACAGTTTGAACTCCACCCACATTCAGCCTGGTCATCTTTAAAATCTATATAAGCTTCATTAGCGTTCACTAAGCCGTTATCGCTTGTCGCGTCTAGAGCAGTAGTGTCTATAAGACTAACGTCTTTTATTTTTCCTAGCTGCGCAATGTCTCCACCCACACTAAAACCACCAACGGTTGTAGTTGGAGTAAAGTAAGACGTATCACCAATCTGCAAAGAAATATTTACGTTAGGCATTGTTACGTAGTCAAACCATGTTATATGTTCATTCATATTATTATGTTTAAGTTTGCACCCATGTTGCTATATCTCTTATATTAAATACATAATCGTTAGAGTGTGTTCCAAAGGTTATAACTTCAAATCTACCAAGTACAGATAAATAATCATCAAAATTAGCATCATTACCAATTGATCCAACCCCAAAATCTGCATAATCCCAACCAGTCGCTTTACCTAAAACACATCGTATGTCCTTGATATTTGTAATCTCATCGCCGTTTTCAAAAACTTCCAAATGGTTGGCTGGTGAGCTAACATCTACTTGTCTCAAGCTTATGTTATCAAAAATAGCATGACCACTTTCAGGATCTGTAGTAGAGGTTGCGCTGTAGGTACCTGTTAATACAACTTTCCCAGTGTAATTTGATGTAAAAGTATTTTCTCTATATCCATTACCACTACTACTTGGCGTGACATAAATTTGACTCAATGTTTCAACTGGCCCCAATTCATCATCCCAAGTGGAAAGGGTCATGATAGCTAAGATGGCGTTATGCAAAAACATGTGAGCAGATAACGTGTATTCAACTCCAGCGACAACTTGTATCCCATCATCTGCAAAACCATCTGAAGTAGGTGCTGCTGCTGGGGCACAGTAAAACATCGGGCTGAAATGGGATATCGTGTATGCTCCACCAGAGGCTTGCCCTTGAAGCTTCAAGCCATTTCCAGTACCGGCAGGATTAGCTGCATTACCTGAAGAGCTTATTGACCCTGGAGCCACGTCACTTCCATAAAAAAACCCTGTAGTCATGTTACCAGAATTATGCTCTAAAATATCATAGCTTGAAACACCACTACTCATAGAGGAGTTCGCAATTAAGTTTGTTGTATCAGACACCACTGCTGGAATTGGGTAGTTATGTGTTATAAGAAACTTATTTTCGTCAAGAACGGATGTACTAGTGCTAACCCTGTTTGGCTCACCTATAGAGCAGATGTTATCAGCAGCGCCCATATTATTCGTGCTAACATTACAAACACTATTAGGCCATTTGTATGCGTGTTCAATTTGAGTGTGGGCACGAGATTGCTCAGATCCATCAAGGTTTGAAATGTACTCGTACATACCAGGATTAAACTTCCAATATCCACTTCCACTTTGAGGTTTTAACACCCATCTAAATTCAATTGTTTGCTTGCAAAAACCACTATTACAATTCTCAGGTAGATTTTGATTTGCGGAAAACAGCGGAACAGTTTGAGTACCACTACTAGAATCAAATTCTACTAACTCGTTGTGTGCAGCGTAATGAGATATATCTCCAGTTAAGGTTACTTGTTGAGAGGCTTCCTGCCTCATTCTAATTTGAAGCGTGTTGCCAGGTCCATTGTAATTAATACCACCCGTAAACTCACCTTCGATGTCAGCTCCGTACGGTTCTTGAGCGTTTGCATATACTCTAGTGCCTGGTTGAGCTATTACTCTTAAGTAATAATTATTAAATGTTCCACTGCTAATGTGCGCCGGTATGCTCGGTAGTTGCAACTCATAAATACCACTGCCATTTATAGTTAACACATTGGTTGTACCAAATTCATTGTTTTCACCTGGGTCAGTTCCGTCAAGAACGTCATCCCACTGCACAAGACTTCTAAATGTATTAATTGTATCACCTAAAGATTTACCGTCAGTGCTTCTAATTTGATCTACTTGGTCTATCTCCACTTTAAACTGAGCACCCTCCTGACCAATAATAGAAAGAACTTGCCCATTATTATTTGGGTCATTACCATACCAAGGTATCATCCACGCTTTGTCAGCTGTAGATCCTGGCTCAGCGGCTTCCGCAGCAACCCCAGCCCATCCGTTAACCGTACTCAAAACCATATCCTCCCAATTTGACTGAAAAGACACATTTGATATAGTTTTAACCTCTAGCTCAGTTGGTGGAGCAGCTTGTAATAATCCTCTTAAAAGCAGATCACTTTTAGTCCAGTCACCTTTATTCATATCGTCAGACTCTTCATGCCAAAATTCTGGTGCTTCTAATACTTTGTGAATATACCCAGCGCTTTCTAAACCACCGTACGTATCTCCTATAATTTCGGATATTTCATCCTGCGTGGGGTATCTAAACCACCACTCTCTAGTCCATTTAGTTCCAAGGAAAGTTCTATTAGATGCTTGCCTTGTAGAAGTTGCAGTACCGCTTTGCCCAACCTGCCTTTTAAAACCATACCAAAAACCACCTTCTATATCACCCTCAGTAGTATGTAAGTCTACTCCAGTAAGAAAATCAGGGTTTGATTGTATAACCCCGAACCTATCTGAAAATCTTAACTCATGCCAACCGTTTACAAATCCAGGTGAAAAAGGGTCTATATATATAGCTGGCTTATAATCTGGATAACCTAATTCTTCGAACTGTCCACTGTACTCGCTAGTAAACACAAACCCATACTCACCCTCACCACTATCACTAGATGGCACATTGTTAGCGGTTACAGCGTTTGATAAAGCTGTAGAGTCTAATTCAACAGTTATGTCACCCACCTTAACCCAACCCAGGTTTGGTCCTGATCTATCAGTTGTAAAATTACCTTTAACATATATAACCTCGTCGGTAGCGTTTGCGTCCATATTATTCCAACCCTCTCCATCTGCAATATCAGGAATTGTAGTGCTATTAGTAGGTGCGAAAGAGTTATTTCTAGGATCTGTCATACCAGCCGCTGGGGTAAAAGTTACTTTTGCTACCCCAGAAACACCTGGGTAGTTGTGGCTTGTGGAGACTCCAACGTCATCTGTGGTAGTGTACTGTCCTCCATGAACTTGATTTTGAAAGTCTGTTACTAGCGCTATTATAGCTGGCACATTAGAATCAGGTAAAGCCTTACCATGTATATCTAAATTTATAGTATGATCGCCGGTAAGGGAAAAGCTATCGTCTAAATCAACTGTTACTATAATCCTGTTGCTAGGCGTGCCAGCGATTCCCTCATCCTCTAAAGTTATACCTAAACCTCCCGCACCACTACCACTTGCTATACCCTCCCATTCACTTGCGTCTAGCAGGTAGGTTTTATCTTCAAAGTTTGCTGCTGAGACAGTCAAAGCAACAGCATTACCAGCAGTAGTATCAACATCATTAGGCACTATATATAAAACCCTGTTAGATATATCCTGCTGTGTTATACTGAAACCTTCTTGAACTAAAGGTTCTATGTGGCAATCTTGTAAAGAATTAGGCATATTAAACGTCGTTTTCTCTTATTGTTAATGTGAAGGTGGTGGCTATAGGTGCGCTAACTATATCTATATTAGAAATACCTTGTACGGTAAACTCAGACGTATCTAAGTTGGCTAAAGTTGTGGTAATACCTTTTATATATTCAAACCACTTACCCTCTCTTTCTAAAAACTCTGGCACTTGACCTTCTTGTTCGTTAGTGTTAAAAGAGCTAACATACCAACCATCCTTTGTGTCATTAAGCAAGTCTTGATAATTAGTATTATTATAAGTGGCGGTGTTATTATTTACATCTGTTATATCTTCATAATCCCAACCTTGTACCCTAGCTTGAGTACCTTCGTAATTCATGGATGCAAAGCTTTTAATAACCTCTGGGCTTTGATTAAACATAACCGTAACCGTAGAGTTGTAGTGTTGACCATAAAAGTTGTTAGCCTCTATTTGTAAAGATCCGTCAATGTTTAAATCTTCATTATGATGTGACCATATAGGTTTGTTGTTTATATTATTAGCATTATCCGTATCGTATATTATTCTACCAGTAAGGTATTCATCATTAATTGATAAACCAGTTTCAGGAACGAAAGACTTAAAGCTAGACCAACCTTTAGTTGATTCACTCCAAGATACAGTTACATTGTTGCTATAACCCACTCCACTTCTAACTAGAGATAAATTGTATTGACCTTTTACCTCATCAAAACTACCAATCAAAAACTGCGTGGTATCTAAGTTATCTCTAAACCATGAGATCATACCAACATCAGATATAGGTGTTAAACCATCTTGAGATAATCTAATAACTTTATTTCTCTGCTTGTCAGTAAAATACATTCTAATGTAATCAACAGCCAGAGACTCAGGGTTTGTAGATATACCATAATCACCCTTGAAAGCTTTAGCGTCGCCTAGCACGGCGTTAGATGCTGTTACGTTAGAGCTACCGTCAGCATTGTATAAAGAATCTTTGTTTGCGAGTATCTGAAATACCTTATCCTCGCAGAAAGCAACTACATTAGTATCTCTAGTTTTTAAAGCTTGAAGGGATCCGTAAGATGGGTTTAGATCCTTAGTTATAGGATTAGCCATATTAAACTCGTTAAGGTTGTTTACGCCACTTGTAGAGTTATATATACCAGACCATATCATTCCGGCGGCTCTATGCTCTTCACCAAAGCTATCTAAAGTAGTTGAAACCTTACAACCGTTGTCTATTGTTGGGGCATTGAAGTCATCTCTAATTCTATCAGACTCTACACCATTACCAAAAGAATAACAATTAAACCAAGGTAAAACTATACGTCTGTGGTAAAGCTCGTTGGATAATCTATAAAAACCACTTTCTAAAGCGTTTTGAGTCCATGAGTTAGGTCTATAATCAGCGCTAGTTGAATCATGTAATGGCTTCCAATTTGCTATAACCGAGCTTTCAGTAACCGTTCCATTTGAGTGTGTAAACTCTAATATATTATTTAAGCTTATTCCTATATCTGAAACTGGAAACACACCATTAGCCATTAAACCAACAATATCTCTAGCTGCTGAGTGGACTGTTATTGGATCATGTTCAGATGTGTCTACGTAAGTACCAGAAGCGGTTTTAACTTTAACCTTAGAACCTATAGGTACGTATGATTGTATGTTTTCATTCTTTAAAAACATAGGTATAGCATCTGTAGCTTCGTAGTAAAGGTCCATACCAACATCTTCCTTAGGTTCGGTTTCCCATATAGCATTACCCGAAGTAATGTTAACAGGCTCTGACCTATCAAAATGAGCCTCAACAAATTCTATTGTAGATATTTTAGACCCGTCATGCATTACAGCACTTCTAGGATCCCAATCACCCCATAGCAACCCCACAGTCGGTTCGCTCTTTTTATGGAAATACATTGTAAACATATTTCTTCTACATACACCATCACCATCACACAACTTACTTCCACTTCTGTGATAGTTATGACCATTCCATGGACTCTTAGAACCAGCTATCATATATATAGTTTTAGTTGGATCAGCGGAAAATCTAAACAACCTACCGACATCAGTCATCTTGTTATAAAAATCAAACCATATACCACTAAAAGAATCTGCACCCATCACCCCAAACTGTATAGCATTAACGCCTTTACTTGACGTAATCATATTACCACTCCAATTTGCAAAGTGTAAACCTAGGTGGGAGTCTGCAACAATGTCAGAGTCTCCACCACCAGCAGCCCCTCGTGCATGGTCTATAAATGGAATACCTTTAGCTCTACTGTGATCGCTATACCATCTCCAGAAATCTCTAGTTGCGTCTCTAGAGTCGGAACCTGAATTAGCCATAGCAGTACAAGAACCACCGCTATTACAGTCGGTACTTAAACCACCAACGTTTTGGTAGAATGACCACTTTTTCCCGGTATAATCTGTGTCACCAGCTGACCCTGGAGTGGGGTTTGATATACCGCTATAATCCCCTCTAAAAGCATTTGCCGCGCCAGGTCTATCATTGGTACACGTGTTCGCAACATACCCAAACTTAAGTGTATCTGTTGTAGCGTAATTTAAACCGTCCTCTGTTATATCCATAACCTTGGTAGATAAAACAGCGTCTTTGTATATTTTTATAAAAAACTTCCCATCAAACTCTGGTCTATTTTCAACAACAGCATCTTTAACTTCAAACTCGTACTCATCTATCTCACTATAATTAGTTAATCCTAGAGATTCAGTAAATAGCGCGGAATCTCCAAATGGATCTACTAAGGTTATAGTTTTAGTAGTATCATTCATTCTAGCTATCTTCTGCCATTCAGAATATCTAACAGTTCCTCCTTCAATAGCTCTTAATCTACCATACCCTACACCTTTGAATTCTATGTTTGAGAAATATGCATTATATATTTCATCTTCAAAAGAAACTACCATGCTATCAGACATGTCGTAGTCGCCTTCTAGAGGTGCGCATCCTAGTATCTTATTAGTAGTCTTTATAAAATCAGGAGCTTCATTTTTTATAGCTAATATCTTGTATCTAGCCTTGTCTAAAACTGGCGACTCCCCACCATGATCGTTTTTTAAGATCAAATAAGTTTCTATATCAACTTTATTTCTATCTGCAGACTGAAACGATAACCAAACGTTGCCATCTTCGGCGTTGTACCATCTATCCTGAACCATGTTATAGTACTCGTTAGAAGTCTCTTTAACATAGAACTTGTAGTACTCCATCCAGCTCGCTGGCTTAGTATCTTTCCACTCCAACTGCGCGACTAGTTGGTTTAACGAAGCACAATACTCTTTAGAAACATTTACACTATCAGGATATAAAGCACCTTCCTTTCCATTGAATCTTTCTGTTAAACCTCCAAGTCCAATTACAGGTGTTTCTCTACCATACTTATCTCCAAATACAACACCAATTCTATATTTACGTATAGACTTTAAAGACTTATGAGGCACGAAATCACCAACCATAAGCTCTGCGAGTGCAAGTTCATATCCAGGCTTATCTCCCCCAGCACTAATAGGATCGGGTCCCTTTCTTACATTTCTGCCATCATCAATAGAGCCAGGGTGGGAAGAGGATATATGATGCTGTCTAACGAATACTGGTGAATTTATGTTGTAGTTTTGTAAGTAATTACCGTAAACTATTCTGTTACCAGTAATCTCTTGAGCTAAAGCTTTCCTAGGTACATTATCCCAAGCTCTCAGTATTTGAGACGACTCAAGAGTTCTGTGTATCATTTCAGATGTTATATTTAATAAACCTGAATAAGTACCAGTACCTATTTCTTCCCATTCATGATTCTTAGATCTCTTTATAGTTTTAACAATGTAAACGTTAGGTGATGCAGTGTCTTTGTATAATATATCAACCTCTAAAACATCATCAGGCCTTAGCGCATCGTCAACTATAAAGTCAGTTACTTGTAGTGATCTAATGTTGTTTACCATTCCTAGATTAAAACCTTTTTTAGGTACATAATCATATTTGCCTGGTATAAAAGCTATTTCAGACCAAGGCGAAAACGAAGAGTACTCGCCGTCTTGGTATTTATATCTATACCCAAACCGACCAAATTTAAGCCTAAAGTATGGATCGTCTAGTTCAACATGTTTTGAGACCTTCCAGCTATCACCATCATAACCATCTACTGACTCATCTATAATATCTATTTCAATTTCGTAAACATTAGCATAATCAGATTCAAATATTGAATCTTTAATTATAACTACTATTTGTTGAGTGCTTCCAGATGAAAGTTCTACACGATCTCCAATTTGAGGAACATATGGCCCTGGGAAAGCCACGTTAAACGAGTCACCAGGATTCGCTTGAGAAAAATTAATAGTCCACCAGTCGTAAGCAAACTCTTCTACTCCAGAGTCAGCGCTCCACGGCACTAACGTTGATGTTGAAGAATTATTAACCGCTGGAACCCCATCCCCCATCACTAATCTTGGTGAAGTTCTAGGAGCTCTTTTTATAACGGTAATGTGATCTTCTTTTAAAGCACCATGAGTTCCAGGATCCACTTGACTAAGCGCTTGTAGTGACGCTCTGTATGACGATGGATTATTTATCATCAAATTAGTGTGCTCGTCAAAACTAGAACCCCCAGCTTTACTTCTTTTTATATTTATTTTCTTAGGTTCAGTTCTATTGTCTGTCCAGAATAATAAATCACCACCATCAGTATCAGGTATTATATTTATACCTGTTATAATGTTTTTTCCAGTACTATTATTTTGTAAATTATACGAGCCGTAATAATAACTAAAATTCAAAGTTTTACTACTTTCAAGTACACAGTGATGCGCAGCAGTTAAATCTCCAGTCACATATCTATCAAAGTAAACCTCTATATTACCGTTGTCTAGAGTGTTAGTTTTTAATATTTTTATAATACCAACATCTAAACCATTATCACCACCTAGCATACTAGGCTTATAAGTACTAATTAGGTTGTTACCCACTACCCCACGTAGTTCAATACTCATACCGGGTCTAATATTCCTAAGCAAATCAGTTGCTTCGGATCCTGTCATTTCTATGTGGTTGTACTCATTAATCGCGCTACCATTACCTATATTACCCAAAGTCGCTATTGGTGTTTCTATTCTCCACACATCTACAGCTACTGGCGTTATACCTCTTGTAGTGTTATCATACTCTACAATCATATCCTTGTAGAGCTTAGTAGATGTAACCGCGGTCCAACTAAAGCCAGGTTGCTTTCTAGCTATAGCAAGAGGTGAAGCTATAAAAAAGTACGCCTTATTTGTTCTTTCATTAGATATAGAACCTACATGAGCGCTTGGCCTACCTAACCAATTAATAGTAGGGTTGACATCTCCGTAATCAGACGAATATGTAACCCTACCTTTAGTACCGTAAAGATTCTGAACAGCCCCAACATCACTGTCGCCAGATGTTCTAATCTCTATATTTAATGCATCTCTATATTCGCCTTTAGGAACAATTCTCTCGTCAACGTCCTTGTTCATCTTGGCGCCTTGGAACGTGTTTCTTATTTCTGCCATGAACTATTACTTAATAGGTTTACCAATACCTTTTAGTATCTGTGTGAACTCTTCCATCTTAATGTTAGAAAGTCTAATCTTAGCTTTTCTAGTTTCCGCAAACTTCTCCCTCTTGAATCGTTGCACTACACCTTCAGGTATATTTGATCTACCTGAAATCAATCCGTACATAATATGTTTGTATACAGCTTCTTCACAAAACTTATGTACTATCATTTCATTGTTAGTACCTAAGCCGTCACTAATATACTTTAACGTTATAGTTTTACCAGATAAATCAGAGCTAAAGTGAATAAAACCTGTGCTATTATCTATATAGAAAGTGCCGTTTTGTTGTGCGTGTTGAGGATCTAACCCGTATCTTCTACCTCTATTGTCTAAATGGTTGTGATCTGAAGCGTCATGATCTTGATTAGAATTAGAAGAAGGTATAGAATTAAATTTATTCCAAGTCCTTGATTGATAAGGCTCAGTAGCGTCAGTGTCATCACCCGTAGGATTCAAATCATTACCAGTGTAAGTATAGACACCTGTTGAAGAGTTTGCATCAATTGGAAATGGGTTGGAAGTTTTACCAGTAGGATATATAGGTTTTTCTATACCGTTAGAATCTACTCTAACTATTTTAGTATAGTTAACATAATCTTGCGGTAAAGGCATAACTAATGTTGCAGGAACCTCTTGCTCAAAAGCTTTGTGAGATCTTAGAACATCGTATGATAATTCTTGTATAGCTCTCATACCGTGAAACTGAACATCCATTATGTTAGCCTTGTTTATTACTTTACCTTCACCAGTGTATACAAGCATGAAAGCATCTAATATATCGCTAAGCGAGACGAACTGATAATTACCTTTATCTGTGCCTTCGTAGTAAGCTTTTTGCGTAACACTCCCTAATAACCCCATAATTATTTGATTTTATCTTCTACGTTTGTAGATTCATTTCTAAGAGCTAGATCAGCTAACGCTGGGTCTCTAAATGAAATACCCGCTAATTCTAGTATCTTATTTACTAATGTACCTCTTTCAGATTTGTGTAGAGAAAAGTTAGCATGATCGCTATCGCTAGAATTGTAAGTTATCTTACCGTCGCTGTGAGTGAATGTCCAGTTAGGATTAGAAGGAAAAGTAACCACATCAGCCTTTGCATTGCTAGATGGTGTAGGATGAAATACCACAGTGCTAGTATCTTTTCTATAGTATATGTGATGCTTTGGGCTTGATGTAGGGAAATACACTTTAGATCCTGCCGCAGTTGAAGAATATGCTTTTACTTTATTAAAATAGTCTATACTAACTTCCTCAAAGTAAACGCCATTAGTTATGTCATAAACATTTATAACCCAATACGGTGATCCACCAATTGCACCTGTACCACTATTGACAGCCTGTGACTCAGATATAAATGGACTTAACTTTTCTTTTACAAGTTCAGCATTCTCCCTGTCATTCATTATTATAGCCTGCTTATAATCGTAAAGTGTATTTTCAAATATATCTTCTTGAGCCCTGCGTGCGAAGTTGTTAAACTCTTCAGGAGTTAAATAACTTTTACGACCGACCCTAGAAGATGTCATACCTGAAAAAGATTGATCTGTCTTCTCGAGATTCTCATCTTTGATATGTGTTAAGACTTCCTTATAAATATCGTTTACACTAATAGCCATGGTTAATTGCTTTTATCAGCCTTATTCATCCCTTCATTCCTAAGAGCTGCATCAGATAACGGTTGCTTTTCTAAAGCTATACCTGCTAATTCTAACACCTTGTTTACTAAACTACTCTCCTCGGAGTGGTGGACTGTAAAGTCTTTACTCGTGTCACCCTTGTAAAGTGGTTGATTAGCGGTTACAACCCAATCCCATTTAGGATCATCAAAAGCAGCTAACGGTTTTACGTAATCAGCTTTTGGAGCAAATGTAGCGTGAACGCCATTCGCTGCGTCGTTTAACTTAACTGGGTAAAACATAACTTGATTTGTTGAATGCCTATAAAACACGTGCTTAGATCTAAACTCAAGATTACCATTTGTACCACTAAAAACAACGTGCTCTAAATTTAAAGGAAATCCTTTAGCTGCAAAATAATCTTTGAAATAGTTAACCTGTCTCTTAGTTACTTCTTCAAACACTATATTGTTAGTCATGTCATATATGCTTTCTATCCAATAAATGTTAGCTGCAGTGTCATCAAGCGTACCTATACCAGTAGTGTGGGCCACCGTTATACCAGTACCCACCGCTCTAAAAGGTGCTATCTTTTCTCTTAACATATTGAGATCGTTGTGCTGACCTACCACCTGTTCTGGATGCAAGAAAGCATCTTTGTAATCTTGGAATAAACTTTCGTATACATCTTGTTGAGCTTTCCTAGCAAATAGGTTAAACTCTTGAGGCGTTATGTAACCTCTCTGCTCTTTGTTAGCTATAGCTAATACTTGTTGATAAACGCTATCTACTGAAACTGCCATTTTATTTTTGTTTTAATTTATACGGGAATTGTTTGTTTAACCAGTTTTTTCTTTTATTACACCCACAGTCTTCTTCTTCTTTTGTTATAGCTTGAACTAAAGATTTTATTCCTGTGAACTCTGTGAACTTTTCTATTGTATCTCCTAATCCTTTTGATTTCATAACATTCTATTTTACTTAAATATAGTTACATAGTAAAGCGAAGAGTTAGCATAGGGTAAAAAAAATAGCCACCCGAAAGGATGGCTATTAGTATTATAAGTTATGCTAGATATTATGTTGCCATACCTGCAGCACCACCTTCTGGAGCATATTCCATTAGTGTTACACTTAAATCATTTTGATTTAAATGTGAAACAACACCGTCATGTCCATCGTATACTGTAATAATTCTACCATCCTTAGGGTAAGCATTACAAGCGTCGTTTATCATTTTAGCAAAAGCTTCAAACTCTAAAGAACTATGAGTGAATGTTAAAATATCATCAGTAGCAGTACCAAGAATAGAAGCAAAATGTAATACAGTGCTTGTATCACTAGCCGCTACCATACCTTTTAAAGCACTTACAGGATATAAGCAGGCTGTTTCTAAACCTGTTTTCCAATAAGCTGTAACAATATCACCAGCGTCTAACGTATAACCACCAGATGTTCCGTGACCATCAATAACTAAAACACCATTTTCATAAGCTTGTGTAGATGGTTCGACCCAATGTGTAGTTCCAGTGGCAATAGCTAAAGCAGATCCACTATAAGCTAAAGTTGGAACTATTGTTGTAGGTGTAAATAAAACTGAAGCGTGCCCAGTTCCACCACCGTCAAGTGATGTAATAGATATTGCTGCAATTTCGTTCTCATTATCATTACCTGCCAATGCTCCAATATCACCCACCGCAAATGCAGGACAGGTTTGTGTAGCTGATCCCAACGTTACTGACGCGGAGATTGGTCTATTTTTTCTAAAGTATAAATAATTCTCCATGTCTTAGTCTATTGTTATTGTTAGTGCAGTTACTTCAGATAACCCAGTAGCGCTAATAGCACCTTCATTACTAGGTAAATTATCATTCAAGTCCTTCACTACCGTAAAATTATTAGTATTAGCTCTATTCGCACTTGCTAGTTGACAGAATTTTTCCATCACAGTATAATGTACATCATTTCCATAGGGTGATGATCCATCAGTAGCATTACTAGCAATATCAGCATGTGTCATCAACACACCGTTAGCTGTTGTTCCAGTCCCATCTTGTGGAGTGAAAAAGAATTCAACAGTAGTACTTGACATCGTTACAGCTCCTCTAAAGTTAGAAGCTGGAAACATAGCGCAATCTTTGTCTGCGTCATTATCTCCTGCAACTGCAAAGTATAAATAATTTTCTGCTTTCATATTATAAATAACTTTATGATTATGCTACGGCGTCAACCGATAGTATATCTGCATGAATATATGTACCTGCTAAGGTATCTGCGATTTTCACAAATTTTCCTTGAATACCATAACCTTGCATAGCATTAGCAATAGCTTGGCAAACTCTCTTCATTTCAGTACCGTGTCCTCCGGTATCTGTTACAGTTATATCAATAACTGTAGCTGCTGCGCTTCCATCAACATCTTCAAACCTAAGTTTCATAGAACCTGCACCATCACACTTTAAACCTAAAAAGTTAGATGCTGGTCCACAAAACTTTTCGTCCGCGTCTTTGATCAGCGTTACAAAAGTTTCTCCCATTTTGTTAAATGTTTAATAATTAATAAATAATTGATTGTGAATTAAGGATTAAGGATTAAGGATTAGGGTTTGTGCTTATTTAGTATTAAAAGAAACAGTTAAGATAACTGCTTCTCTATATTAGTGTATACTTCCATACCTTCATCAGTTTTAAACCACTGTGCAAGCGCAGAGTACGGGTGTTCGTCAAACGGAACTGTCATAAGTTTTCTATCGTTAGATCCCCACATAAAGTGTCTTTGATCTGATGATAACTTTATAATGTTTAGTTC
>JGI24006J15134_10001068_pt1 | contig 15747 bp, 10 predicted proteins | sample LinPmetageLP53_FD_15134 | JGI IMG/M metagenome (IMG submission 15134)
GATATTGAAACAGAATGAGAACGGCGTAGCCGTTCCTGAGCTTTGCCGTGAGCATGGTATGAGTTCAGCTCAGTTCTATAAATGGCGAGCCAAGTTTGGCGGAATGGATGCGTCATTGATGAAACGACTTAAAGAGCTTGAAGATGAAAACAAGCGACTTAAAAAGATGTATGCCGAAGAGCGACTGGTCGCCGAAATCCGTAAGGAAGCCCTTGAGGGAAAGTTATAAGGCCATCTCAGCGTAAGGAGATGGCAAGGAATGCTATCAATCGGCATGGCGTGAGCATTCGCGTCATCTGCCGTAGTTTGGGTATCAGTGCCAGTTGCTATCACTATCGAGCCAAATTGAGCGGTGAAAACGCGCAAGTCGCTGACTGGTTGCTGCGACTAACCGAAACCCACAAACGTTGGGGCTTTGGCCTGTGCTTCTTATACCTACGAAACGTGAAGGGGTTCAATTGGAATCACAAACGCGTGTATCGCATATACCGTGAGCTTGAGTTGAATTTACGGATAAAACCTAAACGCAGAATTAAGCGAGACAAGCCTGATGCCTTGAGTGTACCTGTGGCGGTCAATCAGGTCTGGTCGATGGACTTTATGTCTGACAGCCTTGCTGATGGGCGCTCTTTGAGAACGTTTAATGTGATAGACGATTACAATCGTGAAGGTCTAGCAATTGATGTGGATTTATCCATGCCTAGTGCAAGGATTATTCGTTCGCTAGAGCAAGTGATTGAATGGCGAGGCAAACCTGCTGCAATTCGATGTGATAATGGTCCAGAATACATATCAAACGAGCTGATAACATGGGCGAATCAACACCAGATTACAATACTATACATTCAACCTGGCAAACCCACACAAAATGCCTATGTTGAACGGTTTAATCGAACAGCTCGGCATGAATGGCTAGACTTACATATGTTTGAAAGTGTCGAACAAGCACAAAACTTAGCGACAGATTGGTTATGGATCTACAACAATGAAAGACCTAATATGGCAATAGGTGGTGTGCCCCCCAAGCAATTATTGGGAGCGGCTTAAAGATTTTCTACAAATGACTGCTGCTTAAAATGGGGGTATTACATAGTACTCACTGATCAATGCATCGCCAGCCCAGCAAATTATGAAATTATTGAACTTTTGAATAATGCGACACAGCATAGAATTGTATTAGCTGATATAAATGAAGAGCATATGGATAGTCATCTTAAGCTAGTTGCAGAATTGATAAGGAAGCACTGCGAGGAGTAGCTCATTTGGCTAAAAATTATGAGCCAATACAAATAAGTAGATTATATTGGCGGTCATTGAGGCCATATTAAAAACCATAGTCTTAATGGCACGAGATAGACATACCGCAAGTCAAGTTCACAGTACTTTGTCCAATGAGTCTTAAATGATTTTTCCGATGGCCTAGGTCTACTTAATCTCACAAAAACAGTTCGCTACTGTTGCTTATCAACACACAACATAATCAAATATTTGCGCGCGTTTTAATGACTTTATATGTAAATTGAGCCATTTACTCATCTCCGGAAAAAAGAATACTACCACTAGAATAAATTGAAGATTTACTGCTAGTAGTACCACCGAATGGAAAACGGATGCCAGCACCAAAGTAGTCGGAATTAGCTGAAATGTGTGCAAACCCATAACCCAATTGTAAACTTTTTGAGGTAGATACATAACTTGCGTACCATCCACTTTCCAGTTTAAGCCCTACGTTAACCCCGAAAGCAGTATCTTCATTCTCTCCACTTTTACCTATTGAGGCTCCGATAAATGGAATTAAATTGGTTTGCTCTATATGGTACTGATAGCCCGCATTTATATCCCATGCCCCAACATCGATCGAAGATTCACTACCGTTTTTACTATTATGACAGTGGTAAGGTTCGCTCCCAGCATGGCAACCATTACTATCTGTACCTCCGGAATGTGCTAATACGCTAGAAGGAATTAAGGCAACGAAAAGAAAATTTACTAAATAAAACTTCATATTGAATCCGTAGTAGAGGATGCGATTTAAAGCGCAATGCTTAAGTGTTTTTACGGACTCTCAATAAACCCCAAACATAATTTTATGGGCTCCTCGTCATCCGCTGACAATTTATTCAAATTCGTCAACAACTTAGCACCAATTATTGGGAACATCAATCGAGTAGCTTCATTAAGAAAGCAAGAACTTTACATTCCAGACTATTTTGGCTTTTTCGTTATTTTTTTATAAATAAAGCTGAACTACGCATCAAATTTCACCTCATCAAATTCACTGTTCTTCCCCCGATACCATAGACACAACATTGATTGATGAGTTGGCACTGTTTAGTGCTAATGAGCTTCAAACATTAATACCGCATATTTTAATGCTGATTGAAGTTCAGGTTTCGATAGTTTCAAACTTTAATTAGCTCGCACAAAATGACGTTTGATTACTTGATCCATACACCTGATTTGTTATTTTTGTAACCTAATGTCAAATAAGCAGCATCCACTAGGCTCTGACCGCGATCGTTGAGTAATAAGCCATTGCCCATTTGGGTCATCGTATAACTGAAAGCCAATCCACACTCGGGATCAGCAAAACCAATAGATCCACCCGCCCCTACATGGCCAAAAGCTTGGTCGCCAAGAATAACGGACTGTCGACTTGCAGCAGAGTTCATCTGACGATTATCTAAAGACTTCATAAAACCTGGACCAAAGCGGGTTGGAAGTAGCAGTGTAAAATCTTGTTGGGTTGCGGTGGAGACCATACTCATATTTTTAAGGCGTTCTGGCGACACCAAAGTGCCGTCATTCTTAGCTAAAGGTTCATACATGGCGACCTGACCACGGGCATTAGAAATTCCACCAGCGCCACCAATCTCAGCACGATAGCTCTCGGCATTATCCGCTTTCCATCCTCCGGTGTTCAAAAATGATAATGCTTGTACAGACGTAGGATCAGCCATTAACTTAGCGCCGAAATCCAGCACTATGTCGTCAGGTATAGGTGAATAAGGGATCATGGGTGCGATGGGATGAGAAAAGTTGTCTGGAATACCGATCCAAAAATCAGCACCTGTTGGCCCAGCGATTTCATCAGCAAAGAAAGTGCCCAGTGATTTTCCTGATACTCTGCGCACTAATTCGCCAACCGTCCAACCAAAGCTCACCATGTGGTAACCATTGCGTGTACCTGGCTCCCAAAATGGTTTCTCATCTTCAAGCCGCGAAATCATGTAGTCCCAATCATTGAAACCACCTGGTTTTATCGGTTCACGAAATGCAGGTACGCCACTTTCATGATTGAGCATCATCGCTACTGTGGTGTTGTGCTTGCCATGTTTACCATACTCAGGCCAGTAATCAGTAACTAAGCCGTGTAAATCGAGCAAACCTCTATCGATTAAAATATGCGCACAAAGAGCAGTAGCAGCTTTGGTGCATGAAAATACAATGGATACAGTATCTCTTTCCCAGAGTTCGCCGGTTTTGTGATTAGCCACTCCCCCCCACAAATCCACCACAGTTTCGCCGTTAACACTAAGGCAAACCGATGCACCTGACTCACCTCGATGGGAAAAGTTACGTTCAAACTCAGCTTGCAATTGGGCAAATTTCGGGTCGCACTGACCTTTTACTGCTGTGCGCATTTGTTGTCTCAATTAATCTAGTTAAAAGAAAAAATGAAGGCCTCATGAACAACATAAAACCTTGATAGTCAGTCGCCAATAAATAAAACTTAACCCCATAAAAGATAGGAGTCAGGGATTTCAATTGATGTTTTTAAAGTAAAAATAGTCTCTAATTTGTAAAGAAAAAATTTATATTTTCTTTACTATCCAGCTAATAATTACCAATGATTCGATGTTACAAATTGCCAAACACGGATGACTGCAATACACAATAATATTAACCCTAAAAGACATATTTGCGCTTTTAACCGAGCCAAATAAACCTAGTAGATACTTAATTAATTAATTAATCTTCAAAGGTTTTAAACTGTTGTTTATTCAGTGCCGTAATCGTTTCCACGCATTTTGCTTTACCATTTTTCAGAATACGTTCAGCACTTTGAAGAATAACCATAATAATACAATAAGCGCTATTCTCGGACAATTCTCAAACTCAACACAGAAAGTCATATCAACAGTCGCAACGACTGTATCTGCGGCACAACGTTTCATTTATACCGTTGATTGAACACGCCATGAATAAAAACCAAAAGTAGCAGTAAAACGATTGTGGATTAACAGTTCGCTTTACTGCTAAATAGTAGTTTAGGATACCTATTTAGGTGGCATTCTCAAACCACCATCAATACGAATGGTTTCCCCATTTATGTAGGTATTTTCTGCTATATGTAATACTAATTTGGCAAACTCTTCAGGCAAGCCCAAACGTTTGGGATGCTGTACATTACTTGCCAATGCTGACTGCACATTTTCAGGCATTGCCAGTAACATTGGCGTACCCATTATGCCCGGAGCGATTGTATTTACCCGAATACCAACCGCAGCTAAATCTCTAGCCATAGGTAACGTTAAACCAATGATGCCGGCTTTACTCGACGCATAAGCGGTTTGCCCAACTTGTCCTTCATAACCGGCCACTGAAGCAGTATTGATAATCACGCCACGGGAGTTATCTTGGTCGATTGAGGTATTTTTAGCCATAATGGCAGCCGCCACACTTGCTACATTAAATGAACCGACGAGATTAATGTTTATCACGCTAGCGAAATCTGCCAATGCCATTGGCTCACCATCTCTATTTAATGTTCTTTTTGCAGGTGCAACGCCTGCGCAATTTACTAATAAACGTATATTGCTTTGTTTGGTTTTTTGTTGCAGCCTTTCAAATGCCAGTTTCACACTTTCGCTAGATGTAACATCAGCAAATTCATAATGACAGTTTGACACGCTCAACTGCGACGCGATTTGATCACCATTATCTTTATTTACATCAAATATACACACCTGCCAACCGGCGTTGATTAAAGCGGTAGCGGTGGCATATCCAAGCCCAGAACATCCGCCTGTAACTATTGCTAATGAATGTGGTGAAGTCATATTGAGTCCTTATTTTATTGCTTGATTCGTTTTAATTCTTTCAATCAAGTATTAATATCGAACACATAGTTACTTTCATCTATTTCTCTGGTCATTCGCCAGAAATCATCGTTACGCCATGGTGTAATCGCCACTACACGACCTCTTTTATTGCGATACCAATTAGTGGTGCCTTTGTGCGTCCAAATCATTTTCGCGTGTGCACTGTCTACTTTTTGATTGTATTCTTCGAATACATCACGACGAACTTCAATTGTACTACTATGTTTCTCAAACATTTTTTCCAATAATAATAATACGTAGTTAATTTGTCGCTCTACCACTGGAATAATACTGCCGCCATGGCCAAGCCCGGTATTTGGTCCAAGTAAAACAAACATGTTCGGGAAGTCAGGTACTAATGTCCCCATGTAAGCTTTAGGATTATCTGTATCCCAAACTTCCTTCAAGTGCTCCCCTTTGGCACCTAAAACATCAAGAGATGATAATATCTCCGTGCTTTTAAATCCTGTTGCCATAATTAAAACATCTGCATCAATAGTCTCTCCGTTATCCGCAACAAGAGAAGAGCCTTTGACCTCTTTAAGCCGATGTGGAACTAGCTTCACATGCGGTTTTGCTACCGTGCGATACCATCCATTATCAAGCAGAATTCTTTTTCCATAAGGCGGATAATCTGGAACAAGATCTTCCAGTAAATCTTGTCTATCACCTAATTCGGTTTTGATATAATTGAGAAATATATCGCGATGACGATTATTGGTCGCATTAATCGAGTGTTTTTTATCTGTCCAGTCTGGGTCTCGCTGCAAAGCACCGTGTAGACGATCATTAAATGTCCAAGCAAGACGCTGACGATACCAAGCCTGGTAAAGTGGTACTTCTTTCAACAAAAAGCGTATGTCTTCAGGCACTTCTTGCTGAAATTGCGGAAACGGAGCTGCCCATTGTTTAGAGCGGGCATAAATCGTCAAGTTTTTCACTTTACCAACGATTGCCGGCGCTACCTGCATGGCACTGGCTCCATTACCAACAATGGCTACCTTTTTATCGGTTAAGTCCAAATCGCTAGGCCATTGTGCGGTATGACACACTCTACCTGTAAATGAATCTAGTCCCGGGATATCAGGCACAAAAGGTACACTTAACAAGCCAACTGCACTTAATATCACATTACCAATTAAGGTTTGTTGCTGACCATCTGGGCCAACAATTGTCACGTGCCACTTCTTTGTAGCAGCATCAAATTTTGCCTGTGATACTATCGTTTCGAAGTGTGTGTTTTTAGATAATTGATAATCCATCGCTACGGCTTCTATGTAGGCGACTATTTCACCTCGTAATGCAAAGTAGCGAGTCCAGTCGTTAGGCGCAAAAGAAAAAGAATATAAGTGGTTAGGTGTATCAACACCTGCTGCCGGATACTGGTTTTCTTTCCATGTTCCGCCAAAGCCAGCATTTTTTTCGATGATCGTGAAATCTATACCATACTCTTTAAGCTTTATTCCAGCGCATATACCAGACACCCCACCGCCAATAATTATCGCATTAAAATCATCAGGTACCTGCCCTGAAAATGTATTGCCATTTTCCCGGGGGATCGAAGGTAATAATTCTGCCTCAATGATTTCACCATAGTTCTCAGGAACCGTTTCCCCAGTTGATACGCTAATCATTCGAGTGAGTAAGTCTGCAGAGGGTTCAGAAATAGAAACAGGCTTGCCTTTTTTCCATTCAATCACCGCGTCTGCAGCAGCGTTACGAACTTTTTTCTGAATATCTTCAGGTAGCCCGCCGCTGTCGTTATCATCCAAACCACGTGCGCGGCTTGGCATATATGGGGCTTCTAACCAACTTTGGTCTCCGGTCAATTGAACAAGTACCATTAACAAAGTAGGAATATTAGCTATAGAAATTGCTTTGCGAAATAGCCTCTCAAGTTCAGGATTTAGTTGAGTATTTATAGCATCTGACATTACGGAATCCTTGTAAAAAATAGGCTGCAGCGGCCAATACACACTGCAGTACAAAAATTAGAAGTTCACATCTAGAGTGACACCAAATGTTCTCGGTGGTCGAAGCGAGCCAACACGCGAAAAGCTATATAGTGGTGCCGCAGTGATATTATTCGCTACAACATATTCATCTGTTAGATTTCGGGCCCACAAAGAAACAGACCAACTATCGCTCGCAGGAGTGAATTTCATATTTGCATTAATGTTAATGAATCCCTCTTGGTAAGCGTCGCTATTATTAAACTCAGTAAAATAAACGTCGTCTTGATAATTAGCACCGATAGAGAAGTCCATCTCACCTGAATTGCCTAAATCTAGGTAATAGTCGGCAAAAATAGCCAGTGTATATTCAGGCGCGTTAGGCATTTGATTACCAGACAAATCACTGATAGTAGGGTCTGTAGGACAGGTTTCAAACTGTCTTTTTGAAGGAACTCCAGCGGCATAATAACCATTACAGAAGTCTGTGAATTCTGTACTAAGGTATGTTGCAAATGCACGAACTGACAGGTTTTCAGTAACAGGGAATGCAGCGTCTAACTCAATGCCCCAGATTTCTGCGGATGCCGCATTTATGGTTTCTACGAGACTTTCAGCATTTACAAATCCGACTTGTAAATCGGTATAATCATAGAAGAATGCCGCACCATTTAAGATTAAACCAGTTTCTTTATCATGTAATTTGAAGCCAGTTTCATAACTCCAAATAAATTCGGGTTCAATAATAGGGTTGACACTACCAACATTTATCACGCCACTTTTAAAGCCTTTCGTTATCCCAGCATATAACATCAAGTCGTCACTGAAATCATACTCCATCATGAATTTGGGGGTGACCGCGTTCCAACTTTCGGCTTTGTCGGTTTCGACAAAAATACCAAATGGGGAGAACGTAAAATCACCTTTCCCTTCACGTTTTTCGTAGTTATAGCGTCCGCCAGCAGTTAATCTAAATTCTGGAGATACTTCATACGTTGTCTCAAAAAACAGACCAACGGCGTTGGTGGTTATAGAACCATTTTGACGAAAGATTCCGTCAGGAATAACTTCTGGTGGTTCGCCAAAAAGAATAGTGCCTAGATTATTTAGAAGTACTAGCACCTCACCATCAAGCTCTTCATAAACATATGACGCGCCGCCAAGGAATGACCATTCGTCTACACTGTAGCTCAGGGTAAGATCTTGTGTAATCGCTTCGCTATTTTCGGTGTAGTTATTTTGTCCAAATGCATCCACGTCGGTTACATCAAGATCATTTCGGTTGAAACGTTCGAATTGACGATAAGATGTTGTTGATTCAACCTTCAATTCGCCGGGACGCCAGGTGATGACACTTTGCAACCCTACCCCTCTTCGGTCATTGATTGCATCTTGATCTGAATTGATATCACGGGTCTCAGGGTTATCCGTTAAATCATAAATGGTCTGTCCACCAAAGACGGGACCAGGTAAGAGTTCCTTTTCGACAATAGATGGTCCGAGATCATGAAAGGCATAGTTGAAGTCATCTTCTCGAAAAAAATCACCAACTAATAACACTTCTAAATCATCATTCACGTCATATAGAAGTGACCCACGTATAGCATAGGCTTTACGGTCATCAACAGGATTGCCTGTTGCTCGATTGGTTCCATAGCCATCTCGGCTCTCATATTCACCGGCAACACGATACATCAACTTGTCATTAACCGGGCCGCCAATAGCACCTTCTAAGTTTAATGTGTTGTAATTACCATAGGTAATACGACTATACCCTTTTAAATCACTAGAAGGTCTAGTTGTCACCATGTTCACAACACCACCAGTTGCTCCGCGTCCATACAACGTTCCTTGGGGACCTCTAAGTACCTCAACCTGTGATAAATCATAAAAACCAGCCAGCTGTGCAGCAGGACGGGTAAGAACAGAACCATTTTGTAGAAAAGCAACAGCACCATCTGCGCCGAGATCTATACTATTAAAGCCAATTCCTCGCATGAACGCACGGTTTACACCAAACTGTTCACCCACAGAAAAATTAGGAATTTCAATAGCTAAATCAGAGGAGGTTTGAATACCACCTGGACCAATATCTTTGCCAGAGACTACGTTCAAGGACCCTGGTATATCTTCAAGTGCAGCACTTTTTCTTGTTGCTTGAACAATAATAACTTCAACGTCGTCTAGTGACTCATCTTCGTTTTCTTGTGCCCAGGATTGATAAGGGAGTACAGCGAGACCTAATGCTACAGCAGCAGCAAGTTTATTTTGCTTAATCATCGTTTGAATCCTTCAATATTTATCTGAATACTTAATTTTTATATTTATATTCTTCAGTTTTGCCGTAAAACTTCTCGGCTAAATCGTAAACCGGATTTGTCTCGATCCCAGGTGTCAGAGGTTATGCCCTCAATCCTAAGTTGAGATTTCTGCACTTTTTCGGTAGGTGTTTTTGGCAACGCGTCGACGATCCTGATATAACGCGGCACCATGTAATATGGCATTCGGTTAACTAGAAATTCACACAATGCTTTGAGGTCAATTTCTGCGCCCTCTACAATGGAAATTATCGCCATAACATCGTCTTCTGTCGCTTCGCTAGGTACTCCTATAGCTGCTGCTTCTTTTACTGCTGGATGACTACAAATTTCGGCCTCCACTTCAAAAGAAGAAATATTTTCTCCGCGTCGACGGATAGCATCTTTGATACGGTCGACAAAATAGAAATAACCGCTTTCGTTCTGGCGGAAAGCATCACCTGTGTGAAACCATCCATTGCGCCATGCCTCAGCTGTAGCTTCACTATTTTTGTAATAGCCACTGTTCATACCCCATGGTCGGTCGGTGCGCACAATCATCTCGCCGACTTGGCCCACAGGAACTTCACAGTCATTGCTATCAACCAATCTCACATCCACTCCAGGCCGCACTTTTCCACACGTGCCTCTAACCGACGGGTTAGGTTCTGAAACAATGGGTGATGAGATTTCTGTCATATTAAAAATGGTATAAATATCAATGCCAAAACGTTCATTAAAGGCAAGCGCATCGTCAGATAACGGAACCATTAATGCTTTTTTAACTCCGTGGGTTTTGTCATTTTCACTTTCGGGTTGCTTCATTAAAAATGTAGCCATTACCCCTAAAAGAAAAACCACGGTAGCTTTGGATTTTTTTGCGGCAGCCCAAAATTTATCGGTTGAAAAGCCACTTAATAATGCAAACGATGCACCGCGCACTAGCATGACAAATGGAGGGGCCATGCCGCCGATATGAAAAAGAGGAGCTGCGACTAAATATCTATCTTCATGAGTAACCATTGGCCAGGCTTCAGGGCCTGCGTTACTAAACATATGGAGGTATGATGACAACACGCCTTTAGATGGACCTGTTGTTCCTGAAGTGTAAATAATCGATTGTGGATCCCAAGGATCAATTGGTCGACTCAACTGTGTAAGTTCATTAGTTGAATGCTTTAAATCTTCAAAAAAGTGACTTTCTAAACCAGTATCCGCATCACTTTCTCCACCACTAAGTATTTGAACTTTTAGGTTAGCCAAATCAATTTCAGTCAATCTAGGAGCTAAGTCTTTGTGTACGACGATAACCGAAGCACCCGCGTTATCAATAACATGGCGTAACATGTTGCCTCGATATGCAGTATTAAACGGGACAAAAATCGCACCGATATAATTTAAAGCATAAAATGCGAGCAATGCATCAGGTCCGTTTGGCAACCAAACAGCAACCGTTTCGCCCTGCTTCACTCCGTGCTTTTGAAACCCTGCAGCGACTCGAATAACCCGTTCTTTCAATTCAGCGAAAGTCCAAGTATCCCCATCTTCAAATTGGACATATACCTTATCTGGCGTTTCTGCTGCCCAGCGGTCAATTAAATATCTGACCACACATTTATCGCGGTCCGGTATCCTGTGATCATAAAAGTCACTTTGTTTCATTAGATTCTTAGCTCCCATTTACTTCTACTTCGGCGTCTAATTTGAATTTACTGTTTGGTGATTTGCTTTTTCTCTAATTCGGACATTTTTTCTGCACCAATTAGCTTTAATCCCGCACTCACAAAACTCAAAAGAACATCATGTTGTGATAACTTCCCATTTAAAGAGAACCAAACAGGCAGCCAAGTAATTAGGCCCCCAATCCAAATGACATCCATTTCATGGGCACTCAATTCAAACTCACCAGCACTTGCCCCACAATTAATCAGCTTGGCGATATTGTGATCAAATTCATGACGTTTAAGCAGAATACGCTGGCCATCTTGTGGGTTTAGTTTTTTGATTTCTCTTAGATATGTAACGATGCAGGCCTGCCGTTTAATAACAACATTCCCAACCTGCCAAAGAGTTTGAATAAAAATATCGCGGTAAGAACCATCCGTTGATAATGCCTTTTGCAAAACCTCCAATGATTCATTCACCCCCGTTTCACAAACCGCTGCCAATATCGCTTCTTTGTTCTTAAAGTAGCTATAGATAAAGGGCTTGGTTACTTGAAGTCTTTTTGCAATTGCATCAATTGTTGTGCCGGCATAACCTTGATCAAAAAACAGTATCGTTGCCTCTTCGAGGATGCGATTTCGTTTTAACGTAAGCAACTCATCCTTCAGGTGACCCAACGTATGTTTTGAATCATCAGTTTGATTGGAAGCATTTTCCGAATTGTTATTATTTGTAGAATTCATCACGATCACTTCGCCATTTTAAGAATTTCTTTGATACTGTTTGCATCCACAACAGGTCTTGGGTTTGTGCGCCCCCATATATCTTCTAAGGTCAAATTAGCGACCATATCGAACTTATCTTCACTCACTCCAACCTCAGTCAATGTGCGAGGCATACCAAGGGATCTAATTAGTTCATCAAGCGCTTCAGAGGCTGTTTTTTCACCTGCACCTAATGCTTCACAGATGCGAACCTGACGAGATGCATCGTGTGCTCTATTCCATTCCAATACATAAGGAGACATTACACAGGACGTATAACCATGAGGAACATTGCAAGCTCCACCTAAGATATGACCAATAGCGTGACTCGCTCCCATCGGGACGCCGCCGATAATAGGTACCATTGATTGCCAGGCCCCCATTTGACACTTCAGGCGCGCTTCGAGATTCTGAGGATCTGTTTTCATTTGTCTCAAACCTTCGGACAACATACGTAAGGCATTGGCAGCCAAACCATCAGCAAAATCATTAGATAAGTGTGAAGCTAGGGTTTCTACACAATGGTCAATTGACCTTACTCCTGTAGAGATCCAGAGCCATTCAGGTGTATGCACTGTTATTGCTGGGTCAAGAATGATCGCTTTAGGTGCCATTTCACGGTGGGAATATGCTTGTTTATGGCCGCTAACTTCATCAGTTGCTCCAGATAGTGGGTTGAATTCCCCACCAGAAAGCGTTGTAGGAACACAAATAATCGCTATATCAGGGCCACCATCAACCATATTATCCAGAGGGTTAACCATTTCGCCGGTTTCAGTCATTGTTATGCGTAATGCTTCCATTTGATTGGAATCAGTTACATTGTGCTTAACTAACAACGCGGCAATTTTACCCGCATCGGTTACTGATCCGCCGCCAACAGTTACGACTAAATCTGCATTTGCTGAACGAATTGCTTCTGCAACCTTAATGACATCCGCTCTGGGTGCATGGGGCTGTATGCCGTCAATAGTTGCAGCATGATGACGTCCAAGCGCTGCTTCTATAGTAGAAATTTCACTGGTATTTTCGTTGAGAGATTTACTCGCTAAGATTAAAACTCTCTCAAATTTATGTTGCTGAACTAATTCTTTTATACATTCACTAGCAGGACGACCAAACATAACTTGTTCAGTCGCAGCTAAAGTTACCTGATATTTTCCAGACATAACGATTTTCCCTATTAATAAACCAAAGAAATTAACCATAAAGGTTCTAACTGATAACAATATTTTCACATACTACTATTATGATTTACATACTGCTACATTTTTTTTATACTAAATAAATAATTTACTACCATATCAATATAAATATACTGCTCAGTATATTTATATTTATCAACAAGATAGTGGGATTTTAAAAACACCTAAAATGGAGATTCACAAGAAACAAGGGAGATTTGGCGATATAGGTTCGAAATATACTCGGTCAGCGACTTGTTACCCTTACTTATTAAAGTTTTGTTATTTGTAGTGAGAACATGTTTGAAAATCAGGAAGTATGATTGCTTGTTAACTATCTAATTATTTGTTGATTATTATTAACATAACGTAAAAAAAGAGGTGATAAATCAGCTTTAAACTGTATTTTTGCTCCATAATGCTGTTGTTCAACAAAGTTGATGCGGCGTAAACTCAAACGAAAGCTACTCAAGCTTATTGATCACAGAGTAGAAGATTTATTAAGGAACTTAGACATGCTCGATAATAATAATGCCTATCAAAAGCATCTAGATAAGAAACCTGCAAATTTCACGGCACTTTCACCATTAACCTTTATTGACCGGGCAGCTAAAGTATACCCAAACCATACTGCAGTTGTTCATGGCAATATCCGCAGAAATTGGGCTGAAACCTATCAACGCTGTCAACAAATGGCGAGCGCCTTAAGTAAATATGGTATTAGTGTAGGCGATACAGTATCGCTCATTGCGCCAAATATCCCCGAGCATTTTGAATTACATTTTGCAGTCCCTATGTGTGGTGCTGTGCTCAACTCTATCAACACTCGACTCGATTCTGAGAGTTTTGCCTTTATCCTTGAACATGCCGAAGCCAAAGTATTGTTCGTTGATAAAGAATTTAGCGCCATGGTGACCAAAGCGCTTGATATGTTGCCAAACGACTTTTTGGTCATTGATATAGATGACGTTAATTGGCTGCAAGGGGAGTTGATTGGCTCTACAGATTACGAAGCTTTTCTAGCAACAGGTGACCAGTATTATGACTGGCAACCACCGAGTGATGAGTGGGATGCAATTTCTCTAAATTATACTTCAGGCACAACCGGCGACCCTAAAGGTGTGGTTTATCATCATCGAGGAGCCTACCTCAATGCGGTGAGTAACGCGATGTCTTGGGGCATGCAACAGCATCCGGTTTATCTTTGGACGCTCCCTATGTTCCATTGTAATGGCTGGTGCTTCCCATGGACTGTGGCATTGATGGCGGGAGTGAATGTTTGCCTACGTCATGTGCAAGCGGATGCGATCTTCAATTTGATCAAATTAGAAAAAGTTAACTATTTCTGTGGTGCACCAATCGTATTGAATATGCTTAATCTAGCCGATAGTTCATTAAAATCGGGCATTGAACATAAGGTTAAAGTGATGACTGCAGGCGCTCCGCCACCGGCCCAGGTTATAGAAGGAATGGAAGCGCTCGGTTTTGAAGTCACACATGTATACGGTTTGACCGAAACCTATGGTCCCTCGGTTGTGTGTGCCTGGCATGAGGATTGGAGTAAACAATCACCAGAAAATAAAGCTCGATTGAAATCCCGCCAAGGGGTTCGAGCACCCATGCTCGACGGACTGATGGTTGCCGATCCGGATACCCTCATACCCATTCCACAAGATGGAAAAACCATAGGTGAAGTCTTTATGCAGGGAAACCTTGTGATGAAGGGTTATCTAAAAAATCCTAAGACTACTGAAAAAGCCTTCAAGGGAGGTTGGTTTCAATCAGGTGATTTGGCAGTTTGGCACCCGGATGGATATATCGAAATTAAGGATCGATCCAAAGATATAATTATCTCTGGAGGGGAGAATATTTCAAGTATAGAAATTGAAGATGTGCTTTACCGTCATCCATCGGTCCAAGAGGCAGCGGTAGTTGCGATGAAACATGAAAAGTGGGGCGAAACACCTTGCGCCTTCGTTACCTTGAAATTAGGTGAAACCTGTACTGAGCACGATTTAATTAATTTCTGTCGCGATCACATGGCGCATTTTAAGGCCCCTACACGAGTTGTTTTTAGCGAACTACCAAAAACCTCAACAGGTAAAACTAGAAAGTTTGAACTGCGTGAAATAGCAAATAGCAAATAGCAACACAGCCTCATAATAGCAACGTGTATCAATGATTAGTTCGCTGACTGATAAGTTAATAGTCGGTGAACGTCTTCTAGTTGCAAATAATTCCTGAAAGGTACCTGATGTTGGGCAATAATATTTAGATTTTTCGACAATAGCGGAAAGAGACAGTCTAGTATTTTTTGCTATTTCAAATTGAACTGGTATGCCTGTCTTTTTCAGAACCCGAACTTCAGTCGCCAGTACGACACTGTCTTAATTATGCAATCATTCACATCCGTAAACCTCATTAGGTGTTTTATAGCCGAGTAGTTTTATAGGTCTGTTGTTAAGCTTTGCTTGGATCATTGCAATATCTACGGTTGCCACCTCATCCAGTGTAATACCCCCATTTTAAGCAGCAGTCATTTGTAGAAAATCTTTAAGCCGCTCCCAATAATTGCTTGGGGGGCACACCATCTATTGCCATATTAGGTCTTTCATTGTTGTAGATCCATAACCAATCTGTCGCTAAGTTTTGTGCTTGTTCGACACTTTCAAACATATATAAGTCTAGCCATTCATGCCGAGCTGTTCGATTAAACCGTTCAACATAGGCATTTTGTGTGGGTTTGCCAGGTTGAATGTATAGTATTGTAATCTGGTGTT
>JGI24006J15134_10001076_pt1 | contig 15699 bp, 31 predicted proteins | sample LinPmetageLP53_FD_15134 | JGI IMG/M metagenome (IMG submission 15134)
AACTTGATAAAACAATATATGTACACGAATCTCACACGCTATGGAGTGACAATGGCGAAGTTTATTTAGCTTGTGATAATGGCACAGTAGTTTTTAATGCTGATACATTATTCAATGACATTGCTGACTTAGCAGAACTTGCTTTAAAAGAAAGAAAGAAACAAGAAAAATACATACTTAAAGAATTAACTAAAATAAAATAAACAATGAGAGTAACTTTTTACATACCCGAAGAAAAAACAAATATTAAATATGAATTTGCTGAATTAGCTGAAAAGAATGGTACAAGCTATTCTAAATTAATTGTAGAATTTATGGAAAATTATATAAACAATAAAAACTAAAACTATGAACGTAACACCAACTAAAAGAGTATTTCAACTACAAGATGAACATACAGATGTTGAAGTAAGTATTGAACAAAAAGAAGGCCAACCAACAATAATTCAATTTCAAAGCTTTGATACAAATTATCATTTAGTAGCACAAACAGGTGAATTTATGGAGGTTCACAAAATCATTAACAAGATAAAAGAAATGTTATGAATTACTATACTGAACATTTAAAAAACATAGAATTAGAGCATCAATACTATTGTAAGCAAAAAGATATTAATTACAATTTGCTTTATATAATTAGTCAAATTCAATTTAATAAAACAATTTTATGTTCTAAATATTTTAACCCATCACAAAGCGATATAAAAAAACATCAAGAAAGGTTTGATAGGTTATTAGAAGAAGTTATTAATTATGATAAAGAATTAAAAAAAATTAATTATAATTATTCGCCAAAAAGAATGAAAACTATAAAACAATCAATAATAACAATTAGAAACTATGAGAATAAAAGAATTAGCTAAAAAATATAATCTTGGAAAAGATGATTTCTGGGAACTTAAACGAGGTCAAAAAAGTATGTGGATCATAACACACGATGCCATTGAAAAAATTGCCATCATTGAAAACATTCAATTAATAAACTTTGAAATATTAAATACAGAAGTAGATTTTGCAAGGTTTTTAATTACTATGAAAAAAGGTGATAGAAGTATAATTAGTGTTGGTGAGGCATCAACTAAAAATTGTACATCTACTTATTATGGAGCAATGGCCGAAAAGCGCGGTATTGATAGATGCGTTTTAAAACTTATAAATGCGTATGAATATGGTATTTACTCAGATGTTGAAGCTGATGCCTTTAAACAAGCTAAAAATGGATAATACGTGCGAACAATACTACCTAAACATTTTGCTATCAACTATTGACCAACGCATAATCTTAATTGAAGATGAATGTAAAACATCAAGCGAAAAGAAAATAGCATATAAAACTTTATTAGAACAAATTTCTAAACAACATAAAAACTAAACTATGAAAAAAGAACATTTAAGCTATTCAGCATTAACACAATTTAAAAAGTCACCAAACCATTTACTTGCGTATTGGGAAGGCAAACAAACAAGAACGGATGCAATGTTGTTTGGTTCTTTAATTCACAAGATAATATTAGAACCAGAAACCTTTGATTTTGAATATGTAGTGTATCAAGGTAAAACAAGAAGGGGAAAAGATTGGATTGAATTTTCAGAACTAAATAAAAATAAAACTATTATAAAGCAAAGTGAATTAGATAATGCTTTAGAAATAACTAATGCAGTTGCTAATGATAAAGTATTTATGGATCTAATAAGCAAATGTACAAAGCGAGAACAAAGAGTTGAATGGGTAGAACAAGGAGTTAATTTTAGAGGGTTTGTTGATATGGTTGGTGAAGGTTGGATAGCTGATATAAAAACGTGTACAGATGCTCTTAAATTAAAGCGTGAAATGTACTATAATGATTATAAAATGCAAGGTGCAATGTATCTTGAAAACTATCCACCAAATACTAAATACTATATTATAGCAGTTGAAAAAACAATACCTTATAACATTAAAGTTTTTAAATTAGGTGATAATATGCTTGAAGCTGGGTACTTAGATTACATTGATTTAGTAACTAAATACAAAGCTTGGGATGGTAAACCTAAAGGATATTCTGAAGAAATAGAAGAATTAGCATACAACGAAGATTAACTAATAAAAACAATAAATTATGAATAATACAAAAATAAAAAGAACATTAAGTCATTATGAAATAGATTTTTTAATTAAAGTTTTAAAACAGGATAAAAATAATTTACAATCTATTTTAAATAATAAAGAATTAGATTATGTATTTAAAATGCATAATAAATTAATTTTTAAGTTAGATGATATTTTAAAACAGGAATTCACAAAAATAACCAATAAAAACAAATAAAAATGAAAGTAACAGGAAAAATAGAAAACATACTTGAAACAAAAACAGGTACAACAAAAGCTGGAAAACAATGGAAAAAAACTTCTTTTGTAGTTAAAACAGATGATGAATACAATAATCTATACTGCTTTGATGTATTCGGAGAAGAAAAAGTAGATAAATTTTTACAATACAATTCTAAAGGTGATATAGTTGATGTTGACTTTAATGTAAAAACTAATGAATGGCAAGGTAAATACTTCACTTCTTTAGATGCTTGGAAAGTATTCAAAGCTGATAACAGCAAACAGAAAGAAGAAGTAGCAGTTGAAGAAGAAGGTGACTTACCCTTTTAAGTATAAACAAACTATAAAACTATTAAATGAAAAAGGGTTTAAAATCGCTTTCAAATCTTATAGAAGAATTAATAATTGAAGGTTATACAATACCAGAACTTGCGGAGCAATGGGGTTTTCATCCTACTACAATTGCTTGTGCATATAAACCGACAAAAAAAGGTTTTAAGTATATAGATTTTGAACAACAAAAAAAAGAAGTAGTAGAGTTGCCTAAGGGTGATTCTATTACTTTCAATAAGATTTATACTTGGGAATCATTAAGCCAATTAGAAAAACTATTTTACGAACAATATAAAGAAAAACATATAGCATACTATGAATAAAGAAATAGCCAAAGAACTCAAATCATATATAAAACATATTGCAAATAGATATTCTAAAAAAGATCGTGAAGGTAATTATAACAATGAAAAATTTAGTATTGGTGAAATCATACCAACTTCAGATAATACAGCAGTAGTATATTTTAAAAAAAATACAGGTAAAGTTGCAGTTGGTTTTTTTTATTATATTAATCGTGGAATGTCTAAAGGATGGAAATATTATTTTCCAACTGATTCACACATAAACGGAATGCAAAGTTTTTTATATTATAAACTTGAAGCTGAAAGAATAAACTATAAACACAATTTTTAACTAACTATGAATTTAAACTATGAAGCAAATACAAGGATGGATAAAAATCCATAGACAGCTTTTAGAATGGGAGTGGTATGATGACATAAATGTAACAAGGTTATTTTTACACATACTTTTAAAAGCTAATCATAAATCAAAAAACTATAAAGGCGAACTTATACAAATTGGTGAACATTTAACAAGTAGAGAGATACTTGCAAATGAAACAGGCCTGACAATAAGGCAAGTGAGAACTGCACTAACTAAGCTAAAAACGACCAACGAAGTGACCATCAAATCAAGTTCACAAGGAACTAAGATACAGGTAGTTAACTATGAAAAATATCAAGTAACGACCAGCGAGGTGACCGCAAAGCGACCAGCGAGCGACCAGCAAACGACCAGTAACAAGAATGTAAAGAATGAAAAGAAGAAAAAAAATAAACAAAAAAAAGAATTTGTAATTCCTTATATGTCAACCAATAGCATTAATAATTATTTAAAACAAAAAAACGATGATAGTAAATAAAGAAGAACAACTAAAATACTTATATGCTTTTAAAGAAGGTAAAATTCAAAAAGGTTTAGGTATTGGTTGTGAATATGATAATTACTATGTACATAAAAAAGGTACTATGACTGTTGTTATTGGCCTTGATAATGTTGGAAAAACATTTTTTTTATTATGGTATTTTTTGTGTTTAAGTGTTAAGCATAATGTGAAGTGGTGTATTTGGTCAGGTGAAAATTCTGCTGGTCAACTTACAAGAGATTTAATTCAAATGTATTCACAAACAGAAATTAATGATTTAAGTAAAACACAAATACAAAACTATTATAATCAAATTTCTAAATGGTTTACTTTTGTTAGTAATAAAAAAATGTATAGTCATAAAGATTTATTAAAAATATTTAAAGAAACCAAATGTGATGCTTGTGCTATTGATCCGTATACAGCTTTGAATCACGATAGAAGGGTTAGCCAATATGAACGTAATTATTTAATTTGTAATGACATCAGAGAGTTTTGTAATAAAACAGGTAAAACAGTTTATATTATGACACACCCAATGACAGAAGCAGCACGTAGAGTATTTCCAGCTGGACACGAATATGAATCTTATATACAACCTCCAAGAAAATCTGATACAGAAGGTGGTCAGGTTTTTGCAAATAGAACGGATTCATTTATTAGCATCCACCGCTTTATAAATTCTCCAATATTATATAAATTAACACAAGTAAGAATAGAAAAAATAAAAGATAAACTTACAGGTGGTAAACCAACATTAGCTGATCCTTTATGTTTTGATTTTAATCGTGGTATGGGTTTTACTATTGGTGGTATAAATCCTTTAAAAAATGAACTAAATAAACAATTAACTATATAAACTAAAAACTAAAACTATGGATGAATTACAATTACTATTAAATAAAAACAAATTGCATATCTTGCTTATAAAGGTAATGCACGACATAAATAAGGGTAACCCACCAAAAAGTAAATTGGATGCCTTAGAAACGCTTAAAATAGCAATGGACACTATAAATGAATTAGCTGAATACAATAGAAGTTTATTAAAAGAAGTTAGAAAACTTAGATTAGATAATGCAGTTCAAACAAAAGATATAGTAGAACTTAAATTAAAAATTAATACTTTAGAAGAATGGAAGTAATAACAATGTATTTGTTGGTATCTCATTTTGTTGCAATACTTACAGGTATGTTTTTATTAAGATTAATTGACGAATATTTTAAAAAATAGATTATGCCTAAACCAAAACCAAACGAAAAGAAAAAAGATTTTATGATTAGATGTGTGCCTGAAGTTATTAATGAAGGTTACAAAAGCGAACAAGCAATAGCAATCTGTTCAAAGTATTATGAAAACAAATCTAAATAAATACAGACAAGTTAAAGATTGTGTTTATACTCATCCGAACCAAAGGATAAACAAAAACATAATAAAACACTATTGTGAATTATATCCTAATGACCAACAATTAGGTGAACAAATAAGAAAACTATATGAATGTTAATAGAGAAGTAAAGAAAGCTTTACAAAAAGAAGTAATTAAAGAAATCAATAAAGCTCATATGTGGTGTGCTATAATGATGGATGAAAAAAGTAAGATCAAAATTAAATCACCTAATCAAATGAATGTAAGTGTGATTGCAGTATTACTATTTTCAAATCCAGATTTACACGAATACATTAATGACTTAATTGAATTAATGAAAGCAGAACAAAATAAAACTAAATTAGAAACTAAAGAATAAACTATGGGTGGAAGGTCAAGCCAGCTAAAAGGCAAAAGATTTGAATTGTCAATAGCTAATAAACTAAAAGAACTATTTAAAGTAAAAGTACGTAGAACACCATTAAGCGGTGGTATGGACTTTAAGGGTGACATTATTTGCATTGATGATAACAGCATAATAAGTGAATACAGTTTTGAATGTAAGAACCAAGAAAAGTTAAACATCTGGAAAGCATTAGAACAAAGTAGGAACGATGCACCAAGAGGTAAAACACCGCTTGTAGTATTTACTAAAAACTTTCAATTAGATTACTGTGCAATAGAATTTAATGATTTTATAAATTTATTATTAGAGTTAGAGGAATTTAGGAATGAACGTACTTGAATTATTTGCAGGATCCAGGAGTATTGGTAAAGTTGCTGATGAATTAGGTTACAATGTTTTTTCTGTTGATGTTAAAGCATTTGAAAATATTGATTTAGTAAAAGATATAGAACATTTAACAATAGATGATATACCATTTAAACCAGATTTAATTTGGGCATCACCACCTTGTACAACTTTTTCTATTGCTGCTATTTCAACGCATAGAGATAATGGAAAACCAAAAACTGATTTTGCTGCAAAAAGTGATAGATTAGTTTTAAACACATTAAAATTAATTAAAGAATTTAACTGTAAATATTACATAGAGAATCCAAGAGGTTATTTAAGAAAAATGCATTATATGAGAGGAATACCAAAAACAACAGTATGGTATTGTAGATACGGAGATAAACGAGCAAAGCCAACTGATATATGGAGTAACAACATTTTTAACCTATTTAATATTGATGGATGGAATCCAAGAGCAATATGTTATAATGGTAATAAAAAATGCCACCACGAAGAAGCACCAAGAGGATCGAAAACAGGAACACAAGGATTAAAAGATAACTATGAAAGAAGTAAAATACCTTATGAATTATGTTTAGAAATTTTAACACAAAGTAAAAAATAAATATTTGTAAATAATTTTATAGTTTTGTATAATCGTGAATAAAAACAAAGTATTAACATTATTAGCTGAATATCATAATAAATGGATAGCAAGTGTTGATGCTTTAATAAATGATGAAAATATAATTGCTGAAGATATAGTACAAGATATGTATCTAAAGATTCACAATTCAAAAGATGAGGTTATAAACAAAGCAATAGTAGATAACAAACCACATATAGGATATATAAATAAAATTTTGTATAATATGTANTTAGATATTCAAAAAGATGAAAGCATAAAAACAGAANTAAAAGATAATCATACAGTAGAAGAAAAACAACCAGAGATTAACAAATTCAATATAGAAAAGAAGATTGATGAAATAGTAAACTCATTCTATTGGTTTGATAGAAAACTATTTAATTTATATAGAAAAGAATTTCATACAATTCGGAGCTTAAGCAAAGCAACTAAAATTAGTCACGTAGTAGTACACAACACAATAAGCAAGTGTAAAAAAAAAATTAAAAGAAAACTAAAAGATGAAATCTAAAGGGTTAGGCGACAGCATAGAAAAGATAACTAAAGCAACAGGCATTGATAAAGTAGCTAAATTTATACTTGGTGAAGATTGCGGATGCGAAGAACGTAAACAAAAACTGAATAAACTATTTCCATATAAAAATGCACATTGCTTAGTAGAAGATGAATACAACTATTTAAAACAATTCTTTAGCAAACATAAAAACACCTTAACTAATATAGAACAGAAAGAACTATTAAAAATATTCAATAGAGTATTCAATGCCAAAAAAGAATCATCAACCTGTGGAAGTTGTGTAAGAGATTTAATAAGCCAAATGCAAACCTTATACAATACATATGAACAAGAAAATGAAAACAAGTAAACACAAAACAAGAAAACAAACTGAAGAAAAATTATTAATATATTTAGAACAGTTAGAACAAATGAACAATGAAAATACAACAAAAGGAAATATGGAAAAAAATACCAAACTACAATGATTATGAAATAAGTAATTTGGGAAATGTTAAAAGTTTAAAAAAGGGTAAAGAAAAAATTATTCTTTCACAGGGGTGTGGTAAAAGAAATGGAAAGTATAGATACAAAAGTATTAAATTATCTAAAAATGGTGTTGCAAAAAGAATTAGAATACATCAATTAGTTGCAATGGCCTTTTTAAATCATAATATTAATAATAATAATAATTTAGTAGTAGACCATATTAATAACAATGGTTTTGATAATAGATTAGAAAATTTACAAATAATTACTAAAATTAAAAATCAACAGAAAGATAAAAAACCTATTTCTGGTTTTACTGGTGTTCACAAATCATCATCTACTAATGGTTGGAGAGTTAGAGTTACAAGAAATAAAAAAGAAATTACTATAGGATACTATAAGAAAATACAAGATGCTAAAAAAGCATATGATAATTTTATAAATAACGAGAATAAAACGAGAATATATGAATGATAAAAGTTTAAATAATTTAAAAAAATTTAGTTCTGAATATCAACCAAAAAAAAATGGTAGAACTAAAGGAAGTAAGAATAGAAGTACAATAGTACGTGAACTATTAGAAGTATTATTAAAGCGTAAGAATCCGTTAACAGGCAAAGAAGAATGGATGTCAGCAGAACATCATATGACAATAGCAGTATTGCAGAAAGCTTTTGAAAAAGGTGATGTAAACGCATACAATGCTTTAATGAATTCAGGATATGGTTCACCCAAAGATACAGTAGATGTTAATACTACAGAAACAGTATCACACGACTTTAAAAAGTTAGTTAGTGCAATTAAGTTTAAGTAGAAAGTATAGAACATTTCAAGAATCAGATTCACGTTACTTCATTGTTACAGGTGGTCGTGGTTCTGGCAAATCATTTGCTATTAATACATTCTTATTATTACTAACATATGAAGCTGGTCATACAATACTATTTACAAGATATACATTAAGGTCTGCTGGTATATCAATCATACCTGAGTTTATTGAAAAGATAGATTTACTAAAAAAAACAGATGACTTTATAGTAACTAAAGATGAGGTAATAAACAAAGTAACTAAATCTAAAATACTATTTAGAGGTATCAAAACAAGTTCAGGTGACCAAACAGCTAATCTAAAATCATTACAAGGTATTACTACTTGGGTGTTTGATGAAGCTGAAGAAATGACAGATGAAGATATGTTTGATAAAATAGATTTAAGTGTTAGGCAAAAAGGTTTAGAGAATAGAGTAATACTAATACTAAATCCAACAACAAAAGAAAACTTTATATATCAAAGATGGTTTGAAGCAAGAGGTGTTGAAGCTGGTAGCAATATAACTAAGGATGATACAACATACATTCACACAACCTATTTAGATAACATAGATAACCTAAGTAAAAGCTACGTAGATCAAATAGAGAGAATGAAAGAAAGAAGGCCAAGTAGATATAAACATACTATACTTGGTGCTTGGTTAGAAAAAGCTGAAGGTGTTATTTTCACTAATTGGAAAATAGGAAAGTTTAAACAAGTAGGTAAAAACGTATTTGGACAGGATTACGGTTTTAGTAATGACCCTTCAACACTTATTAAAACAAGCATAGATAAAGAGAATAAAAAAATATATGTTGAATTATGTTTTTATAAAACAAACCTTACAACAAGCGCGCTTTCTCTGTTAAATAAAAAATTTGCACAAAATAATTTAATAGTTGGCGATTCAGCAGAGCCAAGATTAATAACAGAATTAAGTAGAGATTGTAATATTGTTCCAGCAATAAAAGGTCAAGGATCAATAACATACGGAATAAGCTTACTACAAGATTATGATTTAATCATAGATGAAGAAAGTACAGATTTAATTAAAGAACTAAATAACTATTGCTGGTTAGAAAAGAAATCACAAACACCTGTTGATAAATTCAACCACGCTATTGATGCTTTAAGATATGCAGTTAGCTATCAATTACAGAATCCTAATAAAGGTGAATATCATTATTATTAATAATCTATATAACAAAGTCAAAAAAAAAACATTTATATAATATGACTATCAAACTAAAAATACCTGAATCATTAAATGAAATTACTTTAGGCCAATACCAAGAATGGGTTAAAATAACTGAAGGTCAAGAAATAAATAATTTCTACCAGCAGAAGATGATTGAAATATTTTGTGAAGCTAATTTAAAGGATGCTTTAAAAATGAGAGTAAAAGATATTAATGAAGTTACATTATCTCTAAACTCTTTATTTGAAACTAAACCAAAGTTTATTGATAAATGCACATTCAATGATAATGAGTTTGGTTTTATACCTAAGTTAGATGATATGTCATTTGGAGAATATATTGATCTTGATACTTATTTAGCTAATTGGCAAACAATGGATTTAGCAATGGGTGTTTTATTTAGGCCAATATCATTTAAAAGAAAAGAAAAGTATTTGATTGAAGATTATGAAACTGCAAGTAAATACAATATGAAGAATATGCCATTAGATGTGGTAATGGGTGCATTGGTTTTTTTTTGGAATTTAAAGAACGAATTGTTGAAACGTATAGTGAATTATTTATCAACACAGGCGGACGTGAAGTTGCCACAACATCTGATAGCTTCGCTGCGAAGTGGGGTTGGTTTCAATCCATTTACGGACTCAGTAATGGAAACATTAGATACATTCAAGAAGTGACTAAATTAAAGCTTCATCAATGTTTATATATGTTATCATTTGAAAAAGATAAAATGGAGGTTGAAACACAAATGCTAAAAAGAAATGCAAAGAGCTGAAATAATAGAAGAACTAATAACACGTAAATTGTTTATGGAGGATGAATACATAGTTCTTGCAGATGGATTTGAAAATGCTATGCTTGGAGTTACAGCAACTAAACCAACAAGGGCAATATATGATTTTTGGAAATGTTTAGACATAGCCATAAAAGATGAAGGATTAAGCTTCGATGATGCATTAGAATGGTTAGAAGAATTTATAGATGAAGATTTAGGCGAACACGCACCAATATATTTAAAAAAGATATGAATAGTTTTTACAGGGTAATAGATAGTATTAAAGATGCAGTAAGTGCAGAACCATTTAATCACCAAGTAACATTTGGAGATATAGCAGATATTGATTTACAGAAACAAAGTTTATTTCCGTTATGTCATATAATGATTAACAATGCAACTATTACTAATAATTTAGTACAGCAGAATATGACAATCTTTTTAATGGACTTAGTGGATATAAGCAAGTCAGAAGATGTTAGTTTCTTTTTAGGCAATGATAACAAGCAAGATATTTTAAATACTCAATTAGGTTTAGCTACAAGGATAATGAGAGTATTACAAAAGGCAGATGCATATAGAGATCAATTTGAAATTGTAGGTGATGCAAACTGCGAACCATTTACAGAAAGATTTGAAAATATGTTGGCTGGTTGGGCGATCACATTTACAATAAATACTAACACAGATATGACATACTGCTAATGGGAAAGTTTGATGATGCATTAGAGGTTTATGCTAAATATGTAATACAGCAATCAAGAAGCAACCTAACTAAAAAAGGTATAAAAGCTTCAGGATCATTATATAAAAGTTTAGGATATAAAATACAAGGAACTAAGGTTTCATTCTTAGGTGAGAATTACGGAGTGTTTCAAGATCAGGGTGTAAGAGGTACTGAAGCTTATTACAGTAAATCTGCTAATTCACCTTATAGATTTGGAACAGGTTCTGGTAAAAAATTTGGTTTAAGAGATGGAATAGCTAAATGGATAAAACAAAAAGGAATTAAAGGTAGAGATAAAAAAACAGGCAGATTTATAACCGATAAATCACTTACATATTTAATTAGTAGAAGCATATACGATAAAGGAATTAAAGCAACAATGTTTTTTACAAAACCATTTGAAGCTGCTTGGCCTAAATATCAAAATTTAATTGCAGAAGGTTTTATAGAAGATAATTTAAAATTTGAAGAATGAGTACAGAAATTAGAGCAAGGTCACCATATTATATTAGAGCTGCAAATGTTGCAAACCTAACAAGAACGCAATTGGATGTATATATCTATGAAGGCGTTTCACCAACTGATTTACCAGCTTCACCACAATATACATTACTTAAAGAACCAATCAATAATGAATTAGCAGTAACATTTGAAATAAGCGAATTGATTAGAGATTACTTTGATAATGTTTATACAGGAACTTACGCATCATCTGCTGGTTCTGTATTATGGGTTAGAACAATACAAAGTTTTTCTGTATCTGCTGGTGAAATTCCTGAAACTGTTACAAATGATTATTTAGCTTTTGATTCATATACTGAATTTCAAGATGGTGTGAACTTTGGTTTTCCAGCAACGCAAGTACCATTAGAATCAACTTTGATTTATACTTTAGATGGGCAAAGGTTGTTCATTCCTGTATTAGCTGAAGAAACAACACAAGTGCAATTTAAATATAATGGTGCAGTAGTTCAAACAGATACAATTACTGATAATGGAAATACTAATCAAAAAATACAGTACCCTAATTATGTAGGCAATGTAGACCAAGTAATAATCACCTCATCATTTCCAAGAACATATACAGTAGAAACAATTGAAGAATGTAAATATCCGACTGCTAAAATTAGCTTTGTAAATAAATACGGAGCATTACAAGATTTATGGATGTTTAAAAAGTCAGTTGAAAGATTAGGAACTAACCAGCAAGAATTTAATAGAAATTTATTAAATTATACAGCATTAACATATTCAGATAAAGCACATAGTAAAAAGGTATTTAACAAAAGCGGAAATAAATCTATTACATTAAATAGTGGGTTTTATAGTGAAGATTTAAACTTGACATTTGAACAGTTATTAGTTAGTGAATATGTATGGATGACACGTAGCGGCACTATCTATCCAATGGTTATTACTGATTCATCAATAACTTATAAAACAAGTTTAAATGATAAATTAATAAACTATACAATCAACTTTGATTACGCTTTTGATTTAATTAATAACGTACATTAATGCAAGAACTAATATTATTTATAAAGCCACAGTTTAGAGATAATGTTTCACAAGATTATGTGAAGGTAGATATGTTTAGTGATGAGAATGTAACACTAACACAAGTCATTCAAGATGTAAGAGATATTGACAAAGTATTTACTGACTATTCACAAACCTTTAGTTTACCAGCATCTAAGATTAATAATAAACTATTCCAACATTGGTACAATCCTGACATAGATGGTTTTGATAGCAACATACAAAGTGAAGCAATCATAGAACTAAATTACCAACATTTTAAAAGTGGTAAAGTACAACTTCAGGAAGTCAAGATGAAGAACAATAAACCAAGTGTTTACAAGATAACATTCTTTGGCAAAACAGTTAGTTTTAAAAACTTGATTGGCAATGACCAATTAAAAGATTTAAGCTGGTTAGATAATTTTACATATGAAGGCAATCCAACAAATATTGTTAGCGGTTTAAATTTAGGTTTAGATTTTACAGTAGATTCAACAACATATACAGAGGCAATTATATATCCTTTAATATCTCAAAAGCAAAGATACATTTATGATAGCACAGGAACTGCAACAACTATTACAAGCGGAACTGCTACTAATTCAGCTTCAAATAAATTGCACGATGATAATAAAAACTTTACAAATGTAGTTTTAGTAAATGATATTGTAAAAAATACAACTGATAATACAATAGCTATTGTAACTGCAATAGATGATAATACAACTTTAAATCTTAGCGTTGATATTATGCATACTGGAGAAAATTATACAATACATAGAACTAATAATGGCAATATAGCTTTAACATCTGCAACGCTTGATCCTAATTACAATAAAAGAGGTGTATTTCCTGAAGATATAAAACCAGCTATAAAATTAAGTTTAATTATAAAAGCTATTGAAGAGCAGTATGGAATAGAATTTAAAACAGGAGGTTTTTTTGATAGTGCAGTTTTTACAAATCTATATTTATGGCTATCAAGAACAAAAGATAAATTAGTTACAGGTGGAGTAAAAGATATTAATAATACCACCAATCCAAAAGTTGTATTTAACTGTTTATCATCAACTACAATATGCGATTATTTTGCATATGGAAATGTTAATTCCTTTATTAGTTTAAATACTGCTAATGGTGTTATTGATTGGCGAAGAGCAAATACAACACAAGAAGATTTAACAGTAGATGTTACAATTACACCAGCTTCTGGATATGCATCAACAGTTTATGATGTTGAATTAATAAGAGGTTCAAGTACTGCTGCTGCATTAATTCAGCAAACAGGAACAAAGATTTTAAATAAAGTATATGGAACTGGTGGTGAATTTGTGCAAAATAATACTGATGTTCAATTATTTGTAAGGGTAACAAGTGAAGATGCGTTTGCTTTTCAATGCGATGTTCAATTAACATATACTGCACCTGATTGGATAACAGGAACACAAGTTGCAAATTTTCAAAGCCAATCAAGTTCAATAACATTAGTTGGTAATGTAATTCCTACTATACAAATACCTGAAATGAATGTTTTAGATTTTTTAAATGGTTTATTTAGGCAATTTAATTTAACTACATTTTTAGATAGAGATGATAAAATAGTAGTAAAAACATTAGATGATTTTTATAGTGATTCAACAACAACGCACGACATTAGCCAATATATTAAAACAGATGATAATACAGTAAGCGAAGCATTACCATTTAGTATGATTGATTTAAAATATACTGATGCTGATTCAATATTAGCTAATGCATATTACAGAACAAATAATAAACTTTATGGCAGCATTGAATATGATGCTAATTCATCACAAAGAAATGATTATACAATAGAATTACCTTTTAATCATTTGCTGTATGAAAGATTAAATGACTATAATGGAACACAAACTGTTTTTCAATATGGTTTAATGGTAAATGAAAATGAAGAAGCTACAATTGGAAAACCTTTAATTTTTTATGGAATTAATTTAAGTGCTGGTGCTAATGTAGGGTTTAGCTATATTGGCGAAGAAAGGCCAACAGATGGAACGCTACCAGCAACAGGTTCGCAAGTTCCTATTGGTAATTTTTGGATGCCTCACAACGCAAGTGAATTAGGAACATCATCAACTGCACCAGCTTATAATCTAAACTTTGGTAGTGAAATAAACAGCTATACTTTAACAGATTATGGTGGAAACAATAATTCATTATTTCAATTGTATTATCAAAATTATATACTAAGAGTATTTAACACTAAAACAAGAATATTCAAATACAAAGCTATACTGCCATTAAAGTTTTTATTGACTTATTCATTAGCTGATAAAATATTTGTAAATGGTCGTGCTTTTACGATCAATAAAATAACTACTAAATTACAAACAGGAGAATCATCACTTGAATTATTAAACGAACCAACATAATGAAAGATATATTAGACGGATTAGAATTTTGCAAAGAGAATAAAATATATGATAAACACATAAATATTGCATTAGGCATTAATAAAGTAGCATTATCATTTAGAGAGGGTTTCAATCAAATTAAAATGAAAAATGAAGCAAGTAAATTATAAAGTAAATATAGAAACTAAAGGAGCTGAAAAGAATGTAGAAAATTTAAACCAAGATTTAAATACTACAAATAAACAGGTTGATAATGTAAATAAATCAAGCAAAGGATTTGGTAAGTCATTAAACAAATTAGGCATATCAATGAAAAGCTTAGGTATTGGCGCTGTTGTTGGTGGCATTGCTGCTATTGGTGGTGCGTTTGTTTCAGCAATAAAAACAGGTGCAGAATTTGCAAAAGAATTATCTGGACTAAAAGCAGTATTAGGCGCAAGTGATGAAGAAATGAAAGCACTATCTAATTCAGCAAAAGAACTTGGTGCATCAACACAATTTACTGCCAAAGAAGTTGTTGGGTTACAAACAGAGTTAGCAAAACTTGGATTTACAACAAAAGAAATATTAGATGCTACTTCTGCTACTCTTGATTTGGCTGCATCTCTTGGTGTTGGTTTATCGGAAGCTGCATCAATTACAGGTTCTACATTAAGGGCATTTGGTTTAGAAACTTCTGAAACTCAAAGGTTAGTAGATGTAATGGCATTATCTACAAGTAAATCTGCACTTGATTA
>JGI24006J15134_10001079_pt1 | contig 15677 bp, 22 predicted proteins | sample LinPmetageLP53_FD_15134 | JGI IMG/M metagenome (IMG submission 15134)
GTCTTTAAGCCTGACTTATCGCCGGTCTTAAAGCCTGACTTATCGCCTGACTTATCGCCTGACTTATCGCCTGACTTATCGCCTGACTTATCGCCGGAAAAAAAGAGCGCGCCGCCGGTCTATTAAAAAACTTAATATTTAATTAAAAAAGCGCTTGCAATCTTTATTGATGCGCTTAGATTAAGGCGGGCGCCTACTCTTGGCACTTTATAAATAAACCAAACTTAAAAAACCAAATATGAAAATTAACAATTCTAAATTCTTCACGCTTAATGAGGCTTTAATAATGGGCCTTAAAAAGGAAATTGAATCTAATCCGTTATTACTTCCTTTTTTTGTAAGCAACGCGGCGAGTAAACTATTGAAAAGCGTTATTATTGACAGTTATCTTCCGGCTGATCTGGATTGCTTACTTAATGAGATTCATTCCCTTTTAACATTTGTTGAGCAAAACAGGAATAAAGACGAATTTTACACAAGGCATTTAGGAGAATCGAAAGATGATTTTTATGACCGTACTAATATTAAAACTTATAATATGTACTCGGAATTATTTAGAATTAGAAAAATATCTGATAAATCAATAGACCTCATTAAAACAATTAACGAATTAACACATCTATAAACTTGATTAATTTAAAATCTGTTTTAAAATTCAATTATAAACCATCGTGAAAACTAAAAAACCAAAATCCAAAAAGGCGTTTGAAATTATTGCTTTTAATTTAGCTTTTATATTCTTGTTAAGCTTCATTACTTTTTTACTGTTTGAAGTTAGCGCCCTTTTAAAATCCATTAATTAAGATCAATTACCGGCCGCCTTTAAGATTCACTTTGAGGCGGCCGCAATTGTTTTTAAATACTCTTTTTAAAAGCATAAACAAAAACCAAAATTAAAATCATGTCATTAATCATAGCTAAAAATAAACTAGATAGAAACCAGCTTATAGAATTGCCGGCGCCTGAAATCACAAATACACATCGGCCTGTAAAATTTTCTCAATTAGTTGATAAAACTTATAGAGCACTCAACAAGCAAGGTTACAAAATTAAACGAGAGGAATTCGCAACGGGCCGCGATAACCGTTTATTTTTTGGTGGCTTTGCATTAGAGAATACATTACACGCCCGCGCCGATGTTTTTAAAAGCGACCGCGACGTGTTTTTCGGTATTCGCTCAAGTTATAATAAATCGTTAGCAGTCACAGTTTGCATGGGCAATTCTTTGATGGTTTGCGAAAATCTAGAAATTTCTAGTGATATTGTTTTATCTCGAAAAAATACAAAGAATTCAGAAATTGATATTAGCCCAATGTTGAATACTATCATTAGCGGGATTGTAACAAGTCAAATTAATACTAACAACAGATTTGAAGCGTATCAAAACACTGAGATTAGTTCTAATCAGGCTAACGGTTTAATAATGGATTTAGCTGAAGCCAGCGAAAAGAAAACAACATCAAATGCATTTCCAGCACGCGCAGTCATTCCAACTATTAAAGAATTTCATAATCAACGTCACGATGAATTTAAAGGTAATCATTTATGGAATCTTTATAATTCAGTTACGGAAAACTTGAAAGGATCTGATCTCCACAAATTACCGGCGCGAACAATGGCGGCTCAATCGGCTTTTGATAGCGTTGCAAATTTTCAGGCTGTTGATTTAGAGTTTTTAAAGCAACAGGAGGCAAAAATTGAAAGTGATGAAATTGAGGTATTTCTCGCAAACTAATTATTTATTATTAATTAATTATTAACTTGATAAAAGGGCGCCTTGATTTATTTTAAGGCGCTCTTTTTATTTATATCGAGCAAATCAAAAATAAACCAAAATTAAAAAAACTATCATCATTATGAATGAACCAAACATGAGTGTTGAAAATCTTTTAGATATTCAGTGTGAACAAATAGAAGAAAAAATAAACGAACTTAAAATCATTAAAGAGAATTTTAAGGCTATTGAAAAAGCTTTTAGGCGCGAAATCGCTTTCAAGAATAAAAGTATTTTTTCTAAATCACCTTGTAACCCTGAAAGCATACCAAGAGGTCAAAATCTAGACGAGTTAGTTGACCGGCTTGTAACATCTATCAAACTTGAAAACCAAAATTAAAAACCAAAAATAAAACCAAAATTAAAACATCATTACATCATGAAAACTAAAAAACCAATCAAACCTTATTATCAATTTAATAATGAGGTTTTAAAATCACTAGATGAAAACTGGACGCGTTCCAGTGATCACTCTAAAATTTTGACTGTTGATAATCAAAAGACGATTAAGGGCGCTAAGTATGGATACAAAACATTAGGTATTCATTTTGCGCCCTTTACATTATCTGGGCGCAACGTTTGCCCATGGGCGTCTAAAGGTTGCGCCGCCGCTTGTCTCAATACAGCCGGCCGCGGAATATTTGAAAGCATTCAAAAGGCGCGTATAAAAAAGACGCAAGATTTCCAAACTAATCGGAGTAAATTTTTAGCGCGTTTATATCGTGAAATTTCAAACGAGATTAGAGCGGCGGAAAAAGCGAATTTAAAATTAGCGTTTAGATTGAATCTTACAAGTGATTTACAGTTTGAAAAAATTGCTTTAAATCATGAAAGTGAATTAAGTATTATTGATACTTTTAAAGACTTTCAATTTTACGATTACACAAAAGGCCGGCGCCGATATGAAGCTTATTTAAGCGGCGCCAATTCATTCCCTGAAAATTATCATCTTACTTATTCAAGGGCCGAAACGAGTAAACTTGATTATCTTAAAAGTATTTTAAAAAGGGGCGGCAATGTTGCGATAGCCTTTCAAGGTATTAAAAAAGATGCTCCTATGCTTAAGACCTATAAGGGATATCCAGTAATTGATGGTGATGTTGACGACTTAAGATTCAAAGACAAGCGCGGCGCGTGGGTCGGTCTCAGATCTAAAGGTAAAGCTAAAAAAGACAAAACCGGCTTTGCGGTTGACCCTAAAGCTTAAAGTAAAAACATAAATTAAATCATTAAAATAAATCTATAAAAAAAAACAGAAATAAACTTTTTATTCTAACAAAGCCAAAATCTAGTTTACTATCATACTGGTTGCAAACATCCAGGGGTTAAGTGTATACTGGCATTCGGGCAAAAACCAACTTTTACTGTCATTCTGGTAGTAATCCAAAAACCATAAATAAAAATAATAAATCATGCACTTAGACATAGACCAAGAACTAGAACACGTCTGGAATTTTTACTGGACGGCACAAGAAGCCTTCTTCAACAAGTACGGAGGCGAACAGCATATACCTAAAGACTTAGAGGAACAGATGGAAGACTTTAGAGGCGCTATGCATGAGTTCGAATGTTATTTAAAAGATAAAACCGGCGAAGAGTTAATGGAAGAAGAAAACAATTTAACTTTAGGTCAATCAGTCGTAAAAGCTCTTAACGCAGACAAATAATAATAAAAACCATGTTTAAAATGAACGATTATAATAAAGAATGTTTGCGCGATCTTATCAGCGATTACGAAGTCATAATTATTAAAGAGTACGGATTAATTCCAAAGCACTGGCAAGAGCGCATAGACTCAGCTAAAGAGTTTTTGAATCTCGAAAAGGAACCAACAGAGATCACTATCATTTGGGGCGTAGATAAAGAATGTGAGGAGACTTATCATTTTGAGTCTAACGAAGAGAAAAAGGCATTTGTGCTAGGCATCGAGTCATCTATAGGTTGGCATGACTGGGAACCTAAAATAGACAAATAGGAATGCACATTTGGAGATCTTTACGCCCTGACGGGGCGCCCTGTATTTTTCATTTAGAATACGATCCGGAAACACTTAAAATAAAAAAAGGTTTAATGTTTCCTTTATCGCCGGAGTTAGACGCTGACGAACCTATTATGGGAGAATGTATGGATTTTGATATGGATTCTTTACGCAATCAGATGGTCTTAGCGCCGATAGAACTAGAACTAGAAACATTAGGAGAACTAAACGAAACCCTTAAAAAATCATTATGAAAACAGAAGCTAAACAAAGAAGACCTTATAGAAAAAGAAAAAGAGAAGTGCCTATTTTAATTAACAAAAATGAATTGATTGATAAACTTATAAAGTCGCTTTCGGAGATGTCTGGATATACTGGTAAGCAACTTTACGAGACTAACACGCATGACGCTTCTTGGTGGAGGCGCGTAGCTGTTTATATACTGGTAGATGAGTTTCACTGGACGCAGGACTCAGCTGGTAAAGCGTTTGGCATTACGGCAGCTGCTGTTAATCACACATTAAATAAGTTTGATACTATGCTGGCAACTGACGAAGCCGACGTTAGATTAAAACCTTATTTAGAAAAAGCGATAAACGATGTTGTTTTATAAATGAAGTTGAAAACTATGTTAACAATTGCTTTTATAATATTTTATATTGTTTTTAATATAATTATCCTTCGCTTTTTTGCTGTCTCTTCTATTGACAAAAGAGATTCTGGCATTGAAACTAAAAAGACGAAACATTCATGATGGAGAGTTAGAGGGGCGCATGCTTAATTTGTCGGGTTTTGGTTTATCCCTGTTAAGTGTGCGCCCTTCGTCGTTGTCTAGTTGCTATTTATAAAATAGCGTTTATATGTAGTACTAATTTAGTACTAATAAAAACCAAAATTAAATTAAACCACATTAAGAAAGGGAAATATTAATGTCTATAAGACCAAAAGGAAAAAAATGGCAGTACGACTTCATGTATGCGGGTACGCGTTACAGAAAAAGCTTTACCGATAAAAAAGATGCACAAGCTGAAGAACTGGATTTTAAAAGGCATCTTGAAGCTGGATGGTCTGTTGATAAATTCACCAAAACGAGCGAACAAAAAGAGAAACTAAAATCAGAGATAAACATACAGGAGATGTTTGATCTAGTTTTAGACACTCACTGGAAAGGCTTGGCAAACTACGACAATGCCTTTAGCCATTCTAAAATGATCTGTCAGTATTTTGGTTCCAAGATGAAAGTAAAAGACATTGATCTTGTTGCTTTAAACGGGTTTGATTTACACTGTAAACAAATAGGTAACAGCGATGCTACGCGTAAGCTTAAATTTGCTTCACTTTCGACAGCTATGACTGAAGTTCTTAAAGCCGGTTACATCCAAGTGAAGCCTACCTTTCCAAAAATTAAAGTTGAAAATGAAAGGTATGTTTTCTTTTCTCGCGAAGAGGAGTCAGAGATACTGGAATTTCTTGAAGCATCGGGTGAAGATTATTTTTATGATTTTTTCTGCTGGCAAATGGATACTGGTTGCCGTCCTGGGGAATCGAGGTCTGTAAGGCCGGGGCATGTGAGGACTGATGAGAATCTTGGATTGGTTGTTGACTTGTTTGCTGAAAACACGAAAACAAAAGTTAACAGGACGATTCCATTGACACGCAGGGCGATTGTCTCTTATAAAAACCACGCTCATAAAGAAAAACTTTGGGACTATTGGTCGAAGGAGAGAATAAGAACGGTGTGGGATAAGGTAAGAAAACACATGAACAGAACGAGGGACAAGGATTTTGTTTTCTATCTTACAAGGCATACTTGTGGCTCACGAATTGTTGAAGCGACGGGTTCAATTTACCTTGTAAAGGAGATGTTGGGTCATAAATCATTAGAGCAATCTATGAGGTACGCAAAGCTTTCTCCTAGTAACCTTCGACAAGCTCTTTGCGCTTTAGACAGGGGTCTGGAGGTTAGTGACAAAGCTGTGACAAATGTGTCTCAATTTAGGGACAATTTAAAGACTAACAAAAAGGAGAACAAGACAGCTTGAAACATATGTCCGGTATAGGTTTTAAGCGTTGTGCGGCTGTGGTGAAATTGGTAGACACGCCAGATTTAGGTACTTGGGGTTCTTATCAGTTCTTCTATAATCGTTGCCCTGCAAAGCTTTGTCACCAGTCAAATTTAGAAATACTGTTCTGCGGAAACCTCTTGGAGGTGACAAAAGGCTGACATAATTTAATACAATGTTAGATCAAGACGACTTAAACAAAGAAATGGTTGAAATAGGTATTGGCCGTTTCAACGCGCAGTGGGAAAGCGCAAAAGAGCATGATAAGCTTTCGCGTTCAAAAGCAGGTCAAAGACTTATCAGGGAGTTGTTGCCTAAGTACACTGTACAAGTTGAAAATTTAATTAAGAAGTCAGCTGGAAGACCTACGCGTTGGAAGCAAGACTTGGAGAACTTCAGTCCTAAAGTTTTAGCGTTTGTTGCCATTAAAGTAATCATGGATGGGGTTGCTTATAAAAAGACAATGGCGGCTATGAGTTATTGGGTTGGCCGGATGGTTGAACACGAAGTTAAATGCGACTTTCTAGTCAAAACAAATCCCAGAGGTAAAGGAATAATTTTAGGAGCTAAAAGAAGAGCTACAAGTTCTCAGATGAGGCACATCCAGTTGTCGATGAGAAACGAAGCTAAAAACAAAGGTATGGAAGAGTTTGAGGATTGGTCGCGTAAAGACAGAGTAAGTTGTGGTATGAATCTTGTTGAACTTTTACGCGCCAGTACAGGATTGATTGAGTATTATTATTTTAAAGACAAAGGCCGTAAGTTTCCTACAAGATATGTTTCAGCTACTCCTGAAACTCTAAAATGGGTTGAAGATTTTAACAGCTACCATGCAGTTTTAATGCCTTTCTGGATGCCTACTTTAGAACCCCCTGAAGACTGGACTAATGTTTGGGTTGGCGGTTACAGAGATAGCAATACTTTAAAGCTACCTAAGATTCCTTTTATCAAAACAGCTGACACTGAGTTTTTAAGAAGCGTTAAGCCAGCTGACATCAAAATTCCTATGGAAGCTGTCAATTTGATACAGCGAACTCCGTGGGAAATTAATGAAAGAGTTTACGAAGTTGTTGAATGGGCGTGGGAAAACAATGTTCCTATTAGAGGTTTACCTGAACAAGACGATTTACTTTTACCTCCTTTTCCTGAAGACGGAGATGAAAACAAAAGTGTTAGAGACAAGTGGGCTAAAATTGCAAGCGTAATTCATAAACGCAATTTAGCCACACGTTCAAAAAGAATGCTGACCGGTAAAATTCTAAGGCTTGCAAAGAAATTCAAAGGCGAAAGATTTTTCTTACCGAGCAACTGCGATTTTAGAGGCCGCGTTTATAATACTCCTGTATTTTTAAATCCCCAGGGACCGGACATTTGTCGCGGGTTGTTACAGTTTTATCGTGAAGAGAGAGTTAAGAATGAAGATGGCGCTAAGTGGTTGGCTATACATGGTGCTAATTGTTGGGGCTACGATAAAGTGAGTCTTGAAGACCGAATTAAGTGGTCCTATGATTTCGGAGAAGACGCTATAAAGATTGCGAGTGATCCTAAAACTTACACGCTGTGGCTTGACGCTGATAAACCGTTTAGTTTTCTAGCTTGGGTTTTTGAGTGGGCAGAGTATTACGAAAACTTTAAGCAAGGTAAGCATAGACTTAAAACAAAAATCCCGGTCATGATGGATGCTACGAATAACGGTTTGCAGATCCTTTCTATTCTTACTAGATGTGATTACGGAACTGTTGCTACTAACTGCACTCCGTCGTCTACCAACACGCCAGCAGATATTTATGATGTTGTTAGAGTAAGGGCTGAATCTAAAATGAGATCCGACGCCGCTGAACATCACCCCTTTGCTTCTTCGTGGCTTGAGTATGGAATAAATAGGTCCACCTGTAAAAAGCCAGTCATGTGTTTTCCATACGGTCTTAGTAAGTATAGCAATAGAGATTACATAGCTGATTGGTTTGAAGATAAAATTCATAATGATCAATGTCCGTCTCCTTTCGACCCTAAAGAATATTATAAAGCCGTACATTATCTAAGTGAACAAGTTTGGAGCGCGATTGAGGAAGTCTTAGATTTACCTAAAAGGTGTATGGATTGGTTTCAGCAGGTTTCCAGGATTGCGTGTAAAGAAAAGCAACCTCTTGTTTGGCAGACGCCTTCAGGATTTGTTGTTAAGCAGTCTTACAAAAAAATTAAAGACTCTAAGGTTTCTACTTGGATCTCTGGGGAAGCTGTACATATAAAATACAACAACACTACAGATCAGTTAAGCCCTCGAAAACAATCAAACGGCGTGGCGCCTAACGTGACGCACAGTTTAGACTCAACGCTGCTTCACTTAACCACGGTTTCTGCAAACAAAGACAAAGGTATTTACGACTTTAGCATGATCCACGATTCCTATGGAACGCATAGCACAAAAGCGCAAGATCTTGCTGACGTCATCCGAGACGAAGCTGTTAAAATGTTTTCACCTGATTTACTCCGTGACTGGTTAAATCAGATCAAAGAACAAAACCCTGGCATAGAATTTCCAGAGCCGCCTAAATACGGTTCTGCGGACGTGTCCTTAATAAGAGACAGTCCTTTCTTCTTTTCGTAAAAACGAAAAATAAAAACATAAATAAAAGGAATAAAATAAAATGAGTAAAAGCAATAATGTTGTAACCGGAGTAGGAAAGGCAGTCTATCCTAGACTTATCGAGCCGGACTACAAGTTTAACACTGAAGACGGAGAGTATTCGTGTCGATTGCATCTTGAAAAAGATCAGTGGGAAGAACTGAAAGTAAAAGTAGATAAAATAGTTGAGATTGGGTACGGGAGGGCATGTGCAAAAGAAGGTAAACAGGAACTCAGGAAGCACACTCCTGGGCCTTTAAGAATTACCGACGAAGGTGACTACGAGGTAAGAGCAAAACAAGTAGCACAAAAGCAAACTTCAAAAGGACTGATTCAGTTTTCGTTTCCTATTTACGACAGTCAGGGAAACAAAATGGAAGACCCTCCAAACATAGGATCAGGTTCGATGCTTTCACTAAATCTTGAAGTGAGAACTTGGTACGTTAATTCTTTAGGCTTTGGGTACACTTTAAGTCCTAAAGGAGTTCAGCTTATTGATCTGGTTGAATACGGCGGTGGAAGTTCAGCTGAAAGTCTTGGCTTCAAGGCTGTTGAAAATGGGTTTGTAAGTGAGTCATTAGAGTTCGATAAAAGTGAAGAAGGCAAAGCACAGGATAAAGCATCGTCGGTCCCATTTTAGGTCCGGGTTTGAAGAAACAGTCGCTCTCTCCCTGAAAAGGGAGGGAGTGGCTTTTGAATATGAAACACTAAGGATTAAGTATGTGAAGCATGCAGTTTACACTCCTGATTTTATACTAAGTAACGGCGTTATCATAGAAGCTAAGGGATTCATGCCGCCAAAAGATAGAACGAAGCATATTTTAATCTCTCAGCAGCATCCTCATTTGGACATTAGATTTTTGTTCCAGAACGCTTATAATAGACTAACAAAAACCAGCTCCACTACTTATGCAAAGTGGGCCGAAAGACACGGCTTTATGTGGGCACATAAAAAGATACCAACATCATGGACACAACCGTAAAACCAAAAGAAAGTAAATTTATAAAGACACATCAACCTTGCCCGGACTGCGACAGTAGTGATGGGTTGGCTATAAACGACGACGGAAGCACTCATTGTTTTGTTTGTAATGAACATAAACTGGACGCTATCAATCCTAATAGAAAAAAGAATTTTGTTAGAAGAAGTAAATCCTTTGAAGAATACAAAGGCGAGATCGAACCTCTTCCTGACAGAAAGATACACGAAGAGACATGCAAAAAGTTTTCTTATTATGTTGATGGAAACGACAATCACATAGCCAACTACTTTAATGATGAAGGTCATCTTGTAGGACAAAAAATTAGAACTTCTAGAAAAGACTTTAAAATACTTGGAGAAATTACACACAGGTTTTATGGTCAACACTTGTGGCCTAACGGCGGTAAAAAGTTAGTTATAACAGAAGGCGAAGTAGACTGCCTTACAGTTTCCCAGTTAAATAAAAACTCTTACCCTTGTGTTTCTATTCCTTCAGGAACTAACAGTGCAAAAAGGGTTGTAAAAACACAATTGAAATGGCTTGAGAAGTTTGAAGAAATTGTTCTTATGTTTGACGGTGATAAAGCCGGGCGTGAAGGCGTTGAGTCAATCATTCGTATCTTACCTCCAGGAAAAGCGTTTGTTGCTAAGTTGCCTGAAGGCGAAGATCCAAACTCTTTGTTAGTTAAAGGAGACGGAGCTAAGGTTGTTAGAGCTATGTGGGATGCCGGAAAGTGGGCGCCTCCTCATATTGTGGAATCAAGTTCTCTTTACGATGAATTAAAATATTTAAAACCAGTAGAGTCAGCTTCGTATCCCTTTGAAGGTCTTAATAAAAAATCCGGAGGTGGTATTCGTAAAGGCGAAATCGTTACCTTATGTGCTGGAAGCGGCGTTGGAAAATCGCAGGTATGCAGGACCATAGCTCATCATCTTTTAACAAAGGAAAATAAAAAGATTGCTTACATCGCTTTAGAAGAAAACAACGTCCAGACAGCTCAATCAATTGTCGGTATTGAGATGGGAGCCAACTTGAGATCTGATTCTAACGTCGCAAGTCGAGAAGCTTTTGACGTAGCTTGGAATAAAACTTTAGGTAAGCAACATCAGTTTTATCTTTACGATCAGTGGGGATCAATCAAGACAGATGAACTGTTGAGTGACATAAGATTCTACGTTCAGTCTCTTGACGTTGACGTAATATTTTTAGATCACGTCTCGATCTGTGTAAGTGGCCTCCTTTTTGAAATTGGAGATGAGCGCAAGGCTCTAGACGTGTTGATGACTGAGTTGAGAACTCTTGTTGAAGAGAGCAAATTTGCTTTGTTTTTAGTTAGTCATCTTAGACGAGCTGAAGGTAACAGAGGATATGAAGACGGATTAGCGCCAAACCTTTCAGCACTTAGAGGTAGCGCCAGCCTCGCGCAACTTAGCGATCAAGTTTATAGCTTGAGCAGAAATTTGATGTCAGAGGAGCGACATGTCACCACGGTTTCAGTTTTGAAAAATAGGTTCACAGGGGATACAGGCGTTGCTTGTCATCTGCGCTATGATCCTGAAACTGGAAGGCTCCAAGAGGAACAACATGACTTTTAAAACTATAACTAAACCAAAAGAAATAAGATGAACTATAAATATAAAATACTTGTTGCGGATATTGAAACGAACGCAATTAAAAATTGGCAGACACTTGAAGGTCTTGAGACTTGCCACTGCATTTCAGTAATTGATGTAGCTACAAAAGAACTTTACGAATTCAACACAACGAAAGACAACATTGATGAAGGCTTGAAGATGTTGCAAGAAGCTGAATACGTCTGCGGTCATAATTTTATCGGCTTCGATGCTCCTGCTTTGTTTAAACTTTTTGGCGTTAGGTTAAACAAAATTGTAGATACATACATAATGAGTAAAGTCATGTTTCCGGCTCTAGAGGACTACGACCATACAAAGAAATTTGAGTTTCCTTTTAAAGGAATGTGGGATCGACATAAGTTAGCGGCCTGGGGAGTTAGAGTTGGAGAACACAAATCAACTCACGGCGAGACAGAAGACTGGACCACGTTCACTCCTGAGATGCAAAAGTATTGCAATCAAGATGTAAGAACTAACCTTAAAGTTTATGAGTTTCTTTTAAGTCAGCCTAAGAGTTCTAAGTCTCTTGTTATGGAACACGAGTTTGCCCAGACTCTTACAGTCCAAGAATTAAACGGTTTTCCTTTTGACGTTGAGAAAGCTAAGAAGCTCGCCAAACAACTGACAGTCCGCAGAGCTGAACTTGAAAAAGAAGTTCAAGACGTCTTTCCGCCTAAGAAAGAAGAAATGAAACAACCTAAAGGATGGAAGGTAGAGGTTGAAGGTTACGAGTACGAAGCTAAAACAAAAACAGCTTTAAAAAAGATTCTTAAAGATGCAGGTCTAAAACAATCTTATGTTAACGATGCTGAAAAAACTGGAGCAAGAATAAAAACAATTCCCTTTAATCCAGCATCCAGAGATCAAATAGCTGAGAGACTTATGGCCGCAGGCTGGCGCCCTAAAGCCTATGAAGGTAAACGCCCGGCCATCAACGAAGCTGTTCTTAAAGAGATTAACACGACAGAATCTTTAAAGCTTCTTGAATACAATCTTGTAAACAAAAGACTTGGAATGTTGCTTGAGGGTAAGTACGCGTGGTTGCGTCTTGTTACTGATGAAGGCAGAATACACGGATCAATTGATGGTTGTGCGGCTATATCAACAAGATGTACTCATTCAAAACCTAACATGGCTCAAGTACCTGCGGTGCGTTCTATCTACGGAGAAGAATGCAGAGAGTTGTTTAAGGCTCCTGAAGGTAAAGTCCTTGTAGGGGCGGATGCAAAATCCATTGAGCTGAGAGTTGTTTCTGAATATCTCTACCCATTTGACGATGGAGCGTATGCAAAAGAAGTTGTTGAGGGAGACATCCATCAAGCTAACGCTGACGCTATTGGAGTAAACAGAGGAGAAGGCAAAACATTTATTTACGCCCTTTTATACGGAGCGGGAAATCAAAAGCTCGGAGAAATTGTTGGTAAAGGAATGCGCGAGGGTAAAAGACTTCGCAACCTGTTCATGACAAAGCTCCCGGCTTTCCAGAAACTTATCGACGCTGTCCACCGTTCAGTAGCTGCGACTAACGCTATTAAAACAATTGACGACAGAATGATTACTGTTCGCTCTCAGCGGTCCTCTTTAAATCTGTTAATTCAATCGGCTGGTAGCATTATAATGAAACAAGCTGCTGTTTGTTTCCGTCAGGACGCACGGCATCCATACGAGATGCACGCTAATGTTCACGACGAAGTTCAATTTAGTTGTCTTGAAGAACACGCTGATGATCTTGGAAATGACTTTTGCAACGCTATTAAAAAAGCAGGACAAACTCTTAATCTTAAAGTTCCTTTTGAAGGTGATTTTAAAGTAGGTAAGAACTGGAAGGAAACACACTAAGATGTCTTTAGAAGAACTTTCAGAAATAAACCCAGAAGCGCTCCAGACTGACGGCTTTGATAAAGCTTTTATAGGTTATGTTGAAAGGTGCGGACAGCAGCCTACTGCTTGTTATGACAAAGCTAAGGTGCTTAAACATCTAGTGGCAGACGGTCTTTCTTATGAAGAAGCTATAGAACACTTTGAGTACAACATTAATGGATCATTCGTAGGAGAGTTCACGCCCTTCTATTTAACTAAAACAATTGAAAACGAAGATGAGTAAAAGAACAGCAGCTATAGACGGCGACATGATAATTTATAAAGCTGGCTTTGCTAGTGAAGTAGAAACACGATGGTCAGATGCTATCTGGACCTTACATAGCAGTGAGGCTCAAATGCAGGTCATTGTTGATGACATGATGGAGTATATAATCGACACTGTTCAAGCTGATGATTATTGTGTGGTGTTCTCTGATTCCACTAACTTTAGATATGAATTGTTTTCCGACTATAAAGCCAACAGGAAAAACAAAAGAAAGCCTTTAGGTTTACCGGCTATTACAGATTGGATGTTTGAAAACTATAATGGCAAGCGCTGGAAGAACCTTGAAGCGGACGACGTGATCGGAATGCTTTGCTCTAAGCAAAACAACATGGTTGCTGTAAGTGGTGATAAAGATTTCGGTACTCTACCATGTGAGTGGTTTAACTTTTTAAAAGCAGAAACTAGCCACACTACTGAAGAAGAAGCTGACTACAATCACTTAGCTCAAGCTTTATCTGGAGATAGCGTTGATGGTTTCTCAGGAGCTTCAGGAGTTGGACCTGTTACAGCGCATAAAATCTTAGATAAAAAAGGAGCGACATGGGAGACGGTTGTTGAAACCTACGAGTCAAAAGGGCAGACCGAAGAGGACGCTCTACTAAACGCACGACTATCATACATCTTACGAGACAAAAAAGAATACAACGAAAAGAAAGGACAAGTTAAATTATGGACGCCAAAATAATAGAAAGAAAACCACTACCGGACAGCGGAAAACGCACTGAGTTTGAAACAGGAAGCGTTCGAGACGCTTGTGAAGGAAAAGGACTTCCGTCTCTTATTCCCGTCAGTAGTCTTATCAGCTGTAGCAAAAGATTTGAAGATGGAGCAACCAAGTACGGCAGAGATAACTGGAAAAAAGGACAACCACTTTCACGTTATATAGATAGCATTTACAGACATCTCTGGGCTTACATGGATGGGTGCGAAAAAGAGGACCACCTTGGGGCTGTTATTTGGAACAGCATGTGTTTACAACAGACAAATGAGTGGATAAAGGAAGGTAAATTACCCAAGGAATTAAGGGATATTTAATTTGTTCGACTATATGAAGAATTAAAAGCATCTAAAATGGTCCGCAATAAACGCAAAGGCGTCTCTATTAGAAAAGAACATAAGTCTAAAAAAGGCGGACTGACTGAAAAAGGTCGGAAGTATTATAATAGAAAAACAGGATCAAATCTTAAACGCCCTCAACCTGGCGGAGGCTCTAGAAAACGTAGCTTTTGTGCGCGAATGTCAGGGGTAAAAGGCCCGATGAAAGATTCAAAAGGAAGACCAACTCGTAAGGCTCTCGCTCTACGGAGGTGGAAATGCTAAATAATTATGAGCTTATACGAAAACATTCACGCTAAAAGAAAAAGAATTAAACAAGGAAGCGGAGAAAAAATGAGAAAACCTGGATCAAAAGGAGCGCCGACGTCTAAGAATTTTAAAGCAGCTAAGAAGACTGCTAAAAAGAACCCCAAACGTAGTAATTTAAAAATAAAGAAAGGCTATTAATCGATGGATAAACCTTTTCCACTTGTTTCAAACGATTTGGTGGAACGCCTTGATGAGGTATTTCCTTTAAAAGAATTTAGTCCCAAGGACGAGTTAAGACACATGGATTACTACTTCGGACAACGCAACATTGTGAATTATTTACGCGCTAAAAACGCAGAACAAACAGAAAACATTTTAAAAACAGACTAACTAAACGATATGTGCCTATCCAGACCTAAGATGCCATCGCCAGCTATGATTAATCAACCAGCTCCGATGGCTCCTCCACCTCCTACTCCTCTAGCAGAAGAAGTTAAAAGTAAAAAGAAAAAAGAAACAAAAGCTAAAAGATCAGGTACATCTTCACTTACAATACGAAGACCTTCAGTAAATGTTTCTAGCGGAGACAGCGGAGCAAATATAAATAACTATTAATAAAGAGATATAAATTATTATGGCATCATACATAACTAGCATTAACTTAAACAGAAGCACTCACGGAACGTCTTCGTTAGACGCTGATGGGAACGGAACGCTTACTTCTACGTCTAACCCTTTAATCAACAACACAAAAGGAGGAGAATACGCTTTCCTCGCTAGCGGGACTTTTGGTTCTGGACGCACGCTTACTTTACAACACAAAGTTGGAGGTGCTTTTGTAACCATTGGATCAGATACAGTTCTCACAGCACCAGGAGGATGTTTATTTACATCTACTGCAAGCGAAATACAGCTAGTAGTCTCTGGAGGATCTGGAGATGGAAACGATAACCTGTATGTTAGTATTTCACCTGTTAAATAAAGTAATTCACTAACTCACTTATGGCTCTTACAAGACAACTGACTAGATCGCTCACTCGCTCACTTACGAGAAAGTTGACAGGCGCAGAACTTAATCGGTTATTCTTGGAGAAGTTTTCGGCAAGCCCACCATTAGCAGCCTTTTCTCTTAGAAAACTTGGAGACGTTTCTCCGTACGCTGCGAGAA
>JGI24006J15134_10001081_pt1 | contig 15669 bp, 8 predicted proteins | sample LinPmetageLP53_FD_15134 | JGI IMG/M metagenome (IMG submission 15134)
TACTTGTTTTGCTAAAATCTGTGCGTTAGTAATATTAGTTGGATTGTCATCATGCCAAGTAATTTGGTTAATATCATCTCCTTTAACACTTACTTGTGCATCTGATTTAATTGCTACTATTGACTGTGTAATATCATAAAATATCATGCTAGTACTTCCATAACTGTAATAGTTGACATACAATATGCCGATTGAGCATTATCAACATTTGAAGCATTAAGATAAGCTGTGCCATCATATTTTTGCCATTGTACTTGATAGGTAACTGCAGAAGTTGTTGCTGGTGCATCAAGAAACATTAAATTACAATTTCCTTGTTGATAACCAGATCTTCTAGCTGTCCAAGCATTCCCCGCTTGTTCACCACCACCCCCAGTATCTGTTCCTAAATAACTGTCAGTGTTTCCACCTGATATTCTAAAATAGTTTATTCCATTAGCATTGGCATTAACCATACCAGCTAAAGAAACCATAATTAAAATTTTGCTAGAAGTTGCAACAGGTGTAATCGCCTGTGCAAGTCCAGCTATATCTGCATAAGTTCCATCAGAAGTAGTACTAACTATAGTTCCAAGAGTATCTTGTAATACTTGTCCAATTTTTCCACCACCAGCAGCAATTGCTTCAAAAGCTGGTGGTGCTCCAGCACCAGCAGAAGTTAAAACTTGTCCGTCATTTCCAGTAGCGATTGCTACAGGATTTCCTGATGCGTCATAAGAAATTATATTTCCATCTGTACCAGATGCCATCTTTGCTAATGTTATTGAATCATTTGCCACCGCAGCTGGAGCAGCCCACGATATGTCTGTTCCATCTGATGTTAATATTGTGGCAGCACTTCCTTTAGTTAAAACTGTTGTTGCAGCACTTGCATTTCCATAAATAATACTTCCTCTACTTAATCCGTCTAGTTTATCTATTTCTGCTGCCGTAGCATCTATTGCAGCAAGTTTAGTTAAATCTGCTTGTACTAATCCAGAAACACCATCTAATAAATTTAGTTCTGTTGCGGTAGAAGTTACTGCTACATCTTCATTTATTTTTGGTGAAGTTAAAGTTTTGTTTGTAAGTGTTTGAGTTCCAGCAAGTGATACATCACCTGTAGCACCTGTTGATCCAGTTGAACCAGTTGAACCTGTATCTCCTTTTAATCCTGTTCTTGTAAAGTGAACTGATAATTCATCTGCTGCTGAAAAAGTATTATTAGAAGCTAAATGAACTACTGTAATTTTATTATATCCGCTTTCATCTGAAACAGCCGCAGTAATTTTAAATCTTGCATAAGTAGAACTGTCGTTAATATCTACAATGTGTAAAAAACCTTTAATAGTAGAAGTTGAAGATCCCCACGTTGCAGTATCTACTTGTGTAGCACCACCATTAGCATCTACATCATCAATATAAATTTCTGTAACATTTGCATAAGTAGCATTATTAAATGCTATATCTCCAGCTCCCGGGTCTGCATCACTTGTACCACTATCAAATTTATAAAAGTAACCCGGAATTGCACCATCTTCACCACTTGCTGAAAATGCTATCCAAACTTTGTCATCTGCTGCTAAAGTTCCAGAACCATCAATATAAACTAATGTAGCTTTTGTATAACCAGAAGCATCTGTTACAGCTCCAGTTACTTTAAAAGTATGCCAAGTATCTAAAGTATTGGCTTTTGAAATTCTTATTCTTCCTCTGTTAGTATCGTTACCAGCAACATCATCCCAAGACTGTACCCATGCTGAAACATCTGTTCCATTATATTCAAGATCATCAACATAAATAATAGTTGCTGATGCTATTGTTGCATGATTTAATCTAAATTTTCCTGCTCCCGGGTCTGCGTCTGCTGTTGCTGTTGCAAATTGAAACATTGCACTATCTCCACCAGCAGGTAAAAAATCTGAAACAGTTGTTAAATCTCCAGAACTATCAAATCCTAAAGTTTTAGATGCTCTATCAGCAGCAGATGTTGTAAACTCTGCAGATGAAATTGTGTTTGATTTTGAAACTTTGAATGATCTATCTAATTCTTCTTGTTGTTCTTGTAATAAAGCTAAATTTTTATCAAATGCACTCTCAACACTATTAGCAGTAAATGGATCATTTTCTACTAAATCTAATGCTTGTGTTAATGTAGTTGATCTTCTTAAAATAACTGTTTCAGTTGCAGTTGGAATATCTCCAGATTCAAATACTACATTACCACCACTTGCAGTTCCTGCACCTGTTACTGTATAATCAGTAGTTAAAGTTTTAGTAGTTTCAGTACCTGTTGAAGAACGGATAATAACTTCCATATCTGCTGTAGTAGATATCTTAAATTGATACGCAAATGTATCATTACTACCATCACCAGAATAGCTATTTTTAATTATTGTTGTACTAATTGTCATTATTCTTTTACCTTATCACTTTTAGTTTTCTTTTTAAAGTTAAGATTTACTTTATTATCAGTTTTTCTAATAAAATCAATTAATCCTAACATCATCATTGCTTGTTTTTTCTTATCAGTTTCCGCTACAAATTCTTGTAATAATACATTTCCACCAGTAGTTTTAGCTAATAATTCTAATAATAAAGGATTGCTTTTTAAACTATCCTTTCTTAATTTTAGAGCTTCTAAATGTTTTGCTTCTAGTTTTTCTGATTCTCCATTTATCATATAAGCTAATGCATCTTTAGCATCTATTGTAATATTAGCCATAGTCTTGTCATAATCTTTTACATAAGAGTTCATAGCTGTTTTTGCTGGATGGCTTCCTATTTTAATAAATCTACCTAATGTTGTACCTACTAAGGGATAACCTAATATTTCTTCTAATTCAGTTTGAACACCTACTAAATCTCTTTCTTTAAATTTATAAAAACCTTGTCCTGTATATGAATTCAGAAACCATTTAGCAATTTCAACATCTTTTTTCCAACCACCTGCTTTATCTAATGTTTGATCTATAGCACTTGTTCCTCTAAAATCATCATATGGTGTTTTACCACCCATCCATGTAATTAAATCAGCTATTGCACTAACAACAGGATTTATATTTGGCATTCCACTTACTCCTAAAAATGCAGCCATTTCACCTGCACTATCTGGTTCTCCCATTAATTGTTTATCATCATTAAGGCTCATTATTTTATACATTATAGAAGTTAATACTCTAGCAGATTCATCTTGTGGTATTCTTAAATATACTGATCTACCTTGTTCATCACCACTAAAACCTAATGGTACAATAATATAATTATCTCTATCCCATTTATTTACTCCATAAAAAAATGCAGCAACAGGTGCGCCAAATGCACCTACTTCCATTGCTTTTTGTAATACTTTTGGTAATACATTATATGCTACAAATTTTGTACCAACTGACCAAGGAGATTCTGTGGCTCTAACAGCTGTTGATCTCCAACCTTCTTTAAAAGCATTTAGATATAAAAATAAATTATTTGTTACTTGGTTATATTTACCTTGTCTTAAAAAAGATGGATGACCATAATCTCCTTGCATCCTTAAACCCATTTCTCTAGTAGTCATTTTTATTTCACCTCTTTCTATTGCATCTTTAATATACATAGCAGATGCAACTTTAGGCATCCTAGCAATAGCTCTTGCATTATCTCCTAAAAATCCAAAGAAACCATTTATACCAAATATTTCATCATATAACTCATGGAAAGTACCTTGCATTTCTTTGTAAGATTGTGTTTTTTCATCCCATTTTTTTATTTTACCTTTACCATCATTAAATTTTTTCATTAATTGTTCTAACATAAAAGTATCTTCATCAATTCCAAGCCTTGTAGCTTTTTGTCCAGCTTGTCCTCTGTAACCTTCAATAGAAGATATCAACATACTTTCATCTTCCATCATACGAGTTAATGGTGTTCCATTTTTAAAGATAGAACTGTATGAAGGTTTTACTGATTTAAATAAATATTTAAGATACGAATGTTTAAATCCACCTTTTATATCTAAATAACTTGCACCCTCTAACATGAGTATTGTTCTATTAGAATCTCTGACTAAATCCACAGGCCAAAATGCAGGGTTATATTCAGTAAATGCTTTTCTCATAATTTCACCACTTATACTTAATGTTCTTGTAGTTAATCCTGCTCTCATTGGACTACCATCAAATAAACCTGCTGCCCATTTATTAATATAGTATGTTTGTAATTCACCATTTTTCATATAATGAAAAGGGATCATATCTTTTGGTGGTTTTTCTAATTTATTTTTACCAATAGATTTAGGTTTCATAATAACTCTATCAGTTTTTGAACCACCCCAATTCCATAAACCTTTTCTATTTTCTAAATCTTTTTTATTTTCTTTTAACCACTCAACTAAAGATGACATTGCTTTATGTCTTCTTGCTTCAATAATTAAAACCATATCTGTTTCTACAGTAGCTTCAAAAGGATTTCTTGTCATACTAAATGTACCTTGTGACCTACCTATAAAACTTGTAGCTGATGCATTTTCACCATACTTTTCAATTCTTTTTAAAAGATGTTTAAGTACATCATATTTTACATAAGTAGTATTATCTCTTAATTGTTCAATAAATGCTGCATCATACATTCCAGATTCTGCTAATTCACCAACAACATATTGTTGTCTAATATCACTAAATTTTTTCATTAAAGGAATTAAATCTGAGTAAGCCTCTTGGTATTTTTCCCATGCTTGTTCAATAGTTCTAACATCAAATTTACCTTCTAATTCTTTTTGTAACACTTCATTTAATTTAAAATATCCACCAGTAACCATTCCTTCTCTTTGTTTACTTTCATATAAATTTCTTAATTTTAAACCAAAACCAAATTCATGTAAGTTGTAACCAAGATTAACAATTGGATTATTTACTTCTGAATTTAAAGTATCACTATATAATTTTAATTTTGATGCTCTATATCTATATCTTTCTACATCTATATTAGCTTTTTTAGCAGATGGAGAGTGCCATCTATTCCAAGAATCTCCCATTCTTCTATAGAACCAAGTCATTGAATCGTAAACTTCTGAACCTAATTGGTCAAATTTATCTACTTTATATTCTTGTTCTATAACTTTCATCTTTGCAACATTAGCATCTCTAGATTCTTTTATTCCTTTATTAATAAGTTTATCAATTCTAGTAGAACCTTTAGAGTTTAAATCTATCTGTATATCTTCATATAATTTTTTTACTTCTGGTTTTCTATCAACATGGTGAATCCACATATCAAATGTTCTAGGTGCATTTAATTTAACCCATTGTGGTTTTAATAACCAAGCCATCATATAATCAGCAAACAATTCTCTTGGGCTATATCTATATTTTTTATAATTTACACCATCTATATCTGTTCTTGTTGCATCAAATGGTTTCCATTGCATAGTTAATTTTCTTAATTCAGTCATAATAATTTCATTATTAACTAAACCTCTATTTTGTATTTCCTTTCAAATAATGCTTTAAATAATTTATTAGCTTCTTCATTTAATTTAGGATCAACTTTTTTACCATTAATTTTATCAGCAATAACTTTTAAATGATTTGACATTAAACCTTTCATTGCATCTTTAACTACTAATTTTTTTAAAGAATCAGATAATTTAACAAAGGCTTCATAAAATAATGGATTAATATTCTTTCTTGCATTAGCATCTTGAAATATTTGTAATATAGTTTCTGGTGTAATTTCTAATTTTTTAATTTCTTCGTTAGTTTCCTTTTCTTTACGTTTAGAATACTTTTCTGATAATTTTTTTAACTCATTTATTTCTTTTTTGCTTAAAGGTTTAGCTCCATTATTTTTACCATCTATCCATTCGTTCATAAACTTTTTCATTGTAGCTAATGAACCTAAAATATTACCTCTTTTTAAACTAGCTTCTGGTAAATAATCAATTAAATGCCCAATTTCATGTGCTAATGTCATATACAAAGCAGCAGGTGATTTTTGTAAACTTTTAGCAATAGCTATTTTTGGTGCGTTCTTTCCTTTAAACTGAAAATATCCTCTTAATGTAGGAGATAGTTTTTTAAGTTCTGGTGATTTATCTATAAATACTCTTACAAGATCAACAAGATCAAATAAATCTAATCCTTTTGCGTCATTGTATATTCTTTGCCAAGGCATTTCTTTGTTACCAGCATATGAATCAGACTTACTATAAGGATCAGGTGGTACTTCAAATGTATTACCATCTCTTGTACTGTTTGATCTATCATAATAAAAGCCTTCTGTTTTATCTTTAGATTTATATTCTCGCCAATAATTTTTAGCTTGGTTTTTAATACTACCATCAAGTATTTGGCTCATTAATAACCCAATAGGTTTATTTGTTTCTGGATGTAAAAATACTAATTGTGTTCCTGTTCCAAATTTACTATTTTCTGTAGCAAGTAATTTAGCTTTTTTAACTATACCATCTACATCAGTAAACTTGGATAATATTTGATATGCTTTTCTATTAAACTGTACAAATGTATTTCCTACTCTACCTACCAATACATCTAATCTTGATAATGATCCTTTTTTAATAGCAAACATAACATCAATCTTTTTATGTTGTTCTGTAAGACCTTTAAACAATTTGCTTTTAATTTCTTTACTTGTTTTAAATAGACCTTTGTAAGCTAATTTTTCATTTTTAAGAGTATCAAAGTATTTAGCCATTTTAGGATAAAATACTTTTTCAATTAACATATGACCATCACTGACTACTGTGCCATCAACAGTTTCTATTTTTTCTCTATTACCTAATTCTTTTAATGTTTCTGCTGGATTAGCTTTATAAATTGTTCCATCTTTATTAACTATATCACCTTCTTTACCAGTTAATTTATATTTTGGTGCTGTTTCAAAATCAAGTTTTACTAACTCAATTATGTCTGCTTCAAACTGACCACTTTCTTGTTTTTCTATAAAATCATCTTTTTTAGTTTCTTTTATTTCAATTTTATTGTTTTTATTAATAACAACTTCTTTTTCTACTACATCTATTTTTCTAACTTCTGATTCTAATACTTGTACAGTTTCACCATTAGGTTTTCTAACAACTAATATAAGATCACTTCCTATAGCTTCTTTAGCTACTATTTTTCCTGTATCTGCACCATGAGATGATATATGTACATCTTCATTTAATTTATATTTAGGTACAGGAAGTAATTTTATGTTAGCAGTTTCTTCCATTCCTTTAATTATTTTTTTATCTGCATTTAAAATAACATCAGGCACTTCACCTTTTCTTAAAGATTCTAATACTGTATGATCTGCAAGTGCAAGAGTTACCATATCTTTAGGATGTATAGAGTATTTTCTATAAATATTTTTTAAAGCACCAACTGATCTAATACCTGCGTGTAAACCAAATATTAAAACTGTAGCATGGGCAAAATCATTTTTAGTAGGTATTTGTCCTTCTAACAAAGCACCTAGAGTTACCATAGTAGTTATTTCAGCACCTAACCTTGCAGCTGTTGTACCAGCCTTACCTGTTAAAGTTGGCCCTAATCTTGGCCCTAATACTTTAGTAACTTTACTTCCTACACCTAATGTAGCTCCACCTACAATTGCAGCCTTTGTTCCTGTTAAAGCAGTTTTAACAGTAAAAAAATGTTTTAAAAATTGTTTAAAATTAGAAACTTCTCCAGATTTCTCCCCATCTATTGCTCTCATATATGAATCTCTAATAATTTCTGGAGCAGCAAATGCAGCTGCACCACAAACAACTGGAGCTGCTACAGCACCTAATCCACCAGTTGCAACAGTTGCTGCACCACTTGCTGCAAAACATCCACCAATCATCCAAGGTAAATCATTTGCTAATGTAACAACTGATTGTATTATTTCTCTACTAAATGTTTGTTCTTGAATCATAAAAGTTTTTCTATATATTTCTTGTACATCTTCTATTTTTAATTTCTCTCCTTTTGCTTCTATAAGTTCAATATAATCTTGATGGAAATTTTCTATAAAACCATTAACTGATAAATTATAACCATTAGTAAATACACTATATGTTCCTTGACCACCTAAAGCTCTTACAATATTATCTCCAACTATAGGTATTGCTGATAATGTTTTAGTTATAATGTTATCAGATGGTAAAAATGGTAATTGACCATTTTGGTAAATGTATTTATCTGTACCTAAAGTATCTACATATTCATTAATTCTATCATTTAATGCTTCACTAATTTCACCAGTTTTATGATGAACTTTGTATAATTCTTTAACTGCTTCTTTGTCTTTATCTACTAAAATTTTTTTCCATAATTCATCACTACCTTTTCTTTCTAATAAATGAACTAATGCCAATGCTCTTTGTTGATCGTCAGTTAATTTCATCATATCCATATGTTCGTATGCTTCTTTTATCCAATCTTCTGTCATGTAACTTTTATCATTTTTATGCATTCTATTACCATAACTTGTTAAAGCTCTTGACATTGTGTCTTTTGTTAATTGAAAATATCCTGCTGCTGAACTATTTTCATTTTTAATATTTCTATTATTTGATTCTAATGCCGAAAACATACTAATTACTTCGTTTCCAAACATTACATCCCAATCATTTACATTATAATAATTTTTCATATGTAATAACAAAGGCATTGTTGCTTCACGTGTTGTAGTGTTTGTATTAAGAATTTTTACTGTAGCTTCTTTTTCTTGCTTTTTAACTAATCTTTCTTCTTCTTTTTTAAGTAATTTTTCTGTTTCAATTTTTTGAAATTCATTTGGTGGGATTGTATATTTTTGTTTATCAGTATTGTAACCTACATTACCTTCAAGAATATCTCTAGCTTCCATATCCTCTAACATCTTTTTTTGATCTTCATTTAGTAATGTTTCAATTACAGTTAAATCAGAATCATCTAAAAATTTTGTACTTTCTTTATTTACATTAGGTTGATTTTTATCAAACCATTCATTTACATAACCAACTTTTCCTTCATCATTATCTTTAAATAATGTTTTTGCATTTTCATACATCAATGAAATTTGCTCTTGTTCAGCTTTAATTAAGTTATTGTAATTAGTGCCATCTATATTCTTATTATGGTTATCATTAATTAAATTAGTATTAATAATGTTCTCGTTTTGTTTGTTGGTTTTATTTTTTAGTGCAGTATTTTTACCTAATTCTTTATGTTGAGGAAAAACATCAAAAACAGCTGATGACATATCTTTAGAAGTAATAGCTTTACTATTTTGTTGTTTAAGACCATATGCTTCATTAATATCAAAATCACTAAACCCAGCAGTTTTTAAATATTGTCTTTGATTATCTATCCAATCAACTACTTGTTGATTATTAAAACCTGCTCGTTTAAGCATTAATGGTGTAAATCTTGCACCCATATTATTCTTCTTTTGGTGTAATAATAAAAGAACTCATATCTAAAGAATCAGTTACAAAATTACCTGTTCCCCATTCTGGTAAATATTTATCTTTATTATTTTTAGTAACTTTTTGTACTCTTTCAATATATGAAAAAACACTTTCTCCTTCATTTTTTGTAGGTAATTGTACTAATGGTGCATCAGAACTTTTACCAGAAAAGTATTTAGTTGTATCAAATGAATAATCAAAACCACCTTTTGTAATTGCTGATACAGCTAATTGTTCATTTGTACTTAAAATACCCATCCAATCTTTATCAACTTCTTCTTTAACTCTAGCTTTATAAACTCCTATAAGATCATTTAAAATATAATTAGGACTTTTTTCATCCATTAACATTTCTTTAATACTTATATTTTTACCTTCACCTTCTGCAACCATAGCAAACATTTGATTCATTGCAGCATATACTTCTTTAGGCATTTTACTATCTGATAAAAATTGAGATAACAAATCAGAAGCACTTCCTGATTTACTAGAATCAAAGCTACCTATCATTGCTGAAATATTAAAATCATCAACATTTAATTCTTTTGCTAATACACTTATTGCGTTTTTAGTTACTGTTTTTTTCCATTGATGTCTTTCTTTAGTATTTTTTTTAGCATTATTTAATAAAGTAGTAGCATATTCTGGTTTTATATGACCATCAGCCATTGCATTATTAATAATAGCATACTCTCCTTTTGTATCAATAAAACCACCATTAACTAAATAAGTCAATGTTGCTTTAACTTGTAAACCAGTAGGACTTTCATGTGTAGCTGTTCCACTAGCAAGATTCTTTAATGTTGTATTGTATGCTGTTTTTAATGTTCTTTTAAGTTCTGGTGTTAAACTAGCATCTGTTTCTAAATTTTTAAGAAAATTCTTACTATATTCAATTCCTTTTACTGAATTAGAAGCTATAGCTATTAATTGATTAGTAAAGTTTTCGTTAGATACTAATTGTTTTGCTTCTTTTCTACTATCATATATAGCTTGTTGTGTATTTGATTTTTCTTTTGCCCAACTTAATAAAGATTCTTTTGTATCTTTTGGCATAGTTTTACCAAAATATTTTTGTGTAGATTTAGTTGAATTTAATTCATTATAGATTGCTTTATAATCTATTTCTTCTAATCCAGTCATATCATCTACATAATTTTTATCAGCTGATATTACTTTTTTCCATACTTTATCTTGTATCATTTTTAAATGAGATTTAAAATCAACTGGAATTCCTAATAAATCAGCTTTTATAAATCTTGCTTTTTCTTCTTTAATTAATAAATCTGTTGACATCCAAATATTAGGAGTAACAGGTTGATTATCTAAATTTGTTGTAAATTCAGCATTAGTAGAATCAAAATTTATTTGTGCTTCTGCTAATACCTTTTTTTTTCTTGCAGTTCGCATATCAAATTCACCTTTATTAAAAATAGTGTACATTTGAGATTGCCATATAGCAAAAGCATCATCATCATTTTTGTAAATTTTTTTATATTTATCTTCTAATTTTTTTGCCTTATTTTCATAATATCCATTGTAACTTTCTAATGTTCCGTCTGTAGAAAGTGTTTGATTATTATTAATATCTTCTAGTAATGAATTTATATCACCTTGTAATAATGCTTTATTAAGTGTATTTTTATTATCTACTCTTTGAGCTTCAATTTTAGTATTGTGTGCAGCAATTTTTTGACCAATAAAGTCTAATGTATTAGTTACTTTATCGTAATCAATTTTATTACTTTGAACAGCACTCAACATACTGTTACCTCTATTTCCAACAGAAGGTGCTGGTATTTCGCCTCTAGGTATTTTTATTGCCATCTACTTCCTCGTAAGTTATTCTATATTGTGCTGGACTAAATATTGTTTGTTTTGTTCCATTTTCATCTTTAGTTATTGTCCATGCTTTAAAATCTTCACCTGTTTTTGGTACTTTTTTACTATATCCTTCAAATATCATTACATCACCATCCCATACTTTAATTTTAAACATATTTATTTATTACTACTATATGTTGAATAACTTTTAGTCATTCCACTTAATAAACTAGTTTTTCTATCCCATGATTCTTTTGCTAATGCACCTGCCAATCTAATATCCATAGTTCTTAAATCCATTTCTACACCTTTGTTTACCCAGAATAAAGTATCTTCTAAATTTTCTACAACACTTTCTTGCTCTATTAAACTTGAACCTGAAAATTGTATTCCTCTTGCTCCAATAGCAGCTCTTTTTTCACTTAATAATTTTGCAGCTCTTTTATTAGCCATAATAGTATCTTGTGTTTTTTTAATGTTTGCATGATATTTATCCCATGCCGCAGCTGCAACCATATTTTTAGATTGTTGAATGCTTCCTATGTAAGACATTCCTGTACTTATAGCCATCATTCCTGCAACTATGTATAATGGATTAAAAGATGGTATTCCTGTTTCTTTAATTATTATTCCAGAACCACCTAATTCTTTTAATTTTTTTTCTTCATCTTTATTAATGTATGCAAGAAATTCGCCTTTAGGTGCATATTGTTCTAATAATTTTTTTGCTTCTAATATTTTATTATTCATACTAATCACTTGTTACTAATGTTCCTGTTATACCTAAAACTGTCATAGGTAATGGTTGTGTTTGTTCAATTTCTATTTGTCCTTCTCTATTCCATCCTAGATTACTTACTCTTTTATCTCCAGTAAATTCTGCTATATCTTGCCCCATTGGTGTAGAAGATGATCTAAAAGGTATTTGATCTCCATTAACAGTTAAACCAACACTTTTATATAATCTTACTACAACTTCATTATACCTTTTTTTTCGTGCTTGTGCAGTACCTGCTTGTGATCCTGATTCAATTTTCATAGTTTTAATTTTAGATGTATAACCAAGGCCAATTTCAATACTTTTAAAACTTGCTGATGCTGGTAGTGAAACACTAATACTACCACCAGAAACTGTTTGATTAGGAAATACTGCATCTCCTACTAATACTTGTACGGATTCTCCTTCAAGATGATTTAGTCCTGTTACTAATGTTGTTCCATCATTTACTAATGCAGATAATGTACAATCCATATTTAATGTTGGGTCTAAATATTCTATAAATTGTTTTTTAACATCATTAATTCTTCTTTCGCATATTATCCAAACTTGGTTTTCTAAAGATTCATTTATTGAAGTTATACTTTTTACTTTTGTTTTTGTTGATAATGAATGACTTGCACCAACACCATCTGATATTCTTTTAATTGTTCTGTCTATTGCTTGTGCATAAGTATCTGCTAATTCTAATGTATTAGCATCTCTAACATAAACATAATATGTTTCACCTTCTGTTAATTCTGGTATTTTAGTTCCACCACCAGCACTATAAGTTATTTCATCTCCTGTAGATAATCCATGTGATGATATAGTAATATATCCATTAAAATTAGCATCATTTAGATAATCAAGAACTCCACTTGCACCATTAAATATAAATTTATTTGATCCACCAAAAATATGTCTATGCCATGCAATCACATCTTCTTCTTTATGATATGTCATACCTAATAATGTTCCATCAGTTCTTGCGGCCCAATAAATAGAATCTGGTTCTTGTGCGTAATCAACATCAACAATTCCTGTATTTGTTATATGTTCTGCAAGTAAAGTCATATCTGGTGCAATATATGCATCATCTTCAAAACGATATGCAAATGATCTAACTTTTCTTTGTTGTCTTTGTACAAATAAAACTTCACTACCTACTTGTATTGGTTGTGTTGTATATCCACCATATGTAGTTTGTTGTGCAATATTAACATTATCAGGTTTTAAAGGTTCACCAGTAGGTCTTCCAACTTTAAATTCACCACCAACAGTACCTACAATTAAATCTCTAGCAGGTGCTAACCATCTAATAACATTTACTTTGTTAGCCGCTATTGTATAAATAAATGCATCTGCTGCACTTCCATCTCCTACATCAAATTCTTCATATAAACCAGATTCACTTGCCCATATAGTTTGAGGATAACTTTCTGATCCACCAAATACTAATCTTTGTTCAAAAAATGATACTGTTCTTGGATAGCCTGTTGTTCCAGACCATGCATCTAATTGAAAAGCTACTGTTGCATTAGTATTAGTAAATGCTGTTGTAATTGTAGCAACTGCAACTGTTGAGTTTGTTCTTGCTGTAATAGTTGCTTTACCAGAATTAAAAGAAATTTCTCTACCTACATCTGTTGCTAACCAACCAACATTATTATTAATTCCTGTTACAGCAGATGCAGTTATATTTACACCAGTTCCAGTTCCAGCAGAAGCTGGAGTTAATGTTGTTGCTGTTGTATTAGCATCTAAATAAGGGCCATTAGTAAAAGCAACATCATCTAAAGACCATGTAGTATGGGCTGTTCTTGATAATTTTGCAGGGGGATGATCTGGGTGAACAATATACATAACATCTGCTGATTGTGTAAATTGTAAATTATATAATTCTGCTGATGTATATGTTGTTGTAATTTGATATGTTTTAGAAGCTGTACCACCAGATGACCAAGCAGTATAATTTGTGCTATTTTCACCTGTTAATTGAAATGTATGTGTTGTTTTATTTGCAACTACAAATCTTCTTCCATTAAGTCTAGTCATTCCTACTACACCTGCAATCCAAACATGATCTCCATTTGTATAACCATGAGATGTTGCTGTAACTACCGCAGGATTAGCAGCCGTAATACCAGATATTGTTTTTGCTCCTTCTGTTATTTGACCATTATCTTTTAAAAATCTTATATAATTGTTTCCAAATTCTAAAACATATGCTTGTGTAATATTAAATTCAAAAGGTATTAATCTAGTAATTGCAGTTGAATCTTTTACTTCACAAACAAATCTACTTCCATTTCTTCTTGATACTCCACCTTGGGGAAATACTGTCATGTTTTCAAGTGTTTCCACACCATTATTATATTTTTTAAAATCAACTTGTCCAGCAAGTTTAGGTGTTAATTCTCCAGCAGTAAAGTTGGTTTGGAAAGGATGTACTCTAGCCATTAAGCCTTCCTAAATGCAGTAAAAGTATCAGAAGCAAGATCATCAATGAATCCTTCTTGTCCATCTGTACTTCTTGCATCAGAAAGTTTTGATTGGTAAAGTTTTTGCATTTTTTCTTGTAAAGATACACTATTTGTAATTGGATAACATAAATCTACAGATAATTTAGCAGTTAATACATCAACAAATAATGCATCAAATTGTATTGTATCTGTTATTCTTGCAACATATAAAATTTTAGCTGTACTTTCATCTGTTAATAATACTCTACCTTGTGTAGAATAATTTTCTATTTTAAAAATATAATCTTCATATTCCATTCCCAAAACTCTTAAACAATAAGGGTTAGTTGGTAATGAATATTGATATGCAAAACCATATGAAGGTGTATCTGTTAATTGTGCTAATGATGCTCTTGTGATTGCAAAATTCCAAGGATGTAGTCTTAATACTGCATCTCTTGCATCTGTGTAAAATGAATTACAAAGTCTTGCTCTTTCAGTATCATCTGACAAAGATGTAATAGGACTATCTCCTAATCTTCTTAATGCGTTTGAACAAATTGATACTTCTGTAGCCATAAAATTTTATATTATAAAAGGGGCGAGTATAATCCCGCCCCTAATAATTGTTGTTATTAATCTACTATGTAAGTGATTACACCAGCTAGATCATCACCATCTGCTAAAGCACCTATTGCTTTTGCAGTAATGATAACTCCATCTCTACTTTCAAATGTATAGTTTCCACCAAGCAGTTTACCTGCCGCAATGTTACTTTCCATATCAAAGTATCCAACAGCATCAACATCCAAGCCATCTACTAAACCATCAACATCTACTGCTACTGCAGTTCCGTTAGGGTCTGTGTAGGCTTCCCAGCCAATATCCATTGTCATAGAACCAGCAGTCCAATTGCAATAAAATCTAGATAATAAACCTACAAGTTTAACTTTACCAGCAGGTAGTTTTCCAAGTCTTACAATTGATCCAGCATCACCAACACCATCTTGGTCATGAGTAAAAGTTAAACTTCTTAATTTACCTTTATCATTAACGGCATCAGCAGTTACTAAAGGAGTAGCGATTCTGTTAGTGTACTCCGAACTATTTTGAGTTGTTACAGCCATATCTATATACTCCTATTACTCTGTACAAGCAATTTCAACCATTTTTTCGTCTTCTACTCTCGTAGCTCCGATAGTCATGGATAAAAATACTTGTGTTGCATA
>JGI24006J15134_10001082_pt1 | contig 15663 bp, 17 predicted proteins | sample LinPmetageLP53_FD_15134 | JGI IMG/M metagenome (IMG submission 15134)
ACATTAGCAGTTTTAAGTGGTTCAAAATTAGTTATGGAAGCAACAGATTCTTTAACAGTAACAGGAAGTGGTGCTGTTGATGTAACAGTATCAGTTATGGAGATAACATAAAATGGCAAGAATTGGTGCAAATACTATTGCTGAAGCAGCTGCAGCAACAGCAACTACATTATCTACAGGCAATGCTATAATTAATGGTGATATGGCTATAAATCAACGTGGAAATATGACTGGCAGTACCAACAGTGTTTCTGATTTAGCAAACAACGATACTGAGTTTTGTCTTGACAGATGGAAAATATTTTCTGATACTAATGATGTTATTGACGTTAGCCAAGATACAACTGTACCAAGTAATGCAGGTTTACATTCTATGAAACTAGATGTTGAAACTGCTAATAAAAAATTTGGTGTAGCACAAGCGATAGAATCATTTGATTGCCAAGACTTAATTGGCAACGAAGTAACTTTATCATTTCAAGCAAAAGTAAGTGATGCCTCTAAACTAGATAATGTTAAGTGTGCTATTATTGCTTGGTCATCAACAGCAGATGATTTAACTGATGATATGATTGCAGCTTGGGGTACAGAAGATACTAATCCTACACTAGCAAGTAATTACACTTACGAAAATACTCCAGCTAATTTAAGTGTAACCACTAGCTTTGCTAAATATTCAGTTACTGCAACAGTTGATACAAGTAGTGCTGCGAACATTGTTGTGTTTATTTGGAGTGATGTTACAGATACAACTGCTGGACATTTTTTATTTATAACAGATGTGCAATTAGAAAAAGGTGATGAAGCCACAGCATTTGTTCGTGAAAAAAGACACGTACAACAAATGAATTGCGAGAGGTTTTATCAAATTTTTGAGTACAATGCAGAAATGGTTACTGTTGCTGGTGATAACTCTACTGGTGCGGCATTTGGAAATATTCCTTTAGGTATGGGTATGAGAACTACACCAACATTTACCGAAGTAGGAACTTATGCTTTTGCTGATGGAGCAAATTCAAACTCCAGTAATCCTACCATTACTATCCAGTCATCAGCAAGACAAGATGCGACAGTAACATTAGTTAAATATTGCACAATGAAATGGGATTATGATGATGACAGAACAAGAGGTGCTGGATATGTCCACATTTCTTCTGGTTCTCGTGGTAATATGCAATATCTAGCAGAAATCTGGTAAGGAGAAAAATTATGATGCAAGTAAAATCAGTAAAATGGGATGCGACAACATTAGCTGGTGGTTCAGCAAAAAATACATCTTACATTGTGATAGATACAAATGATAGAAAATACTCAGTTCCATTAGATGCTAGAAATGTTGAATATCAAAAAGTACAAGCATGGATTAATGCTGGCAATACAGTTGCAGATGCAGACTAAAAAATGAATAAAGTTACAACATATTTAATATTTATTTGGATCGTTGTTGTAGTAGTTGCTGCTTACCCTACCTTTGTTCAAGGTCAAGTTATGTGTAATGAAAGAGCAGCTATACTAGAAAGTTTAGATAATTCTTTTGGAGAGAAAATAGCTGAACAAGGAATAGACGAAGGCTCTTTAATTGTTATAACTGTAAACTTACAAGGTAAATGGTCTTTACTTCTTACACCTAAAGGTAGACCAAATACTTTTTGTGTTCCAGTAACAGGTAATACTTGGATTCAAGAAGACAATGTTTCTAAAGGAATAGCATATAATGGTTCTGTATTATCTATTATTCATAAAGAAGATGGTACATGGAATATGTTATATTTAGATAAGATTACAGGAAGCATACAAGATGTTACTACAGGGTACGGTTGGGAACGTATAATTGATTTTAATAAATTATCAAATTAGGAATATATGATGGCAAGATTAAAACTTATTAAACCACCTATGACAATGCAAGAAGGTGGTAACGTATTGGAACAAAGATTTGCAGATGTCATAGGACAACAAGAAGCTACAGCAGGTCTTAGAGAACGTCCAGTAGGAGAAGGAGGTTTTAGTCTTGGTCCTGAAACACAAGTTGCTCCTATTCAACAACAGGTACAACAACAAGAATTATTTGCACCTGCTACACAACTTGCACCTCTTGATACACAAGCAACACTTGCTCCTACTACAGATTTAGCTGTAACAGCACCTACTCCTCAAACAGCAGCACAAACTTCAGCACAACAAATAGCAACATTACCTACAGCACAAGCAGCCGTAGGACAATTATCTACACAATCATTAGTAGATGTTGCACAAGCACAAGGTCAAGTAAGTGCTGATTCTTTAGCTACTGCTGCAACACAAGAGTTAGATAATAGAGGTACAGTTCAGTTTCAATTAGGAGAACTTTATAACAGTATTGAAACAGGTGGAGAATTACCTGCATGGGCTGCTGGACCAGTAAGAGTTGTATCTTCAATAATGCAACAACGTGGTTTAGGAGGTTCTTCAATAGCTTCTGCTGCTATGATACAAGCATTACAAGAATCAGCTATGCCTATTGCTGTAGCAGATGCAAATAAGTTTTCTACAATACAATTACAAAATTTAAATAATCAACAGCAATCAGCTTTGGCTAATGCTGCTGTCTTTGCTTCTATGGATCGTGCTAATCTTGATGCACGTATGACAGCACTAGTAGGTAACAGTAGAGCTTTCTTATCTATAGATACACAGAATTTAACAAATGAACAACAAACAGCTACATTAGATTTTCAAACACAAACACAAAAATTATTTACTGAAGCAGCTTCTCAAAATGCTGCAAACAATTTTAATGCAACATCTCAAAATCAAGTTAATCAATTTTATGAAACACTTGGTGCAACAGTAGAACAAAATAATACTAATAGATTAGCAGCACAAAATCAATTTAATGTTGATGAAACTAATGCAATGAGACAGTTCAATACAAGTATAAATGATTTACGTGATCGTACTTTTGATGCTCAACAACAAGCTATTAATCAGTCTAATGCTTTATGGAGAAGAACATTAAATACTGCTAATACTGCAAACATTAATGCTTCACAACAAGCTAATGCACAAGCATTGTTAGGTATTAGTGTAGATGCACAAAATAGAATGTGGCAACAGTACAGAGATGAAGCAAACTTCTTAATGAATGTTTCTGAAAATAGAGCACAAAGAGCACATGATGCTGCAATGTTATCAACACAAATTAATGCAAATATAAGTTCCTATAACCAAGCTGTAAAAGATAATTTTCAAAGTAGTTTAGGAAATGCTATATTTAACTTATTAGATTAGGAGAATATAAATGAGTTTATTTAGTGCAATAGGAAACTTTGCTAAAGGTCTTATACCCGGATCTATTGATGATGTAATTATTGACACCATTACAAAAGGTGATACGATTGGAAAAATTAAAGAAGGATTTTTTCCTAGTAAGGGTGATGCAGAAGGTGGACCAAGTGCTCCACTATCTTTTTTAACAATGAGAGAAAAAGAATCAGAAGTAGGAGCAAGAAGAGATATAAGTAGAATAGAAAGACTTACAGGTGAGACTCAATCAAGATGGACAAGATTTATGACAGCAAGTATTATGCAAAAATTTTCAGAGGGAAATGCTGTAACATCTACACCTAGTAGTGTTGTTGCAAAAGTACGTCCAAGACGATCAGCTAAAGCAAGAGGGATGATAACATGATACAACCAGATCCTTTTAGAAGACCAACGCCTTTACAATCTTTAACAGATGAAACAGGTCAATGGGGTTGGAACAAACCTCCAGAGTATGCAGATGTAGATGACTTTGTAGATGCTATTGAGGAAAAATTAACAACTAATGAAACAGCAAGAGATGATATTCTTGATATGTTATTAATAGGTGCAACTGTTGAAGATGTTGTAAACACACTTGCTCTTGCAGCTTTTTCACAAGGTAAGATTACTCCTGATGCTGCTGAGATAGCTAAAGTTCCTCTCGCTGCAATGATCTTACAAATGGCTATAGATAAAGAAGTACCTGTAAAAATATTCTCTGACTTTCCAGAAGATAGAGAATATGAAAAAGATGTTGAGAAATTATCTTTAATGAGTCAAGTAAATCCAGAAGGGTTTAAAGCATTAGAAGAAGGTCTCAATCAAGAAGTTGATATACAAGAAGAAGAACAATCATTTATGGACATGGAGAAATAAGATGGCATTGTACGCACTTGCAGGAGGATTTTTAAATGCTTACAATAGAAGTGAAGCTGCAAAAAAACAAGCTGCTGCTGAACAAGCTAAATTTGAAAGAGAGCAATCTACTATACTTGCAGCAGAAGAACGACAAGAAGCAAGACAAAAAGCTAGAGATGCACTAGATAGAGCAGACAAGAACAAAGATAGAGAGTTTCAAGATAAAAAGTTTAAGTTTTTACAAACGTCAACAGCAGACGAACTTGAATTAAAACAAAATCAACTAACCGCAACAAAAAGAAAAGTAGCAACTGATGCAGTTGTAGATCTTATTAAAAATAGAATGACTTCTTATTCAAGAGGATTAGATTCAGTTGATCCAAAAATAGCTAGAGCCGCTACAGAAAGTTTAAATGAATTATCAAAACAATATAATATGTTAATAGCATCTATAGTAAGTGGTGAGCCAATTAATCTTAAATCATATATTGACACAGCTAATTCTATACAAAATAATTTAGATAATAAGCTAGTTCAAACGAAGGTAGAGGAGAAAGGTATAGATTTTGGTGAGCTTAGTACATTTAAAAATACAAACGATTCTTTTAGCTTACCAGAATATGATCCTACAGGTTTTAATCCAAATAAAGTATTAAAGGGTAATTAATAATGACACAACCAAACTACGAAGGTTTTAAAGTTTTAGAACAAAAAGATAGTCGTGGTAATGCTATTGTTGAACTACCTAGCTCTTACAGAGTATCTGTAGAAACAGATAACAATGAAGTAGCTTTACAAAAAGCTTTTGACTATAATGAAAAAGTTAAAGCTAATCGAGAACTAGATGGTAAAGATCCTTTGTATAAAGATTTTCTTGCAGATGATGAACGATTTGTTCAAATTGTAAGAAACTATTATAAAGATAAAGATGCAAGCTCTGTTAATGAAACATGGTATCAAAATGATTTTTCTTTAATAGATAACTATATTAATGATATGAGATGGAGAGACAATAATTCTGTCTCTATGCTTAAAAGTTTATCTTATACCTCTGGTGGTTTATCTGATGAACAAAAACGTAGAGCTGTTTATATGTATCAAGTGTGGGAATCTATGCCAGCCTTCCATGAAACAGGTGGTGCTGGTTTTAGTGGACTAATGAGTAATGTTGGTAAGGCTGTTTTTGATCCTGTTAATATATTTGGTCTAGGACTTACTAAAGGTGTTACAAAAGTATTTGGAAAAGAGTTATTAAAATCGCAACAAAAAAGATTAGTTGCATCTATTGGAACAACTGCTGGTGCTGATGGTTTAATAGGTGCTGGTTTCGCATACTCAGATCAAGCTGATAGAGTTAATGTTGGTATGCAAACTAAAATTAATATGGATGTTGTTGTTCAAGCTGGTGCTATAAATCTTTTAGCAGGTACTGGTTTTGGAGCATCATCAGAAATTATAGCAAACAGAGTTAGTAAAAGTACAGTTGGAAAAAAAGCTTCTGAAAAAATAAAATCAACATTACGTGGAACTAGTATTTTTGCAAATCGTTACTTTACTACTCATGCTGGTTTAGGATATAAAGCATTAGAAACAGCACAAAGATTTTCAGGTGAATTAAATGCTATAAAAATGGAGGTTAGAGAAAAAGGAGCAGACTTAGAATTAGCTATAGAAAAAATGGCTGGTTCTAATTATGATGATTATATTCAAGACCCTCAGAATTTAGCTAACATTAAAGATTTAATAGACTACGCATTAGATGAAACTGCTCCTGATTTTATGAGAAGTACAAAATCAGTTACAGGTATTCCTGAAGGTGATCTACCTAATAATATAAATCCTTTATTAAAAGCTTCAGTAGAACGATCTGCTAAATTAAAAAAATCAGGTCAACCTGTTACTGAAGAAATTATTATAGAAGGTGAAAGAAAATATGTAGTTTCAAAAATAGATCCTAGTATAGCTGAACAGCAGTTAAACGCTAATCCAGAATTAAAAAAATCTTTATATAGCTTTGCAGAAAGTCATTCTAAATTAAGAACAGAGATGTTTGAAAAAGGTATTATTGATGATACTGTAACTGATTTATTTTCAAAAAATACTAACAAACATTTAACAAAAATATACCAAGCATTTTTACAACCAGATCAAAACTTACAAAGATTATATGATCCAAAAAATAAAACACAGTTAGATTCAGCACACACTTATATTGCTAAACAATTAAATAAATCTAGTTCTATAGCTGGTACAGGTTTTAATAAAGAAGATGTAAATGTTAGAAACATTGTTCGTCTTATGGCACAAGGAAAATTAAATCAAGCTAGACAAGTTGCTAGAGATTTAAGTAATAACAATGATAAAGTTGGTATAGATCTTTTAAAAATTTTAGAAGAAGATCCTAATGCACCTGCTACAGACTTGATTAATTTGTTATCAGATGCAAATGATAAAGGTATTATAAGATCAGGAGATCAGTTTACTGCTCCTACTTTAACAGCTAGAACTAAATTGTCAAAAGATATGCAAAATGTTTTAGGAGTTATTGATGATCCTATTGAAAGACTGATACAAACAAATATAAATTTAAATACTTTGTATAAATATTCAGAATTTTCTAATGATATAACTTTTGAATTAATTAGAACTGGTCAAATAAATAAAGGTTTAGTAGGAGGTGGATCAGACTTACTTAATAAAAAACTAAAAGACTTTGGTATTATAAGAGATGAAACAGGAAAACCTATAGAGTTAGGTGTAGATGCAAGAACAGGTGAACCTAGAATTAAACCTGATGTTGATACTGAAAAAACTTTACAACAAGCTATTCAAGATGGTGATATAACTAATGCTGAATCTATGTCTTTTATATTACGAGAAAATGATTTAATAAGAGAAGAAGCTTTTAGATCTGTAACTAAAAAAATAGATGATGGACAAGTTTATAATCCTTTAGGAGCTATACAGCTAACAAAAGAATTTCAGATAGAACTTGACCAGCTTTTATATGGTGCAAGATTTCATATGGATGGCAATCAAAGAATAGGTCTTGAAGTTATTAATAAAATGAATATTATACCTCAAGCTATGAAAACAGTTTATTCTCCAGTAACAACAGCACGAAATTTTATTGGTGGTGGTATGCAATTTTTAGCTGTTGGTGGTGGTGTTCCTCTTAGCCCTAATCAACTTAGTTATTTAAAAAATGTTTACTATCCTGTATGGATGGAGATAACTAAAGGAATGTCCAAAAAACAACCTCTTACCGAAGTTACAAAAAGAATGAGAAGAAAAGGTTTTTCTGATTCTGATATAAATTCTGTAATGGGTGATGTAAGAGATTTATATTCTGCTAATATTTTAGATACTGATTTAATATCTGATAGTTCGAGAATGTTTGCTGAACAATTAAAAACTCCTCTTTACGATTCAAAGTTTGGTGGCTTTAGTATAAGAGGTTTTGATACTCATATGCGTAGATTTTACGCAACTGGTGATGAACTTTTCAAAGCTTTGTATTTTAATAAAAGAAAAACTTATTATATGAACTTAGGTTTTTCAAGAGAAGAAGCTGTATCAAGAGCAGCCGAACAAGTTAGAAGACACTTACCTAATTATTCTATTGCACCTAAAGGTTTAAAATTTGCAAGGCTTGGTGGTATAGGTACTTTTACTTCTTTTACTACAGAGATTTTAAGAAATACAAAAAATATAATGGTAGATATTCATAAAGATTTCTTTGAAGCTAGAAAATTTATAAAAGAAGGAAGAGCAACTGGAGATGCTAAAAAAATTAGCATAGGTAACTCTATGCAAATTGATACAGGTAAAAGACTAGCTTCTATAACAGCTTTATTAACTGCATCAGCAGGTGGTGTATCATGGGCTACACAAAATATTCCATCTAGTATTGCTGAAGTAGCAGATGTAAATCAAGAAGATAGTTCTGTTGTAAAATCAAGAAGACACTTTTTATCTTCATGGTCGCAAACAGATCAGTTTGTTGTATTAGATAAAGATAAAAAAGGTAACATACGTTTCCATAATTCTTCTTGGGTTAATCCTTTTGCACCTATTGGAAAAATGTTTTCAGGAACAATAATAAGAGCTAATCAATATATGGGTCAAGGAAGAACAGTTGCAGATGCTTATACTAAAGCTTTTGCAGAAGCTGGTTATGACTCGTTTAGTCCTTATTTAAATCCAGGTTTAGGTTCTGGTCCAGTAATAACATCAATTATGGCTGCTCTTTCAGAAGATGAGAGACAACTTAAAAAAGGATTAGACACTTTAGTAGACAACTTTACTCCTGGTGTTGCTCAAGAAATATCAGAATTTTTTGATACGGCAACAGGAGAAACTTTAAGACAATTTGAACGAGGTCCAAACTTAGGAAAATCTCAAAAGTATTGGGATAAAGTTTTTAATTTAGGTGGTGCTGCTATAGGATATTGGAATCTTGAAGATGGTGTAAATAGAAAATATAAATCTTTATCTTTTGAATATGGAGCAAGTCAAGGTAGAGCAAAATCATTATTAAGTAAATCAGGATTTGGAAAAAAATCTAAAGAAGTTTTATTTGATATGGAAGATTTAAAAGCATTGACTAATATAAATTCTAATCCAGGTGATGTAAGAAAAAGAGATACATTAACAAAGTTTGTCCAAAGTTATGTAGAAGAAAATGATAAAAGATTTATAGCAGAAAGAAACATATACTCTGCTATGTTACATCATTCTGTTCTACTAAGAGATATTGGAAAAAATGATAATGAGGTATTTGATACTTTATTTAAAAAAGCAAAACAATCTGGAATATCTAGTAGAGTAGCTAGTAAAATAGCAGACTCTGTAGCACGTAAAAGAAACCCACCTAGATATACACCTTTTACCTATAGCTATGGAGACTTTGAAAAATTTGGAAATACTTTAAAAGGGCAAGATTTTTCAGATGAACAAATTGAAAAAGTTACAACATACTTAGTAACTGCTACGCAAAATCAAGGTGAGAAGTTTAGGGGAAGATCACTAGGAATTGCAATTAGGGAAGAGTAGTAAATGGAAATAAGTAAAGGTTTAACAGCAGCCATTTCTGAACTTGGCTTTCCAGTAGTAATAGCTTTAATATCTATAATTATAATTTATAAACTAGGAGTTTTTCTTCTAAAGTTTTTTCAAGATCTTGTTGGTAAACAACAAACAGATCGTATGAAAAACATTGAACAAATTAAAATTGATACAGTTAAAGCTATAGAACAACTACAAACAGAATTAGATGAAGAGCAAAGAGATACAAGAAAAGAAATAGGTGATATTAAAACAATGGTTGTTAGGCTTATAGATCGTGTAAGATTGTTAGCAGAAGAAGTCTATGACCATGACGTAACAGCAAGAGCTGTATGGCAGATCAATCCTAAGAGAGCTAAACATAGAACTAGAGCAGAAAGAAGAGATCAACTACAAGATGAGTTGGCTGACATTGGTAAGAATGGTGATAGCCATTAGTTCTTCAATGTTTTTTTATCTTTCATTTCAGCAAGGTATTTAGAAATGTCTTCTAAAGAAGCATCAAGAGGAACATACAGACACCAAGCACAAGGAAACTCATCTTTCAAACAGTTACCATTATCAAGACATACAGGTAACATATAATCTTCTTCGTTTTCTGGTGTAAAAATTATTTCTAATTCTTTATCTTTATCATCATCCATATCTATAATAAACCAAGTTCTAATTTAGCTTCTTCAGACATCATTGTTTGATTCCAAGAAGGGTGAAATACAAGATTAACATAAGCTGTATCTATACCTTCAACAGTTTTAACAGCCATTTCTACTGACTTCAATAACATATCTGCAACTGGACATCCTGGACTTGTTAGTGTCATATTAATATCAACATGATTGTCTCTTTCTTTAACACCATAGATTAAACCAAGCTCATAAATATCTACAGGTATCTCAGGATCATAGACTTTTTTAAGAGCTTGTTTAATTTCTTCTCTCATTAGATGTCTACTACTTCACAAAAATCAGCAGTACAAGCAAACTCTTGAGAAGATTTTGTTTCATCTTCTTTTTCATATTTTGATAGAGCACTCCACTCAATTTGTGTAGGGGTGCTTTTTAGTAATTGCTCATAGGTTTTTTTATCTATAGCTTCATAAGGTGCTTGTGTATATTTACCACCATCATAAGGTAAGAAAGATATACCAGACATTTCATCAAAGTGTTCGTAAACCCATGAAGCAACATTCAACCATTCATCTTCTCTAACAGTTACAGTAATACTAGGTTTATGTTCACACCAATATCTATAATAAGATAGCCATAATTTTAATTGATCTATTGCTACCTCATCATCTCTTGTTACACAGTTATTAGGTGCTTTAATAGGAAAAGAAAACACTCCCATCTCATCATTATAGATAGGTTTCTTCTGATCTAAATCTTCAAAACCAGAGATAGCATTTTCAAAAGATACACCACTATCACGTAAGAATTGTGTTAGCTTATCTTTCATATCCCCACGTACTCTTCTCATATAATATTCACTATGTCTAGCATGAATACCACTAGCTGTATCTGTTAATTGACTAACAGTACCACTAGGTTTAACACAAGTAATAGCAACTGAAGCATTTATCTTTAGCTTCTTTGCAAACTCTTTGTTTGTTTCTATAGATGTATTCTTTAAAGTAGTTAGTGTTTCTTTCAAACCATTCTCTACATCTTTATAAGCTTTACCATTAGTAAGTAATGAGTCCATAATACCAGTAAGACTGACACCTAATAATCTTTCTTCTTCTGTATTGAATTGCCACTTCTTACGTAGATATTTAAAATCTGTTAGAGTAGATTGGTACGTTCCTAATATAGTAGCTAGTCTAACTTTGTTTTGCAATTCATCTAAAGTATCAGTAGATCTTACCATTACTTCTGTCAAGTTGCAAAATTGATTAGGACGTAGAATAATTTCTGAACATGGATTAGTTCCGTATTGCCATGTCTTACCATCACTACGTTTAGTATTTCTTCTACCATTTTCTTTTGCTTTATTGGTCGAAGCTTCTCTACTAAAGATACCACGTTCACCAGACAAACTATCATACAATGCTTTCCATTCAGACAGAAAGATACTTACGTCTGGTTTGGATGTATAAACTGCTGAGTTATTTGACAAAGCTCTTTGTGCATTGATAGCCCACCAATTACCAGACTTAGCACCACGCAAGCGATCATCAGACAAATTGCTGAGAGAGATAAGAGCAGAACGCCTAACACCACCAACAACCACAACTTCAGCCGTTTTACAAACAAGATCATGGCACTCTAAAGAAGTTAATCTTCTTCCCTTTGCATTTTCAATTAGGTTTACAGTAAAGGTAAACAATTCATTTAATGGTGCTGGACCAGATGAACGTCCACCAAATGTACGTAGTCTTGCACCTGCTGGTCTAAGTTTAAATAGATCCCATTGTGGTATTTGTCCTGCATATAATAGAGTAATCAACTCTCTAAATGCTTTAGCCCAACCAAGTTTACTATCAGCAACAACAATAGTAGTATCACTACGTTCAAACTCTTCATTGACTTTAGGAAGCTTATCTACATTCTGTCTCTCAACACTAAACCCTACACCTGTACCATTCATTAGTATGTATAGTATCTCATCAAAAGATCTCATGTTATCTACAGGAATATAAGCACAGTTATAAGCAGCTACATTACATTGTTCTACTGCTGGTCCTGAAGTCATTAACAATCTCATAGAAGGCATGATCTTTAAATTTAACACAGCATCTTGTAACTCTTTACGTAATGAAGGATCTAATTTAAAAGAACACTTCTCTTTCAAATGTTTCTCCATGTGATTGAAATATCTTTGTACTGTTTCAGCCCACGTTTCTCTACGTCCTTCATCTTCTAACCATCTCGCATAACGAGAGACATGAATATATTGTTGATATGCTGTTGGTAAATCTACTTGATCCATTCTGCTTCCTTTATTATTTTAATCCAAGTTGTTTCTGGTAGAATATATAATCGTTCTTTACGATCTACTCTTACTGTTAAAAAATCTGGTTCTTTGTCTATCCAATCGTATATCTGTTTAAAACCAGACTTACGCACCTTGCACTCACCAGCATAATTATTTAATATTACGTCATGTTTATACCCTTCTGCCATTCCAGACAAAGGAACTCTTACTGCTTTATCTCTAGCCATGCCAAGTTCTCTATGTAGATTTACAATAGCTCTTTCTTCTGAAGCACCTTTGTTACGTTGCATTTTACCCATAGTTATTTACTTTCAATATTCAAACTCGTCATCTTCATCCTCAATATTTATATCAAGCAGATCTTCAAATAGGTTTAAGTTATCTCCTATTTTGTACCATAGTATATCTACTAGTTCTTCAGTAGAGATATTAAGTATATCTATTATATCTGTTTGATCGCACTTATCAATTATTAGTTGTCGAGTTTCTAGCATCACCCAAATTCCCTGCCTTTAGGTTCCCTAACTACATTAGTGTAGTGTTTAATTCCATGTGTAAAAGCAAAACTTCTTATACCTTTACCATCATTTGCATCAGACCAGCAATGTTTTTTAAACGCACAGTAAGAACAACCAATATCTAGTATACGATTACCACTTGTTCCTTCTGCTTTATCAGCATAACATCTTTCTGGTGGTTCCTTCTTATCTACTAATTTTTTTAATTCAGCTATACGAGGTGAAACATCTTTAGCTTTTATACGTGATACTACAGCAGTACCATTCTGTTTATCAACTGCTAAGAAAGCAGGGTAAGCATCACCTTCAGCTTGAGCATAACCACTTATCTGATCTATGTAACCAAAAGGATCATCTTGTGCAAGGGTATTGTTTCTAAACTTTTTAAAAGCATAGGAGCTTGCTGACTTAACATCAACAACAACACCGTCTATCTTAGCATCCATACGTCCTCTGATACCATCAATCTCAATTTCTTTTTGCTCTGCTTCAACATGATGCCCTGCTTCTTTAGCAAGGAAAAGAAAAAGCTCCTCGATAATATCTCCTAGTAGAAATTTTATATAAGTATTAGAAGACATACTTTCTCGTGGAGCTTTATTCAATTCATACCAAACTTGACGACTTGGTTTACCAATGTTTGACATTCTCAAACGAGGCTCCCAATCCTTATTCTTTAACATTTTTAATCTAAGAGATTTAGCGATACCGTTTAAAAGTAATCGCATATTGTTATCTTCAGGGAAGTGATTTTCTTTTCCTTCGAAAAGTTCATATATATCACCAACCAAAGTGTCAAGATTTTTTTTCATTATGCTAATTGTTCCTCTAAGTAAGCATTGCTAGATGAAGAAAAGCCATCATCTCTTTTCGTAAAAGTGGATGATCCACCACCACTACCTTCATACGGAATAAGATCTATGATCTGAACATTACGTATAAATGCTTTGTTCTTTCCTTTAGCTGGACCACCAAGAACTTCGAGTATAGCGAACTCAACTACAACTTTACTCCCATTACCTATCAGTACATCATGTGTTACATCATTCATATCACAATCATATACTTTAGGTGGTATAGCATTTTTACCACTCTTTGTAACAGCATTGAGAGCAAAACTAAATCCTTCCCCAATGTCATCTTTCTTTACAGAGCCTGTTAAATTTAAAGACTCTAGTAACTTTTTATTATGAGTATCAACATATAACTTTATTGAATATTGATCCTCACTAATAAATGGATTGCGTCTAGGCTGATCTAACTTAGCCCAATATGCAAGTCCTTCTACTGTGTAAACGTCTGCTTTAACCATTTTATATTTCTCCTTAAAGTTAATGGTACTAATATTATAAACTACTTTTACAATTTTGTCAAGTCTACTGGTAAGTAATTGTTAGACTTAAGTATTTTTCCATCTTCACGATAGATTGGTTTACCATTATCGTCTAATTTAGTCATGTTAGAGTTATGTATTAATGTAAACATAACTGATAAATTCCAACCATAACGTACACACATGGAAACACATACATACATTAAGTCAACTAACTCTTTTTTTATTTCTGGTATTTCTCCTTTCTCTACAGCTTCAATTAATTCTTTAAACTCTTCTTGTATTAAAGCTAAAGGTAACTTACTATCCTCTACAGAAAATTCTTTTCCAACAGGATGTCCAAAAGCTTTATGAAATCTACTTAACTTATTTTCTAATGTGTCATACATTCGTAACATCTTTTCTCCTAGTGAGTTGCTGACCAACAGTTTCCAATCTTATACTCTCCATCAAGAGGGCAGTTAAGATTAAGAGCTTGTGCTGTTTTGCGTATAGATCTTACACCTATGTTAGCTACTTGTTCACAAAGTCCTGTTGGTACATCTAACTGCCACTCATCATGTATATTTGCAACAAAGTATTGTGAAGGATTAAGTTTTTGTTTTAATAAATCTTGATAAAAAATACTTAATGCTTTCTTCATTACAATAGCACCAGCACCTTGTAGTAAAACATTTAGTGCTGAATGTTCTGATCTTATCTTGAGATACCTTCCGTCAAGACCCTTGATTTTACTAGTCTTAGCAGATTTAAAGACTCGTTTTCTAAGATTTGCAAGTGCTGGTGTACGACTGAGAAATCGTTCTTTAAGGTTTTTTCCATCTGTTCTATTTCCACCAACGACAGCTCCAATTTTAGCATCTCCTGCTCCATAGATAAAAGCATAGATGAATGTTTTTGCCTGATCTCTTGATTGCAATCCTGCAACCATCTGATTAACTGTGTGTATGTCTCCATCAACCACTTCCTTTGTATAATCTTTATCATTCATATAATGTGCTAACATTCTTAACTCTAAACCACTAGCGTCAATACCAATCAAACTATTCCCACTACTCGGTATCCAACACTCCCTACATTCTTCTCCATAAGGTTTACGTGTTGAAGGTACTTGTGCCATATTAGGACTGTTGTGTGTCATTCTGGTCGTAATAGCACCACAAGTTATAACACTCCCATGTACTCTAGTATCTTTTTCTGAAGCTTTTATCCAAGCTTTTATTTGTGCAATACGTTTCTCTAATGTTAAATACAATGCTATCTGTTTTGCTTCTGGTATTTTTACTCCTGATAAAATAGTTTCATCTACAATAGCTTGACCCTTCTCTGTAAACTTTGTAGGTTTCCAACCTAATCTTATTAACCTATCGCTAATTTGCTGACGAGAGGAGAGGTTAAAGGGAACGTATTTAATACGGCTAAAATCGCCACGTACAGTATGTAAAGCGTTACTGATACCATTAAGACCCACTTTAGAAAGTCTACCATCTTTAGTATAACGAATAGTAACTTCTTTGTCCATCTTAGGAATAGGTAGCCACTTGTTTGTAATCTCTTCTTTGATTGCATTTGATCTTTCCATTAGTTCTGCTAATAACAAGTGTGCTTTTCGTAAGTCAAAATTAAAACCACGCTTCTCTTGTTTGTTTATTATATGCTGCACTTCAT
>JGI24006J15134_10001089_pt1 | contig 15620 bp, 26 predicted proteins | sample LinPmetageLP53_FD_15134 | JGI IMG/M metagenome (IMG submission 15134)
TGCCGCAGAAGTCTTTCCTAAATTTTCGACCCAGTGTTTGGCAAGAGCAACTCCGTGGTTTAAGTCATCTGCATCAAGCTCAATAAAGCGTTCATCAATTTTCATATCGCTATGACACTCTACATGGACAACAAAACTTGGCTTGCGATTTTCTTTACGAGCCATTGCCGCTTCATCTGAAAGTAAAAAATAAATAGTTTGCATTAGGTAGTCCTTTCTAAAAAGTCTTTTTCCCAAACATCTTTTCGGATTTCTGAAAATTCTTCTGGCGTAGCAATTCCTCTAATACATTTATAAAATGAAAGTTGCTTGCGGTCATTTACATCAGTTAATTCTGATACTTCGTTATTTTGATAATTTACAAACTGTTTAGTAGCTTCATCACAAGAAGTAGCGTTAATTACTTTCATTAAACATACATCTTCATTAACTTCCCACTGATAAATAAATGTGTAATCTGATTTTATATTTTCATAAATAGACATCTTAAAATCCTTTCTGATTCTCTCTATACATACAAGATATAGTATGTAGCATAGGGAGTCGAGCGTAAAAAAGGTTTTTTTAAATATTTTTTCCAGCCACCCTTAAATTACTTGTGAAAACCTTTAGCTCCTCACGCGCATAAAATAGCTTGTTGTTTGCGTTTGGGTGAGGGTCTGATCTGTACGCATCCTCTTGTGTCCGATCTACCTGTGTCCGAAGGTACTGTAGCTGGGACGCTTGGAAGGCTGTCAGGTCGCTGTCGTTCATTGCATCAGCCTTTCTAGCAGTAGAGCCACTAATACGGCTGCTGTGATGGCTGCAAACCAAGCCAGCCTGTAAAGCCACTTATGCATACGCATCCTGTTAATAGCCCGATCCAACAGGTTTTTGCTTTTGTCAGCAGATTTTTGTTCATCTTTATCTAAACAGGTCATTAACTTGTCCCATTTATCAACTGCATCCTGCGAAACAGTGACGATGGTTTTCTTAGGTTTTGAAATATCGCGGATCAGCTTATTCAATTTTAGCTGCACGGCTTTCTCTGATCGGCCTAAAGTTTTTGCAATCTCAGTGTATTTAACGCCACCCTCTGAGAGCGCCAGCAGGCGCTGTAATTCCTTATTAGTCCAGTGTTGATTGGTTCTTTTTTGATTTCCAACTTTGCGTTTCATAATATTTTCTCCTTTAAATGCTCCAGAATTTGCTTAGACGCATCGCCTGCACCTTTGGCCACAATAACTTTTTGACCGATCCCTTCAAGATAAACGATCATTCCTCTCTGTTCGGGGGAAAGTCGCCCACCAGAAATCCGCTTCATTTCCACCCACAAAGTCCATTGCGGAATAAAAAGATCAGGTATGCCTCGCACCACGCCTTCCATCTTTAAACGCTTGGCCACAGTGATTGCTCTTTTTTCTCCATTAGGAATAGCAAATATCAACACGTTTGGATACTTTGTCCGAAACCAATTGATAAAACCAACCTGCTCGTCATGCTCAGAAGGGTATGTCTTCGAGGCTGAGATCAGCGTAACCGCCGAAACCTTGCGTCTGCGTCTCATGTTTTTTCTCCACTTGGGTATAATCAAACTGCACAATTTCTTGATAGCGAGGGTCATGGCTGGATGGCTTCACCTTGATCTTGCTGGGCTGAACCCAAAATTGGCATTCGTCTAAAGCCTCATCTGTAGTATTTGCACCAGACGTAAGCAGCGATTTACGCGCTCTGTAGCGGCTCTCAGCGTAGCCACCGTGGTCTGGGCATAACCATTCGCTCACGCTCATCAGGCCAGCATAATACGTCACCTTGAGGCTATCAGGCTTGCCTTCCTTCTTGTGCCGCGCATACGCTACGCTGTCCACGTCATACCATTCAGCCACCACCTGTGAGGATAGCATGGCTCCACGATAAGAACTTGAGCTGTGATTGAGTAGTGGGGCAGGAAATTGAAAGCCACAGTTGGGACATATCTTGGCCGCTGCGTGGACCATAATCTGGCACTCTGAACACTGCTTGGCAGGAGCCTCGCCGTCTCCGCTGCTCATTTTATCCTTTGGTTTTACCTCATCAATAAATCCATGCCGTTCTACATTCTGGCCGTAATCAAGAATTAAACAGTTTTCCTTGCCATCAGCTATCCGCGTCCCACGGCCTACCATTTGGACGTAAAGTCCCGTCGAGGCTGTAGCTCTAATTAAACAGCACATATCTACTTCTGGATGATCGAACCCAGTAGTCAACACGTTGACATTAATCAGGCAGCGCAGCTTTCCACTCTTAAAGTCCGCAATCGTCTTCTCTCTAACTGCGCTGCTGTCTGAGCCTACAACTACACCCACATCAATGTCGTGTACCTCAAACTCATCTTTCAGCATATAGGCGTGGTTAACCCCAGAGCTAAACACCAGCCAGCTTTTCCTGTCGGCTCCTAGCCGCACGATCTCTTCGACTGTAGACTTAACCAACTCTGGGTCGGACGCCGCTGTCGCAAGCTCTGACTCAATAAACTCACCGCCACGCTTGCCGACACCTGTTAAATCAATTTGTTTAACTCCACCCTTGCTGATTACAGCCGACAAGTATCCTTGCTCCATAAGCATGGCGACTGATATATCGTGGGCTATACCATCAAAAATAGCGCCTTTTCCTTTGTGCAAATATCCGCTGTCTAAACGATATGGCGTGGCCGTCAGGCCAACCACCTTCACATCTTCATTACAGGTTTTTAAATCTGCAATAAATCGGTTGTAACGTGTCTCAGTGTTTTTGGGCAAAAGATGCGCCTCATCAATCAATACCAAGTCTGGCGCAGGAACTATGTCAAATGCACGTTCCCAAATGCTCTGGATGCCTGCAAATGTAATTGGTCGGTCTAATACCTTCTGGCCCAGACCTGCGCTGTAAATTCCATAGTCGGCTTCTGGGTATAGCTTCAGCAAGCCATCGGCTCCTTGCTCAAGAAGCTCCTTAACGTGCGTAACAACCAGCACCCGTGTTCCTTGGAAACCCATCGCGTCTTTTATAATCTGCGCGATGATGGCTGTCTTTCCTGACCCTGTCGGCGCAACGATCAGTGGGTTATCACCCGCCTTGCTGGCCCAGTAATTATACAGCCCATCTACTGACTCTCGCTGGTAGTCTCTAAGTTCAAACGCCATTCACAATTCCCTCCAGAAAATTGTCGGCGTCTTTAATAGCCGTTATATTGTTTTGATGTTCCTCTGCTTCCAGAGAGCTTTTTATTAAATGTTCAATTATTATCTCAGAAACATTTGACTGTATGGTAATCCAGTGGTGTGCCATTTGTTTATGGATCAGCAGATTTATTATAATTATCGACATATCTTTTGTAGTAATTTTGTCAGGACATACGTCCATCATGATTGATACAATCTCTTCTAAATCTTTATCCATCACTGCATCCTCTCAGCATCTTCTTCCAGAATTTCACGGAGTATTTCTTTGTACTCCTCTACAACAAAAAACAAACGAACATTGTCTTTGAGGTAATTATCACGGCTGATTTGTCCGACCCTGTCAATCTCTCGTTCAAACACTTTTTTGATGCGTTCCCGTAATAGCTCTTCACTCATCACTGCATCCTTCCATCAAAAATAGATTGGCTGTTGTTTTTGTTCTTAATGATCTCGCCAGTATCTTGATCCTCGTACTCAACAAAGTCATCGCCAGCATCAACCACAACTAAATCTTTTGGCATAACCTGTGGGATGTAGAGGTGTTCGCTACACGTCACTACAGGTTTGCCCTTCGCGCAACTCCACTTCCCATCCTGCTCTGGCGTTACATGGCTACACGTTCGGCAGCTAACCTCTGGTATCTTGCACCCGTGGCAAACGGCCCAGTAACTGCAAAATTTACATTGCCAGTTGCTTGGGTCTTCATGCAATTTAGGTGGTGGAGTGGCAGCAAATATAACTTTCTCTGCCTTGCTGATAAGCAACTTGGCTTCCTTTTTATCTAACTTGATGCGCTCACCGTACATATGATCTGTGTTTTTATTAACGGCAAAAAAATAGCACCTGTCAATGTCGGCTAAATACATGCCTATTTGACATTGCGCCCAGTACACAGGCTTAGACTTCTGGCATCCTAAGTTCTTCAGCGCCTTAAAGTTCTTCTCGTTCATCGTTTTAAACTCTAAAGTGTGTGGCTTCTTGCTTTCCGCAAACCCTTCACCAACGCCGTCAAGGCTCAGTGCAAAGTGTCCACCGCAACCTTCGAACCTAATCTGCTTGCCTGTGTCTGGATCGCGGTCCCAGACCGTAACGCCAACCGCACGTAAGTTAGCCACGATCCGATCCTCTTCGCGGTCGCCCGTTTCAAATAAACGCAACATACGTCCATCGAAAGTGGGCGACCAAGCATGTCGAAACTGATACCAGAGTGCGCGGCTACACTCATTTCCAATCTGTGACCCACCAAGATGCGGCCTGTGTTCGTTTTTTCGTTTGACCTTGTAATGGTCATAAATCGCATCAATGGTTTTGGTGTTGGANTATATATCAAGTTTCATGCGGTTCTCCGTTATGTGCTTTGTACNAATATATCTCGCACCAAGTTTTTCATTTTCTTTGTGCGGAAAAACCCCAGATGCTCTGGATGGCAAACCATGTATAATCTTGTNAACAAAGCGATGTANTCGTTTCGTATTTTAAAATCATCGCCTATCGTCACAACCNNAGTCTCCCAGCGAACCCTGTTTACAATGAACCAACCACTTAAACGCTGGTGTCCATTCCTTAATGCTTCGCNGGTAAACCGTTCAAATAAACGAAAGAAATCTGGGTTCTTTTTGTGCCAGATAAACCAATCTCGCCCCAGCTTGCTTTCCTTCATAATTTCATAAAAATCTTCTTCTGTGTGTGTTACTTCGTCAGTCATTTTTTCCTCCTAAAATGTAAAATGGGGCGCATCACACGCCCCACTATTTTATTTATTTATTTTCCAAGGTGGGGTGCTGCCCCCAGCAGATGCCGTAGCTGCTACTGGTGCGGCTACTGCGGCGATGCCTCCCGATACAGCCTCGTAGCCCTTAACCTCGTTTGATGGCCCGTACTGTCCATCTGCTGGTTTAACAGCCAGCTTAATCATCAGAGGCTTGTCCATTAGCTCTTCGCTGTTCTGCGGGTTGTTTACGCCTACTGCGCGGCAAATACTTGAGAGGCTGCGCTGGGCAATCTCAACAGCAACTGGATTAGGGTTCTTTAAATTAAGACGCTCAAATACCCTTCGTCCCTGATAGCTACCCTCAATGATTTCCATATTTAGCTCAAGGTATGACCCCGTCTGAGCCTTGGTTGGCTTCTCTTCTGTGGTAGTAATAACAGCCTTGTACCAATCCGCTGGGAGTGGTTCGTAAGTTGCTGCTGGTTCTATTTCCGATGCGTCGAATCCATTTAAGTCCATGTGAGTTTCTCCTACTCTGTTAAATATTTAGAAAAAGGGTTGCCGCCTTCAAAAGTAAAGGGCAGCGGTTCAGTGATGTTAAACCTATTTTTGGTGACTGAGGATGCTTGTGGAAAGCATATGATCTCACGTTCACCTGTACTTATTGCGCGTTTCTTATCTCCATCGCTACCGCGCACAAAAGTTTTGAGCCTGATCAAACCTACGAGATCGCAGTTGTCAGTAAAATGTGGCAGCGACTTCTTATGAATGCGAACCGTGTATCTTTGGAACGCATCCATGTCTGGCAAGTCCATAGTCTCAGTATCAGCGTGGCCGATAAAAACCACGTTCATATTTGATTGGTAAGCCAGCCCTCCCGCATATTCGCGCACCATGCGATGCCGTTCTGCGGCAGTTCCGTATCCCGCACCATACCCGCCACCCGCTTGGTTTATGCTTTTGGCTTTAGGGTCAGCAGCCACTATTTCCGACTCAATCAGCGTAGCTAGTTGAGTTATCGAATCTATAACGAGAGTTTTGTAATCGTGCTTCTCAGTCCCTAGAGCCTCTATGGCGTCCAGAACATCTTGGCTTGATGTTGCCAGCGGAAATAAGCTGACGTTATCGTTGCCAGCCAGAGAGGCTGTTCCGTCTTCAGTTCTTATGAACACTGGATTAGGGAACATAGCAGCCAGAGTTGTCTTGCCCATTCCCCCCTCCCCAAAGAGGGTACAGATTATTGGTCTCTGCCCTTCTGGTTTTGATAGTGATTTTAAATTGATAGCCATTACCAATCCTTTCCAAATACGAGGCTAAATACCTCGTCCAAAATTTCATTAATTGATCTTTCCATTTTATTTTCCTTTTTCAGTTGCAGTAAATTCTAAGTCAGGGTGGTCAGCCCAGCGGAGTAATTTCCGCTGAAGCCTTACTTGCTCTGGGTTTGGTTTGACGCTCAGTCCATTTACAAAACTTGTGGACTCTAATGCCTGCATCAGCATCGCTAGTTCGTCTTCGGTAAGGGTCATCTTTTCCATCAGTACGCCTCCACCTTAACGCCGATTTTTGCCTTCTTAGTTTCGAAGGCTTCAGCGACCTTGGCCCATTGTTTTGGGTTGTTATCTAACAGCCAGCGAACACCAACCGAATCAGCAGATAAGGTTGATTTTACTGGGTGTCTGTCTTCTGGAATTTTGTGCTTAACTTCTTCCCACTTAACTAGATCAATTTTGCGCGTTACAGACTGTGATAACGTAACTTTATGATCTTCTAGTTTGTGGGTTACTGAGCCTTCATCCTTAGCGTCTAAAGCCTTGGTGAGCTGCTCTTCGATTGCGTGTCTTTGTGCAATCAGTTTGCGTTCTGCTTTTTTTAGTTCTAGCCATTCGGAGGCTAACCCGTCAATATTGCTCATCGCAATCTCCTTTTTTTTCACTCTCTACACAAATCGGTTTACAGAAACATTTGCAGTCTGTAAAGATATATTTACACATTTTAAAAAAAAGGACTCAAAATGCAGGAATTACTACCATTAGACGATATCCGCGCAGCGTTGCAGGATCGTCGATTAACAGTAGTCGCAGAGAAATGCGGCCTGTCACATCCAACAGTAAAAGGAATCGCTACAGGCAACGAACAGATCAGCCTGACCACTTGGAAAAAACTTAGCGAATATTTAAGCGAGGCCAAATGAGCATACCAATAGAAGACTACTGTTCAAAGTTAGGATGGTTTTTGGTAACAATCCCAGCGGGGTCAAAAGGGCCGCAAAAATTTGGCTGGCAGCAACCAGAAAAAGCACTCTCTGATCCAGAAGCAGCGCGACTATATTACGAGCAAAACCCTACCCATAACGTGGGCTTATTACATGGTGCATCAGGAACTTGCGCCGTTGACATAGATCATGTCGAAAACACCAAACTAATCTTTGAAGAACTGGGCATAGATTTCTCTGCGTTAATGCAGTCGGCCCCACAAATAATTGGTCGTGAAAATCGCGGTAAGCTGATCTTCAAAGCGCCACCCGATTTAATGACCCACAAAATATCGTGGCCTACAGAGGAAGATGCTCGTCGAACTGAAGTTGTCTTTGAACTCCGCGCGGGTTCGGTTCAAGATGTTCTGCCGCCATCTATTCACCCAGATACTGGCCGTCCCTACCAGTGGGCAGGAAGATCAATATTCGATGGTCTGCCAGAGCTACCGCCACAGCTATTAACCTTGTGGATGGAGTGGGATAATTTTAGACCCCAGATGGCTAGTATGTGTCCTTGGAGAAAAAAGGAAGAGTTTCAGCCAAGCCGTAAGCCACGGCCAAAAGGCGACAGCACCTCAGTCATCGATGCCTTTAATGAAACGCACGATATGCACAGCCTGCTGGTTCAGTATGGATACAAGCCAACGTCACGCGGCAGATACCTATCGCCTAACTCAACGTCAGGTCTGGCAGGAGTTAAGTTATTTGATGATGGCCGCGCCTATAGCCACCACGCATCAGACCCTTTTGATTCGGCACACAGCTTCGATGCCTTCGAGCTTTGGCTTCAGTATGAACACATCGGCAATGTACAAAAGGCTGTAAAAGACGCAGCCCAGATGCTCAACGTAACCCAAGACCCGAACCACGAATATGATCGTGAGGCCATAGATCATGGTGCAAAGGTAGCGGCTAACATTATGTCCCAGCCCAAAACGGAACAGGGACCACTGCAAACCGTACCAGAACATTTGCTGTCGGTCCCCGGTGTTCTTCAAGATTGCGTTAATCATTACACTGTCACCGCCATCAAGCCGCAACCACAGTTCGCTGTTCAATGCGCCCTAGCATTTGGATCGGTAGCAATGGGACGCCGATGGGTTACAGACCAACGAAACTTCACCAGCCTTTACTTCCTAAACATAGGCGAAACAGGGTCAGGCAAGGAACACACAAAAACAGTTTTGGAAGAGTTGCTAGAAGATGCTGGGCTGGAAGAGCTTATCGGACCCGCAGGCTACACGTCCAGCGCAGGCGTTTTATCAGCCCTAACTAATAAACCCACACACGTTAGCGTAATAGATGAGATGGGCAGGCAGCTAAAGGCAGCAGCAGCAAGAGGTAATCAACACAAGGCAGATTCAATAACAAGTATCATGGAAGTTTTTGGGCGTACTGATGGCACCTTGCGCCAAGCGGGATACGCTACCAACACAATGAAATCCTCTGAGGCAGCAAAGCTAGAGAGCGTTGTAAAGCGCCCGTCACTGACACTGGTCGGTATGTCAACGCCATCAGAATTTATGCAGGCAATCGGTGGTGGTGACGTATCTAGCGGTCTGCTTAATCGTTTTCTAATCGTTAAATCAGAAATCGGCGTCCAGATGTCCCAGAAGAAAAGAAGGTCATCAATAAGCGTTCGACTCTCAGCTTGGGCTAAAGAACAAGCATCCGCACAGGTGGGCGACCTAGATGCTGGAAATATCCACGATATGCCGCCACACCCAATAGAGGTTCCGTTTACCCAAGAAGCCGAAAACTTACTGCGCCAGTACGAGGAGAGGTTAGTCACGGCTATTAAGAAAGAAACAGGAACAGGTCTTGAGGCCATGTATAATCGGTCAAGAGAAATCGCTATGAGGTTGAGCCTAATAGTTGCAAGGTCNTTAGGGCAGGACGAAATATCTAGAGATGCAATGGAGTGGAGTATCGATTACGTTAATCATTACGCAAAGCAAACAATAGAGATGTTTCGCAGTAATATGTCAGAGGGTCCGTTCGAGGCAACGTGCAAAGCAGTTTATGCCAAGATAGAAAAGTCAGGGCTGGCTGGCCTAACAGAGCGAGACCTATCGCGCAGCGTTTCAACCTTCGCTAATCTAGACAGGCGCAAACGTGCAGATGTTTTAGATGCTCTAATGAACGACAGAGGAATTGAGTGCCGAAACCAAACCGAAGGTGCAAGAGGCCGACCACGGTTCGCCTACTTTGCACCACCAATTAACTAAAGGAAAAAAAATGACTAAATATACACGCAGCGAAATCCTACAGACCGCACAGGAATATGTCACAAAAGACCGCGCAGCCACGCACGGTGATATGGAAAGCAATCTCACAACCATAGCAGAACTCTGGGGCGTCTACCTAGAGCGTCACGTTGATCCGTCTGATGTTGCCGTAATGATGACCATGCTGAAAATAGCACGTATAAAATTAAACCCTAAAAATTCTGATAACTGGATCGATGGATGTGGTTATCTCAGTCTGGGCGCAGAATTAATTGTAGATAAACCAGAGCCAGAGCCACCCGTTAAATTCCAAGGTGGTAAGACATAATGAGAAGGTCACTACAATTACCGCAAGTAAGTTTAAAACCAGCGCTTAGTCCTACTTTAAAAATGGCACTTACTCAATCAACCAACCAACGAGCCAAAAAGAAAGTCTCNCTGTCACCAACACCTTGGAGNCAAGAACGGTCAGAGCCGCCAAAAAGAAAGTTAAAGTTATGGTAAAATATTTAATGCGCTGGGCGTTTTTATTCCTNTACATCTTAATCGGTGTCACTATCGCGGCGCAGTTCTTTTGATAGCCGCAGCAGCGTGTCTCTCTCTGGCNCTTTATCATGAGGCCAGAGGTGAGTCACGATTGGGACAGTTGATGGTCGCAAAGGTAATCGTTAACCGCGTAGCATCACGNCGATGGCCATCATCNATGTGCAACGTCATTACCCAAGACCGTCAGTTTTCGTTCTACCGAAAAGGAAACGCGCCCAAGCCACGGGACGAAGTGGCGTGGAGCAAGGCACAAAACCTCGCGGTTGAGATCATAAACGACCCAGACATTTTACCCTATACCTTGGCCGACCACTACCACACCGTTAATGTGCGGCCAGTGTGGCGCAGGAAGCTGTACCGAATAGCAAGAGTTGGTTCGCACGTCTTTTATTCCTACGATCAACCAGCAGCTATAGAGGTCAGTATTAGGCCGAAAAAAAGACCAACATACCTGCTAGACCCCACCTAAATCCTATGATTTAAGTCTCCTGTGGGTGGTGAATTTTAACAGTCTATGACCACGGGGTTTGGTTTGTTTTGGTTCGCGCGGCTACCAAATGCGCTACATTCGATATCGCTGCCACCCACACGACCCCGCCCCTAAAAAGGTGGGGTTTTATTTATTTTAAAAAAAATTAAAAAAAAAGGGAATCTTTTGGGGGGTTCATCCGTCTACATAGTATGCAGCTTAGAAAGGGCATATAAACATGGCAAACCCAATTGTAGAGACTATTTGCGAAACAGCTAACATCAAGGTTGAAGTATGGGACGTAAACGGCACCAGCCACTGGAAACTAACAAACCCTAGCACAGGGCGTGAGAAGGTAATCGTGGGGGCATACGAGTTTGCTGACCTCCTANTAGGCACAACTTACGGTGTACCCACACAAGGCGCTAAATAGCGGCAGACANTAACCCTCACAGAGAAATCTGTGGGGGTTTTTATTTATGGCAGTATTTATGGCAGTATTTATGGCATGCCCAAAAACGGCATTTTATGTAACAATACCAGGAGGTTAGCTATTTATGGCATTTATGGCATTATGGCTGTAGTAATTAGATATTTTTACACCCCCCATCACCCCTCCTGATAGGGGGGTAGAGAGGGGGGTATGACGTAATGACATATATATAAATAATAATAATAATATATATATATATACTATATAAACAAAGGGTATCAGGTAGGTTGATTTATGGCAGATCAGGTATATGCCATAAATAGCCATAAATGCCATAAATAGCTTTTGCTATTTTTATTTGCTAGGCCGTGGTATCAGGCNGTCAACACCCGTTAATAGCTGTCTATTTTAGGGATAGCGTAAGAAAGGATTTAAGCATGGCCAANGTTTATATCGTAACTCGACCAACAGAAAATAAATTCGGATGGACTCCNGACTTATCGGATGCNGCCAGATACGGAACATTGTGTGTTTTGTACGAGCCAGATGAACGACCACAGTTTCACCCAAANAAAGCAATAAAAATTGCACGGGAAATTATGCAGGACTTTAGCCCAGAAGATTTCCTGCTATGGCCGGGAGGTAGTGATCCCATAGGTGTGATGATCGCATGCATGGTTGCCAGTGAATTTAGCTCAGAAGTTAATGTACTGCGATGGGAGCGCAATTTTAATAACGGCGAGAGAGATCGGAGCAAGGGATTCTACATGCCAGTTAAATTAGATTTATCTTAATTTATTATCATTCATGGGGTGGACGTACAACATATTGTACTATAGGATATATGTATAGAGAGAATCAAAAAAGGAACTTAAAATGACATACTACGGTTACGAAATTCACGATGAGCGCGAAGTTGGCGGTAAATACGAAGTTTCAATCAGCGGATGGATTTACGAATTTAACACGCCACAAGAAGCTAAAATTTTCATCAAAGAAAACAAGTAACCAACAAGGGGGCTACGGCCCCCAAACTTTTAGAAAGGAATATCGAATGACACGCTACGAAGTTAAAACCCCGCACAAAACTTTCGCTGGCTGCGAAGGCACACTCGAAGAAGCCAAGGCTTACATCGCTGCAATCAAAAAAGCTGGCGTTGAAGTACTGGAAGTAAACTACTTCGATAACGAGGAGCGTGTAGCAAACATTCGCGCTGGTAAATTTTAATTAATTAATAATGCAATCTTTTCGAAGGTTCATGCGTCTACCTAATATAAACTTAGAAAGGGACTACCAAATGGAAAACTATAAAATGCCAACCACCGACATCGAAGCATTTACGCTGGCACTACGCATAGCCGTAGAAGCGCCAAGCAATGAGATGTCAATTAAAGCAACCGCTATGGCCGAGTCGCTGGCTACCCGCCTAACCGCAGAGCAAGTGCAAAGCGTTAAAGCAATCCTAGAAGCGGAGGCAGCGTGATGGAATATAAAGGTATTTTAAGAGTAAGTTTAAACTCAAAAGAGTTTTGTTTTGTTAAGAACGGACAAATCATTACTAATAAAAATGAAGAACCTATCATTCTTGAAAAGAGTCGTTTGGACGAAGAGAATGGTTACATTGATAATCCTAATGAGGAAGGATTCAAGATTCCATATATGGATGATCTTAGATCAGAAGGATTTATAGATTGTTTAATATACTATTATCTGTGGGAGGCAGCGTGATGAACAATCCATTAAAAGCATTAAACGTCTCAGACCTAGAGATGAACGTGTTGCAAGTTGCGATTGATAACATGGTCGAACACCTTGAGGGTGAACGCTATCTCGAATATTTCGAAGATAAAGATGCCAACCTCTCTAGGTTAGAAGCAGCCAAGCGATTGAAGAGGTGGTTTGCATATCAGCCAACTAATCCTTTGAGCGCCGTCATGCAGATGAAGGAGGCCATGAAATGAGCAGAACAATAGGCTTCCCATCAGCAATGGCCATGCTCGACCATATGCTCGAAGGACACCAACTGTCACTGCTAGAAGCAATGGCGATGTTCGGTGTATGCAACCCAGCCGCAGAACTTACAAAGTTTCGTAAAGATGGATACAGCATCAAATCCCGTAGAGTCGCAATGGTAAAAATAATCGTCCGTATGAATAAATATATGGTTATGAAAACACCGTCACAGCTTCCAACAAAGGAATGCCTGATGATGGAATACTGGATTGAGAAATAAAATGAATAATAATATATCAGTATCACACTGCCCAGATTGTAAAAAAAGAATGAAAACAATTAACTCAAGGGAACACACAATATACGGCTTCTCAACAATTAGAAGAAGAAGAGCCTGCGTGTTTTGTGATTTTAGAATATCAACAGTAGAGTTGCCGTTAGATATCGGTGACTCAGTATTCGCAGAGGATAAATAAATGATACTTAAATCTTGGAAATTTAAAAACTTTAATTCAGAAATGCCAAAATGGGTGCAGGAAGAAACAAGCAAACGTGCTGGTAGCCCAGACCTATGGGTCCACACACAACGTGGTGAAGAACCCGCAAGGACAGGACAGTGGGTTTCAATTAACCTGCGTGGCCACGTCGATATACATAACGAAAAACCAGAGGGATGGGTGAAAGAAATCCTAACTGGTGTGGCCTTCACAGTTCTCATAGTCGCAGTTGTTGTCATAATGCTGGCGATGTGATAAACCATAAATACTGCTCGATCAGGCTCCACCTGTAGCCTCGTCATAAACTAGACCCACTTCGGTGGGTCTTTCTTTTTTAAATGACATGCATTACATTGTAAAAAATACAGCTCACCACTGAAAAGAAAGGTCACATACAAATGGCACAAGCCAAACCGTCAGTTACACAGAACTGGCCTGCAACCGAAGTGCAGCTAACACCCACCGACAAACTAATCCCATACGCCCGAAATAGCCGCACACATAGCGATGAACAGGTTTCTGAGATAGCAGCCAGTATAAAAGAATGGGGCTTTACAACGCCCGTTCTGGTAGACGAAGAAAGCACCCTGATAGCTGGACACGGTAGATTACTCGCAGCGCAAAAGCTGGGGCTGGAACAAATACCAGTTATGACAGCTAAAGGATGGACGGACGCCCAGAAAAAAGCATACGTCATAGCCGATAACAAGCTGGCCCTAAATGCAGGCTGGGACGATGAAATGCTAAAGGTGGAGCTAGGAGAACTGCAAGACCTAGAATTTGACCTATCCCTGACAGGCTTCGGCTTAGACGAAATTGCCAACCTATTCCCAGAGCCTGATGAAGAAGGCTTGACCGATGAAGACGCAGTGCCAGAGGCTCCGCAGATACCAGTAACCGTCGAAGGCGATGTCTGGGTTATGGGTAAGCACAGGCTTATGTGTGGCGACAGTACTTCTATCGATTGCTTGGAAAAATTATGTGATAATCAGTTAGTTGATATGTGGCTTACTGATCCACCATATAATGTTGCATATGAAGGAAAAACTAAAGATGCGTTAAAAATTCAAAACGACGAAATGTCAGACGATAGTTTTAGAACATTTTTAACAGACAGTTACACAGCTGCTGACGCTGTGATGAAGCAAGGTGCAGTTTTTTATATTTGGCATGCGGACAGTGAAGGGTATAATTTTAGAGGCGCTGCAAAAGATACTGGATGGGATATTCGTCAGTGTCTTATCTGGAAAAAGCATTCGATGGTTATGGGTAGGCAAGACTACCACTGGAAACATGAGCCTTGTCTTTACGGCTGGAAAGGTGGGGCGGCACACTTGTGGGCTACTGACCGAAAGCAAACTACTATTTTAGAATTTGATCGCCCTAATCGCAGTTCTGAACACCCAACAATGAAGCCTGTCGAGTTGTTTGAATATCAAATGTTAAACAATACAAAAGGCAGCGATGTTGTTTTGGATAGTTTTGCGGGTTCTGGAACTACAGCAATCGCCTGCGAAAAACATGGTCGTCATGCCAGACTGATGGAACTCGACCCTAAATACTGCGATGTGATTGTAAAACGATGGCAGGAATTTACAGGCAAAAAAGCAACGCTAGAAGATACCGACCAGACGTTCGAAGAGCTTAATAATGAACGCCTCGAAGGGAGTTCAGCATAATTCATAATTTATGCTATAAATACACTAAAAAGAGAAAACGGTGATTGAAATGCCAAAAGATAAAGTCGAAAGCACAGCAGTAGCAAAGCGCGGACCAAAAGGTGCGTCGAAACCCCTTACCGATAAAGACTTTCAGAAGCTACTAAACATGGTCAGAATACAATGCACTATGGAAGAATGCTGTAGCGTTTTAGAGATGTCAGACACCACGTTAAACAGACGTTTAAAGGAAATGAATTACAATAATTTTGAAGACCTCTATAAAAGACACAACGATGAAGGCAGGATGTCTCTGCGGCGTATGCAATGGCAGGCAGCAGAAAAGGGAAATTCTACGATGCTTGTTTGGCTGGGTAAACAGTATCTTAACCAAAAAGATAAATCAGAAGTGCATGCAAATATAGAACAGCAACACGTTATAGATTTAACGAGGATACCCGATGACCAACTCGACGCAATTGAGAAAGCATTTAACAGGATTGAAGATCGAACAGGTGAGAGCGGAGAAGTATAAACGCAGCCTTAGTGAGTTTCAGAAAGCAGCGTGGAATACAATTGAACCGGGGGTGGAATACCAAAGCAACTGGCATCTGGATTGTATCAGCGAACACCTCCAAGCAGTAGTCGAAGGCGATATTCGTCACCTGATAATTAACGTGCCTCC
>JGI24006J15134_10001093_pt1 | contig 15593 bp, 3 predicted proteins | sample LinPmetageLP53_FD_15134 | JGI IMG/M metagenome (IMG submission 15134)
GTTGCTGATATAGATAGAGTCCTGTCATCTATTCTTCTGACGTTAGGTGTAACTGTAATCTGAGGATTACCTGCCCCGCCGTCTTTACTTGATGAATCGCCACCAGTTGAACCTAATGTCATTCTCGTAATTAGAGTGGATAGATGGTCGGTCAAAGAAGATTTGAGTGTGTCTAGTATAGGCATTATTTCACCACATAGTATATTGATTTTGATTGGCCGATAGGTAAAGCCCGCTTGTCTCCGCTACGCACACCTATTTTGCCCATTCCTTTTGCCTCTTTCGCCCCAATCAAGAAGCCTCTATTATTTACAGACCGAACTGATATACGGTGAACCGCCTTAATTTTGATAGCACCCGATACAGATAGCTCAACCAAATCAACGATGTTAGATGCACTCTCATCGGTAGGTTCGTTGGTTGAAGATATGGATTGCAGATCAGATAACAAACCTTCTATTCCTTTGTCGTATTGCCCTACTACAAAATTACTTTCAAGTTGATTGTAATTATGTTCGGCTTCAAACACAGCATACTCACCTCTCAACCCATGTAATGGTAAATCTATACCAATCATATCTCCGGGCGTAATATCTGTAGCTCGAACTGCACCTTTGATTTCAATTACAGGTGTTGTATTTTCAGTCCGAGCTAGAATTGACTTAGCTAATTTCGTAGCCTCTTGTTTTGTTTTCAATCCCGGTATGTTTTGTTTCAGAACTCTTGCTAAGTTTGAGCTTGCCCCTCTACCTGCTTCATTCCTCATACGTTCAGGGTCTTTGATAGCAACATACACCTTTTCATTAGATGCTAAATCATCACCACTAACTATGACTTCATTAGGTGAATCAATCATCCGACTAACGCCTACTGACTTAACAATACTACCCATTCCAATCGTAGCACCTTTGTTTTTGAATGTGCTACTGCCGTAAATTAATCCACCATTACGTTCATTGACTAACTGACGGCCATCAAGTTGAGTCAGATTCTTAATCGCCTCTAAGATACTTATTCCTCTTGTTTTTCTAGCTACAAAAGTTGAAGAATGGTCGTTAATTATACGAAGAGATGGGTGAGCTTTGAGTGTATCTGATATTTCTCTATCATTAGAAATAAGAGCAGAAGTAGGGGTTACATTGTAGCCAGCAACATCAGCTTCAGCATCATCTAACAACATCAAAGCGGCATCGGATGTTCTGATGCCTACAAATCCTAACTGCCCTAAGAATACCCCATTCTCTACATCTAATCCATGATCTGATAAAGTATCTGAATTGATATTTTTGAATATTAAAGACGTAGTATTATTTTCTGTTTTGACACCACCTATCCTTAACCTTAAACCATTTTTATCAAAGAGATATGGGGGAGAGAAAGATTCAGATAGCTCTTTACCATCCACTCTAATTTTTTGAATAGATGAAGAAGCATTTTTTACCTCAGCGATATTCTTACTGTTTGTAATCATCAATGGTCTTTGACTTGTCATTATGAAATCAGAAGGATCGTATTCTAAAAGACCACGATATGTAAGTGCAGTTTCTTTAACAGAATCTAAAGTAGTATCATATCTTCTCCAACTATCTGATTCTATTTTACCAATTACAAGAGTATTATCAGTTAAAGTAGGTAAAACAGGATAAGGTAAAGTCAAAGCTCTAATGTCGTTGATAGAGGATGGACTTGATACTGTTGTATAATGTAATACCTTACCTACTAAATCCCCTACTGATGTATATCCTGTGATTGTATTCCCTGATTGAGTAAGCTTATCACCGGATTTAGCTGAGTATGAAAACTTCCCAGACACACCGGGAATAAACAAAACACCTGATGAAGGAAGGATGCTTGCATCTTCTAAGATTAAGTAGGTGCTACCTGCTGTGTAATGAGATTTGACTTCAAAGGAAGGGTATGTTCTCATTATACTGTTCAAAGTTTGATGAGTGACTTCATCCTCTAATCCGTGCTTAGCAAAGTCACCACCTATTCCTGAACCATCATTGATATAACGAACTTGAGATTGATGTATTGGTTCACCGCCACCGGGATGAAGTGTTTGCGAATATCTTGGTTCGATTTCTGGATTAAAAGAACCATCAACAGTTTTTCGAGCTGCATCAGACTTGAAGAATTGAAGCATAGATGCCGTAGGAATTAGATGCCAAGCAACATCGTAATCATTTGCATCAGGCCAGTCCATAGTAAATGCACCTTCGGGTGAACCAACAAAACTACTGTTGCCTAACCCTTGAGATACATCTGTTTCAAATAATCCATAACGACCATCTCTTGTGAATGGCTGATAGCCTATGTTGTCTGAATTAGTTGTCTTACATCTAGGTCCATGAGTCCAACCATCTTGTAATAAGCTAGACGCAAAAGCAAATAATTTCAATGGTCTAACAGGTCTTACAATATAATCAACGGATTTTCTTCGTGGGTGAGAGGTCATAGGTTTTCCACTTGTTCCAAATATTTCAGTTGATAGCGAACCTTCTTCGGTTCTATTTAGATATGTCTTACGGAGAATATACACGCCACCCCATGCCGGAAGATCGGCTGAGCCTCTAACCGCCCACGCATCTAAAGCATGAGTATTGGTATGGATTACGGGTTCTTCAATAGCACCTGAACCCACAGTAACTGCAATTGTAGCGTTAGAACCTGCATTTTGAAAGGCGATAGTTGGTTCAGAAGTATATCCCGAACCAGCATTGGTCATTGTAATTACTTTGACAACACCCGTAGTGCTAAGATTCACCGTGATTGAACCGTTGGCAACACCTATTTCCATAAAATCACCAACCCCATTTTGAACCTGATAGGCTATTGATTGAGTATGAGATGATAAGAAATTAGCACCAGCTGACGCAACGCTAAATCCTGTAGCTGTATTTTGCCCATTAACTGTAAAAGTCACTATTGCTTGTGTTGCCTGAACGCTACTTACTGTGTTAGTTGTTATTACTGCTCTGTAATTTGTAGTCTCTCCCGCCTCAAATCTAAGATTATTCAAAGTTACACTTGCTACTTGTCTAGCTATAAGATAAGTACCTGCAAAATTAGACCCACCACCACCAGATGCTGTGAGATTGCCATCAGAATATCCCGTTCCACCTGCGGTCAATGTAATTGCAGTTATCGCTGCACCGCCCATACCTTTTGCATCATCACTATCTGGACTCCAAGTAGGAGATACATATTCATTTGAATGGGTTACACTACTTCCAACGCCACCATCAAGAGTAAAACCATCCTTCTCAAGTTTAGTTTTAGATACCCAAGAAGGAGTGATAGGGAAGTGCTGTCCTACTGATAAGTCGGCATTTAACGATGTGGCTTTTGTTCCTATGACTTGATATTCAACTGTCTTGTTTGAGTTTCTTTCGTTTTCTGTATCAATTATCAACCCTAATCTTGGTTCGGTTCTTGATTGAACTTGGCGGTGGTCTGATATTTCAGACAAAGGAATAGCTTTGACAGTCTTGGTTGCATTGTTTGATGAATTATATGTAGCCTCACCCCATCCTGTTGTAGGATAGTGTGTTTTCTTCTCACCGTTAGATGCGGCAAGTGTTCTCATCCCCGAATGATCTATGGCGGAAGCATTAGTGTGTAATGCGTTGCCTCTCAAATGATGGAATCCACCACTTACACCAAAAGTTGTTGAGCTAACAGAAGAATTAGATTTGGATTGTGCGTAGGAGTTTGAACCTGTGTATTGTGTAAGGTCAATGAATGGGTCTGAACCTTTGTTATACGGTCTAGCTTTCAAAGGAGCTTCTAAATATTCAACATCCCATAGACCTGCGGGCATTGAAGTAGGTAAAGTCATCCCTCCTGATTCTAATCCTAACGTCAAACCGATTCCTATCGGGCTTTCTGCCGAGTTTGCGGGCAAATTAGACCTTCTTACTGTGCTAGAATACGGTGTCGCATCGGCAGTATGCCCACTAAGAACTATACCAATGGGTGTTGAACGCTCAACACCAGAGTAATCTTTGTCAAAGAACCACGAAGCACCATGATCGGTAGCGTTTGGTATTTTCTGAACTGAATCATGTATGCCACCATCAAATCTAGCTTTACCGAATACCCCTAATGTGTTAGTGCCTTCATTTGGATCTCCGGCTAACATATCTAGTGCATCTGAAGCTGTTCTAATTCCCCAAGCTCTTATTGGAAGGCGGCGGCTCATATCGTATGCGACCATACTATCTCTAACTGCTATATACTTCGTGAAAGTTTCACTATCGGTATCAACATCGTAAGATATGATACCCCCTTCTCTCTCTGGGTTAATACCATCCCCTATACCTTCACCCCTTGAGTATCTTATATTCTCATATTGTTTGAGTAACCGAAGTGTGCCTTGAGCTTCCCTCACAGTAGTGTGACCCATAAGGACAGCATTTGCACTACGCAAACCATCGGTATTCCCATGTCCTCCAGCATTCAATCCATTGTATCCATAATTCTGAAGCCATTGATACACATATAGTCGCTCTATTGCCAATGCGTTTTCTGCTTGTGCGGTAGTGGATGCGTGTGAGTGATTCCTTAGATACAGCCCTCTTACTGGTGGATAGTTGAGAGAACGTGGCATTCCCGCCTCACGATAGCGGAATGTTAGGAAGTGTTCACGACTTGTTCCGAAGAAAGCAGGGTGGTTATACTCGGCAAGCCAATTACACAAAAATGCGTCTGGTTTTGCCCCTGTTCCGGTGTCTGATGCTTTCATCAATGCCAAATCTGCGTTAGAGGCCGTTATACCACCACCCCCACTATTGCGAGCCGCTAAATTGACATACTCAGGGTCATGACATAGTAAAGGCGGAACTGTTGCTAATTCAGTACCTATTCGGGGAACTGCTATCCCTTCTTCTCTTCCTGTAACAAAGTATGCAGAAGAACCTGAGTAGCAAATTGCGGGCATTGGTGAGCCCCCTGCAAGAAGGTAGTCTCCGAGCAATATACCGTTTATACTGACTTCTGAGCCCGTGTTATAGCGTGTTGCACCACTCAAAGCAGTAGCTAAAGTCATCTTTGTAGGACCCGCTACTGAAAAAGAAACATCCTCACTTAAAGTCGCCCTTCTTACTTGATGCCCTACCCCTAATTTCTTTGTATGCTCTTGTCCGGGTGCTATTAGATAGTCTAAATCATCTCTTGGGGTAACTGAACTGTATGCAGCTTTTACATCTGGTAATCTGAATCCCTTTATTTCACCCAATGGAAGCCCGTCTGAGGCGAAAGAGCCTGTTGAATGGTCGTAGTCCGTCTGCCCCTTAGTATCAAGCGTATCTAGCTCAAACACGGTAGTGCTGTTAGAACTCTTACCCGAACCGAAGCCGTGATGCTTGTGTTCTGTTTCAGCTTCAAACAATAAAGAGTAGGAAGAACCGTGTGATCGGTGCAATTGCCGCCTCATAGCGGCAGGTGTGCCTCTATGGGTAAAGGGTGTCACAAATGAATGCCCTTGCCGTGCAAAGCGTATTCTATGGTGCGGGTAGGCGTTCCCTGTTGGATTACCATTGTTTGTTTGAGTCAATACTGAACCTCTTTCTGCATGGTCGGTTATCCTATGAGCTGAGAATAGGCGTGTAGAGCCGCTAGGAACTGCCCCTGCGGTAGTGTGAGGGGTTAGACCCTGTTTCGTAGCCATGTCAGGGTGCAATAGCCTTTGAACGTGGAAAATTAACGTGCGGTCATGTGTATCAAATTGAGATGCTTGGTTGGAAGTTTCAGCAACACCGGGTTTTCTTGGGTCTGGAGATGTTAATCCACCCAACCCCCAAGTCATGTTAGAATACGCTTGTATGCGGTCATGGCCGCTTCTAACAAATACTTCTCCCGGTATTTCAGAAGGATTTGGTAGCTGGATTGATAGATTTGGTGTCAATTTTCCATCAGTAGTCGAGGGCCCCGTGATTTCCTCACCTGTAATTGGATCTTCTCTTGTGTTCTGAAGCTTGTAATCACGAATTACTACACCCCAAGGCGAACCACCGAATAGGGTCAATGTATTCCCTTGGTCGTCTTTTGTTATCAAATCTTCAAAGACCATATTCTCATTACTTATCTGTAAGCCCTTGACTTTCGTAGTAGTGTTTAGTGATTTAGCGGTGAATATGGGTCGAGGTGCGTACTTAGTGTTATCATATTTCAGACCTTGAGCTACAAAGTCACCGGAATATGAGGTGACTGATGTTAATTCATCAATAGTATGGGCGACTATATTCGTGGAAGCTCCTGTTGTTGCCTTATATCCTTCCTTAGTATGAAGTATATCTCCTGATGCCATAGGAAGCTTAGTCCCATATTCTATATTAGCCATCTTAACTTTGTTTGACCCCGTAGTATCTGAGTCCACTTTGGTAATTCCTCTAAACGATGGTTGCGTAACTGTGTAATCAGGCGGTGGAATATCGGGTAGCTCACAAGAGTTTAATCCTTCTACACTAAAACGAACATATCCATGTCCAGTAGTGTGAGCCGTTGCGGTTGAACCTTTAGACTCGTAATTAGTAGCGGGCAAACCCATGTTGCCCCCATCTAATGGTTTGGCTAACAGATTCCATGTCGGAACACTTTGCCCCAATCCTTGAATTACAGGTCCACCATTGGCTGGAGCCCAATAATTATGATCTGTATCCCAATTAGCACTTGTTGGTCGTTGTTCCCAAGTCATTACTATTGTATGCTTCTTAGGCTCACCTGCAATTTCAAAAGTTGCACCGCTAAGTGTATCTGGATGGCTACTTACTTGGTCAATAGTGCTTGATAGATTTTCTGTAATGGTAAAGTTAGCTTTGCTATCCTGTCCTGTAACAGTAGCCCCCAATCTTTTCGGTCCGTAATAATAACCAGAAATAGCGGTGTAATTCAAAGTTAGATTTGTATGGTCGCCATCATTGTAAGTGATTGTTCCTGTTGTAGGCAGGTCAGAAGGAAATCCGTTTCTATAAGCTCCATCGAACTTCAATATTAAATTGCTATTGCTTGTTGTTCTAAATGCAGAACCTGTGTATGTTGGCTTGCCGGACATTCTAACGTATCTAGCTCGAAGGTATCTTGTTCCGTTCTTTGAAACTTGCTTGACTCTCCGACTATTAATTTTTGCCGCAATATATCTTGTTGCTTCTTCTGTTCCTAAATTGTAAGTGTAACCATTCACGGCTGCACCTACTGTTTGTAAATCAACAACAATTACATTGTCAGCTTCAGAAGGTGCAGAAGCCGTAGCTAAAGGTGTTCTTACAATAACTGATAATCCTTGCTTCCAATTGTTGCTATTTGCACCATACTGCCAAGTCGTAACATCGTCACCATACTCAGTATTGGGATAAGTTATGTGCATAGCAAAGAATCCACTAGCCGGATAACCTGATGCACCAGCTAATGGTTTGACTACTGCGGGATAAATCTGTTTTGTATAACGTGTCATCACCATACCCCCTTAGCATCCCATAGAGCTGTTGCATCGGCTTGTGTTAATGAATAATTATGTATTGCTACGTTTGATAGTGTTCCTGAAAAGAAAAACGTATCGCTAAGATTCATTTTTGAATCATTTGTTGAATCAGCACCATTAATAAAATTACCATTAGAACCTTTCTTGGCAATATGTGTCATATCCACATAGGCATTATTTGTAATTCCGTCATAAGCATATTGATACATCCTTCCAATACGATTAGTAGTTGATGAAGAACCGTAACTAATGTTTTTCAATGCAGAAACGCCAATCAAAGTCATTTTTGTCGCAGCCGTGCTACCCAAAGCAGAAGGGATTGCAGCCGCTACGAAATTACCTGTGCCTGATGAAGATGAAACATTTACTTGATTACTTAGAGAGCCGCCCGAATGAACGGTTCGAGCTGTGCTAATATCTTGCATACCTGAAAGAGTAGTGCTTCCTATATCCCAACTACCGCCTACATTATTGCCACCAAAAGTAACACCTGTTGCATTAGCTAAATAGATAGTCGCATTATCGCCCTTTTTAGAAGCAACAACACAAGACCAAGCATCACGATCTATTCTTACCCCGCCTTTATCTACATCATTGAAAACTACTTTCTTAGCACCTGATGATGTAGCATAGCAGAAAGCAATTTGGATATACTGATTTACACCTGCGTTTTTTCCAGCTAAAAACAAACCCCAAGGCCGACCATTAGAATCTAAACCAGAAACTATTGGTCCACAAGTAGGATTGGTCAATGAACCTTGATTAAAGAACGCACTAATTGAAAAATCTGTTCTGCAATCAAACTCAGCCATCGGTCCATACTCCGCTTCAACACCGGAATTGTAATTGTATAACGCTATACATTGGTCTTTCTCACCTGTTCCCCCATCATTAAATTGGTAGCCTTTGTCTGAACTATCAACACTATTCGCGGGTCCATTTACAAGTGTAAAATTAGCACCCGTTCCTGTTACTCTAATTGGTGAACCGTATATGTCCTCAGTCATTTGAGCATTGTTCTGACTATGAGAACCCGATGCAACCGTTTCATTCATCCTTACATATAATCGGCAACCATCAACCATGTTCCCCGAACCATCTACGACTAACTTATGATGAAAGCCTTGTAGGGTATTTTCATTTATAGTATCATTATTTGTAATGTCAGTAAAGTCAAGAACGGCTGAAGCTGTGCTTACTTCATGTAAGTTTTGAAACCCGCTAAAACCTGTGGGTCCTGTTGATAGAAAGTGTTTGTAGTCTGATGAGTAGTCATTTGCTGTTCCGTCACTAACATCAAGAACTACACCAGTATGGCCGCCACCGAAAAAGACTATTCCATTAGGATCAAGGCGAGGCCAAAGTATCTCAACATCTATGTTATTGATTTCGGTATTTGCATCCCCTACATCTTCATAGAATATCTGATAGAAAGAATCTAAATCCTCTCTTGGATATATTTTATGAATATAGAATGCGTTTGTTGATGTTCCGCTACCTACTGATTGGCTTATATATTCAAAATCAGCTAGTTGCCCCTTGACTCTCATTATCCCTTTGTTGGTCGCTGAAGTCAAAGCCCCTATTCTTTTCAACCAATCTTCTGTTTTCAAACTTACAGCTAAACCAGATATGTAACCTGTTGATGCGGCAGAAGATACATTTGCTTGAGGAAAAACCATTTTACCATTCCATAATGTATATGTTGCCCCGTCAGATGCTTGAACAACAGTTGGTGAGGCTACTGTTTTGATTTTACAAACACCTGCTAAACCATCGTATGATCTAACATTTCCTTCTGCATCAAGTATTGAACCGTGAGGCGCACCTTTGAATGTAGATATAGGAACAAAGGTTTCACCATCAGCACCTATCGGCAAGGGTGCAGGGAATGAATTAGGATGATACATCCTACTGTTGGTAGCAGTTACGCCACCATAACCTACAACAGTAGCTGGTTTGTAGGCATAGGGAGTGTTATTGTTAATATGAACACAAAAGTTTCGACCCGTTGCACCGGGAACTGTGCTATGTATTACAATAGATTTTCCATTCTCACCATTCCTACTTTCAGTATCCTTGCCTAAGAAAGCTCGGACATATCCCATGTGCGTTCCTGTATCAGTATTAGTAGTAGCAAACAAAGGTGGTGGGTTGAATGCACTACCACCTGTGCTATTCTTCGCTTGAGGGTGTCCGGCCATGTTGATACGGCGTATAACTTCTTCAACACAAAGATTGAAATCACCCATTTTTACTGCAATATCATTAAAATCTAATTCCAAAGGCCGCACATATTCTAAAGCAGAACCATCTGATTTCTTCCCCTTTAGAGCTAAATGGCTTGATTTCATTAAAACAGGTGGGTCGGTATAACGGTCTGCTGAAGCTTCTTGCACCTCAGTTATATCCCAATCAAAAGCTTCCATGTTCGGACCTTCTTTAATTAGGTATCTAGCTGTATTGTTAGAGTCTTGTTGTCTTGCCGATGAAGTCTTACCTAACAGATTACAAGCTGCGGTTGCCAATTCTTCGGCTAATAATGGCGTTAATTTTGAGAACTCATATCCATCTAATGTGCTTGGCGTTCCGTGTGCTGAGTTGTAGGCGACAATCACATCTAATATGCTTGCGATAAAACTAGCATTAGAAACTAATGTTGAACTATTGCTACCATCTGTATTTTGCACATACCCCGCGCCTAAATGTATGTAGCCACCCAAAGTAGCTACAGAACCTGCAAATATGCCTGTCAAACTTGAATCTTGATCGGCCAAAGTAACGGGATGCCTTACAGGGATGCCACTAGCTCTCGTTAATGTGGTAGCATTAGTATATGTAACTTTCACCATTTGCCCTAAACCATCATTTATTGTTGAAAGACCTTCACCTACTGTAATCCAAAAAGTGTCATCACAAAATTGGGGGTCGCCTCTCTCTTTGGTATTTTTAGCAAATGCTGTTGTATCATCTAAGGTAATTTGACCGTTGCCCGCATTATAGCTCACAATCACACCTTGCACGGATGGTCGCTGACACCTACTAATCCATCTCCCTGTTGTCGCAGTAAGAAAATCCCAATATTGGTCTGTAATTTCAATCGAAGAAACATCATCTCCTAACCCCCAATCAATAGTAAATCTGCTTTCGTATTCTTTCATCTGCGGTCTATTGGTTGCTGTCATGGTCGCATCAATAATCATCTTTGTCGAGCGAACTGTGGATAACGGTGTCCTTGAATCGTTATCTGAGTTTTCAATAGAATCAACATCAAAAAACATAGAAGGGAATAAAGGAATCTCAGTCAAAGCTCTTGTTGAAGCATAATAAGTGGATGCTTGTTTGTCGTTTCTAACTGAGGCATTACCACTACCTACAATCCTGTCCTTCCAACCCGGAAATAACGGATGCTCACTATAAGTTGGTTGAATATCAATACCACCTTGCCCCAATCCACCCAATGTCAAGCTAACAGTAGGCGTTCCAAGATCACCAATTTCTTTGATAGGCATTCCTTGACTCAAATTAAAATCTCGAATAGCACGGCTATCAGATATATCCATCAGTATAGAACGCCCTCTTAGAACTAATTGTGTTGTTCCTAAATCATCTGAAATAGGAGCTATTTCTTCTATACGACCTTTCATAAGATTCAATTCAATAATTGCGGTTGATGCGTCTGCCCCACCATCTGTTGAAGTAAGTATATCGTCTAACGTAGCAAAACGACTTCTTTTAGCTGGATGAATAAGAACAAGGTTTTCATCCGTTTTCAAATCATTATCTATCAAATCAAATCCTGTGAGATTTGACCTTCGTAAAGAACTCGGTGTTTGAGTATTCCCTCTATATGATGTTTGTCTCTTTCTTTGTATGTTTTCTATGAATAATGAATGATATTCCGAATTACTTGTATCGTCAGGGGTGTTCGTGCTTGGAACTGCCTTTGGCCTACCGTAACCTTGTATGCCTGTTCCTACTGATACAACACAATCTTCAATATTGATGAAAGGTGAAGGTGTTATGTCGCCAGTTGGAGATGCGGTTAATGTATGACTTGAAAATGAACCATTGAACGATGCAGTAGGCACGGATACAAGGCCGCCCGGAGCTGTAATCTTGAATAGTATGTCCTTATGGTTATTCGGGGTGCTTGAAAAGGGCTTTCTAAGCCATTCTGACAATGACTTTGACCCAAAGTAGGCACTACCGCAAGGAACAGTTTTACGCACCACCAAATAGCCTTTATTCCCTATTGCATGATACCCTGTAAGTTTTGTATTTATGCCACTTCTAATATTGAAACCTGTTCCAGCTACTACTTCCCCTGTAAGATCAATTGCATCATAATATACAAGAACTTTTGACGGTCCACCTGCACTAACTAAAGCAGAAGGCGAATCTATAACTGCAATTCGTGTTTTCTTTTCTGGGGTCAAGTGTCTGATATATCCATCGTTAGTTGGTATGCCATTTGATAGTTGAGCTGTATAATCAATATCTAAACCCTTCAACATGAATGGCCTAACATCTTCAACAGCTAAAGCAATAATCTCATCACGGGTTGATGCTGAATAACTTTGGGTGCTATATGCACCTACACCTGATTCTGTAATTATCCTATTGAAAGGAACACTACTTGCATCTGTAGCTAATACTGACGATGATGTGTTCATTACTCTTGTAATTCCACCAGAATATACATTTTCAGTTACCTTGACTATATCATTCTGACCTATGATAGACGCAATCGCCATATCATCACTAATATATTCAAACGAGTTGGCTATTCCTTGAACTGTTTGTTTTACTATTTGTTCATCGGGTTGCGGTAGTTTCTTGAGAAAGAAATCACCTTCATATAAGGTATAAGACGTTACACCGCCCATAGCCGGATATGTATCGGCAGGTTCAGCTAGGACAGTAGCACTATTGGATGTAAGAGTGCGACTTTTGGGCGATATAAAAAAAGCATCGTTGTTAAACTCGGTGCTATCTGAAAATCTTTGGTTCTGAGTAAATGTATATTTGGTAAAGGTGTCTTTTGCTCTTGTTTTCTGACCATTAACACCCGAATGAGTATTTTCATTACCTTGATCTATTAATACATCTGATTTACCTAATACAAACCAAACAAGAGCGTCTGAGCTAGGGGGGAATAGAGGTTTTTGGGTTTCAGGAAGATTATCTACACCGTTATTTTGTTCATCGTTAGCTAAATGAATGGAAGTATAGCTCAATTTACTATTTACAAAATCAATAGCAGTTATTCTGACTCTTTCAGGAACTAATGACATTGGATTCATATCAACAGCATTTGCTGAAGTGGTTGCGGCATCGTCAGACCACCTAATCATTTTACTCGCAGGGCTAGTGCAAAGACCCGTCAAAGGATGTGTTCCTGAATGGTTGATAATTGCGTTCAATGACGTTGAAGCTACACCGCTAATATATTCTGCATCAGTTAAGCTTAGTGTTCCAGAAGCATACCATGTCTGATTTTTAATATCCTTCAAATTAACTCCGGTGGCGTATGAAGCTAGTTTTTCTAAAGCGGTATAACGGTCTAAACTTGCATTTGGATTAGCGGGATAATCTCTAATTTTGAAGGTAGTGCCACTATCGCCAGTAAATGTATGCCCTACGGCAACCATAGGCAAAGGCATCAATCCATCGTGAGTATCAGGTCCATCTCTTCCTTGATTTGTCACCGCAGAACGAGCATTGTCAAAGAAATATATTTCGGGAATGTCAAACTCATCGTCAAATAACCACAAGCCAAGTGTCGTATCGTTATTTGTTAGCGGTTCTAATTTAGGATCAGTAATTCCTCGATTTAATCTAATAGATTCAATTACACCNCTAAACTCTCCACCTTGACCTCCTATAAACAAATCAGAAGATTTCTCAGATACCAATGGGTTTTCACCTGCAAGATTTTGTTCGAGTACAAGGTCGCCATTGATATAACAACGAATAAATTGTTTTGAAAATTGAGCTGTAAGGATGACTAAAGGTTGTTCGCCAATTGTCAAATCATGTGGCTTGTGTTGCCCNCCACTATATGTTCCTGAATTNCTTTGNATAGCTACAGGTGCATTGTATGTAGTTTCTAACCTATATGTTCGCTCATCAGTAGTAACATCAAAAATTAAGGGTCCGGCTGAGAAAGGATTACCATAAGACAATTTGAATTGTCCGGGTTTTTCAAGAACCACGCCACCATAATCAGGGATTATACAAGCGTCAATTGTAAATGAGCCTCTAATAGAGTTTAGAGGATTTGATATAAGTGGTTCATGCAACCTACCTATTTTTGGCGCATCGCTCTTAGGTGATTTTGTAGTAGCTGCAAAAGTAGGATGCCTTAAGTCAATACCTGATTCTTTGAACTTACCTGTTGGAACAACTAAACCATCGGTTAGACCATTTAGCCTAACGGCTTTTCCATGATACCTTATCAATCCCATCCTAAATCCCAACTAACTGTTCAGCAACGGCTAAAGTCAATTCATAACTCCAAAATCCATCACCAGCTTCGTATGAAGGATTCCACGCCAAGAGTGTGCAAGGCAACGCAACGCCTTGTTCCAAATATGGGTTAGGCCGTATTGTTTCATTATTGACAATAGTTACAGGATCATATTCTTTGGTGTTTTGTGAAGGTGAATAGTTTGTTCCGGGTCCGGCAGGTACTACGAATTGCCTCAAAACTTTTTGACCTGTGCTAGAGCTTGCTATTGAATCATAAGGAACTCTAACCCCTACAATATACTTCTTTACAACATCAACATCTTCTATTCGTAAAAACCTTGACGCATCAAAAGATGATACACTATCAGGTAAATCAATTATATCCCCTGTCAAAGTATTAGGAGAAAGTAAAGCACCACCAGCTGACATATTAGCTAAATTAAGTAGCTCTTGGACTTTATCACCCATTGTCATTTTATTTGAATCAACACCGCCAGTCATATTACTAACATAGAATGATTTATCCCATTTTGCTCTTGAACCCTCAACTAAAACATAGGTATTACTACCTGCATTGACTCCTTTCTGTATAGTAACAGATACATCTCCCCCTGAACCGATTGATAAGTTTTTGATTTGTATCATTTCACCACTATAAACCGCATTAGTATCGCCTATCTGATGATAATACGAATTATTCATCTGCTGACCTGCGGATTGTGATATAGAAAAGGCTGTGGTAAAGGCTGTTGTAGCTCCATTTACGGTTATAGACGCTGAATTGAGTGCATTTACAATTGTAGTAGCAAGAGAGTCAGTAGTTGTAGTTGAACTAATATTCACACCAATTATACTACTTGCTACACTTGATGTTGTAGTGCCGTTAGCAAGTCGGATAGCAGTAGTTTCGCCTAACCCTGCATCAAGTTGCTCTTTTGACTTAAAAGAAATCTCAACACCATCCAAATCCGCTTTTATCGTGTTCCATGCACCAGCTGATGTGGAATACTGCCCATACCAAGTTGAGCTAGGTATAGTGCCTGATGCTTGAGACAAATCAATAGTAAATGCAGACCCTGTTCCTAATACTTCACTATCATCATCGGTAACTATACCCCCAATCAGTATTCCAATATCTGTTAAATTAGTATCAATAGCAAAACGCTGACCTAAGAAAGGAATAGGTGCAACCGTTGTGTTACGTTTCAAATCGAAAGTAATTGAACTTGCATCAAGCTCAATAACCGAGCTATCACGTCTAATGAGTTGGATTTTAGGCATACTTAGACACCTCTTGAGTATGAACCGCCCCTAGATCGGTTTCGGAATGTTCGAGATACTTCTCGACTAACGGCTTTAGCTATATCTTTCGCATTACCGCCACCTTTTACTGCGATGTTCACAGTTATGTTATCTCCACCACCGCCACCCATACCCTTTACGGTCACGGGTATTGTTCTACCATCAGGTAAAGGCACAACAGCTTCAGTCCCATGAAGTGCAACAGGATAACCACTTGTTGGACCAGTAGATATACCGCCCCGTGCAAATCCTAAGAAATTACCAATACTTCCAGCCGCACCACCTACTAAATCAGTAACCCCTAACACATCATCCATTTTGCCTAGTAATTCATCAA
>JGI24006J15134_10001096_pt1 | contig 15565 bp, 17 predicted proteins | sample LinPmetageLP53_FD_15134 | JGI IMG/M metagenome (IMG submission 15134)
TATTTCACCCGATGTAGAGCCTTTAAGTTCTCCAGCGATATGACAGAAGGTACAAGCAAAAGGGCACCCTAAAGAAGTCATCATAGAAACGTACTTTAATTCCTCGTCTTCTTTAAAGTGGCCACCATGGGGGCGACCTATCTTCCAATACCTTTCATTTGGCAGAAGATGCCATGCCGGCACTGGTAGATCGTCCAAGTCCCAAAATATTTCACCTTTGGCGATGCTGTATTTGGGCGTACCTCTTTCTTTGAATATTAAATGAGGGATATGAGAAAAGTCGTTACTTCCGGATTCATGGGTTTTTGCTATGTTAACGATTGTAGCCTCGGCCTCTGACGTACATATTAAATCTGTGCCCGCATCAAAGAATTGCCTGACTCTGTTTCTAGCATTCACGCCTCCGGAGACGATTAGCTTTTCCGGAAAGTGCTTCTTAATCAATCTTATAGTATTTAACACCATGGTTTCTTGATGTGAGAAAATAGATGTTATGCCAATGATAGTGGAGTCTGCTATCTTATTTAATATTCTCTCGTCTGAAACTCCTGTGCGTAACATACCTGTGGGAAGCTCACTTGATGTATAGAAGGTTTCTTGCAAATCGTCTTCATCGTTACCAACACACGCATCATAGACCTCAACCTCTATCCCTGCCGACAACAAAGCTGCACCAAGCATTGGGTATGCTAGAGATCCATTGGGTTTGCACATCGTATCGGGCCAAGTTTGCTCCGGTGGATATAATAATGTTACTTTTGTATCACTCATAGTTCAAATATGGTCTTGGTGTAGAATTCCTTGAATTCTTCTAATTCGCTTCGTATCAAATCTAGAGCGGCGTCGGGATCTGCGTGAGGTGATTTTTCGAGTGTGTCAACCTGTTCTAAGACACTTTCATAGATACTATCGATAATCGGCTCTGGGCACTCTCTGATTTGGTCTATTTCATTTTTATAATCTATCTTTCTCCAAGGCTCATAGCCTCCATAACCCGGGTTAAGATCTTTAATTTCTGGTAATTTTCTCAAATTTAAATCATCTAGATAATCTTTGTGAGATTTTATATTATTGCATAAAGCATCACCATCTTCCAAATTCATCTTTTTGATCAATTCTGCTAAATATGGTTCACCTTCTTTAAGGTAGCGCTCGTGAAAAAACATATGAAATTCTTTATCAGCTTTCTTGCAAATTCCAATTATTCTAAATAACCTTTCATACATGCCTATCATGTCGGATAAAATCTCATTTTTAAAACCATCGGTGATCCATGGATTAGCTGGTTGTTTGTCTTCTTTTGTGGCCTTATCAATATATCTCAGCATTGATTTATAAACCATATACGGATGTCTTATTAAAAAGACTACAATATGCCCATGTTTCTTGCCGTTCTTTCCTGTGTAATGAAAATTTCCAGATCGTGTCCAAAATCTTTTCCACACATGGTATTTTGCTGTGTCGTATTTGTTTTCATTAAATTGTTTGTCGGCGCGATAGTTTCCGAACACATCATGTCGAGCGACATTTCCAAATGACTTTCTTTCCGAATGTCCAAAGAATCCATCCTGATAGTGCAAGTTTGCTGTTAGGTGATTTGAGCCTCCTCGGAAAAGGCAGTCGATGCATATTTTAGCGGTTTTTTTAGTTGTCATCGTTTATTGTATTAATAATAAATTGTTTTAGCTCTTTAACAGATTCATTTAAGCTTGTAGTAGTGGTTTCTATCGTTAAATCTGGATCTTGTGGGATTTCAAAAGGGTCAGATATTCCTGTAAAATTATATATCTTATCTTTATGACCGTCTGGAAGGGTGGCCTTCTTATATAAACCTTTGGGATCTCGAACTAAAAGAGTGTCTATATCACATTTAATATATACAGTCACTATATTATCATACTTTTGTGTAAGTTGTAAACGTATTTCTTCATAAGGATTTATTGTGGCCATAATAGCAATTATGCCATGGCGAGCTAAGACACCACCAACGAAACCCAGTCTTTTTATATTTGTATTTCTGTCTTCTTTAGAAAATCCTAAATCCGAACAAAGGGCCGCTCTATATTCATCGCCATCAAGAATCTCTACAGCGTACCCATCTTCTTTCAGACTATTTGATACAAGCTTCGCTAGGGTGCTTTTGCCAGAGCCGGAGAGGCCGGTCATTTGTATCAATAATCCTTTTGTCACTTCTTCACCCCACATAATAAAAAATAAATTTGAGGCTTAGTATCGGGCCACAAAGTTAAGGCATCATAACCGACTTCAAAATATTCTCTAACAAAACTCAAATCTAAAACCTTTGGCGTTTCCTCGTATATAGCCTTTTTAACATCTTTATATCCAAATTTTTTAACTGCTTCTTCAAAGATTTTATATTGTTCATTTTTTAAAAAACAGTCATCCCACACCGCAGACCACAAGAAATTGTCATCTACATATGCATGCTCATGTTCTTCGCCCTTTGTCCACCCGACCTTAAATTCGTCAAAACGCCAATGATCTCCCAAACCCCAGTCTATATAAAGGCGACCGTTGTCATTGAGGTTGTCGTAACAATTTTGTATAAAAGCTTCAGGATCTTCTGCAAAATACGGGCATCGTAGGCATATGATCGTATCATACTTCTTGTCAAGAGACCAATCTGAATTTATGTCCCAGTTCTCAAGTTGTAAATCATAGCAGTCCCCGGGGAAATACTTATTATCCTGAAATCCCAGTAAGGCTACTGATCCTTGTGGGGAAATATGTTTGTAGTAAAGATGGTTATAAAGTATTTCATCGGACTGGCCCACTACAGATCCTTCATAAAGCAGAAATCAACCTTCTCTTCATTTTTCTTAAGAAAGTTTTTCAAATCTTCCGTCTTGTCTTTATCTAAATAATTTTTATCCCACTCACATGCATGATATACGATCTCGGTTTTTGAACACAAGGTCAACGGATCGAAAGGCGGGTTTACATTATAGTATACAACATTTTCAAAGTTCTCGTCGGCTCCACCATATGTCTGCTTGTAATTTGGCTTTGCTGATAAAGCAAGAATCTCGATACCCAATTCTTTTGCAGCTTTAATTGCATCTGGAGACATTCGCCATGCAGGGGGTCGGAAGATCGGTTGCATATTATCTTTTATGCCGGCCTTCTCCGCTGTATCAAACATAAGCTTAAACCTATCTAACGCCTGTGGATGATTCATGTGTTGAAACTCATCGTTATTACTTTGTCTAGGTATCCCATGAAAATGACCATGAAACCCAAGCTCAAAGTTCTTTTTTGGTAAGTTTTTAAGCTCTTTACAAAATTCTGGATGAAGATCAATCTGAAAGGGATCTGTAGTTCTTGTATCCGGTCGACCTTCTTGAGGAGGCATTGTCCTCCAATAACTTGTTGGAATAAAGAGTGTGAACTTTATATCCTCAAACTCTTCAATCAATTCATAGCACCTATCTAATACTTTCGTTGAGGAAAGTGGATGAGGTGTCACATCATCTATACTAATATTAACATTAAACATTTTCTATTATCTCCACGTATTCTTCTATAGCTTGATCTATGTTCCTATCAAATTTTATACTATTTTTTTTGAAATGTTCATAATTTTGATCAATCTTGCTTATTGCATCAAGGAGGCTCTCATTTGAATCATATTCAACACCATAGTCTTTACAGTAGTTTGCTATGCTCCCACCATTCTTGTGATACACAACAGGAAGGGCGCAAGCTAGAGCCTCTAAGACATGATTGGCACCAGCTTCTTCCTCAGAAGCGGTCAGATAGATATCATTTTTCGATATCAAGCTAGCTAAAACAGAGTTGTCGCCAGTTGGAGGGTGATATCCAGATGTCTTGAATCTTAGGTTGTCTGGTAGTCTTCCGATATAAGTAAATTTTATGTTAGTCTCGTTCTCTGCTATATAATCGTCCAAAAACTTATAATATTCGAAACCCTTCTTTGGATTCGTCGACCAGTGATGAGTCACGATTTTTAGCTCATCTGTTCTTTGAAGAGAGTGAGATCTATTTTTAAAGAATTCGTTTAGTGGGGCGTTGTCTATTACTATGCTGGGCTGGCTTATAGATTGTAAATATTCTTTAGCCCAGCGACTGGGGAAGATTATATAATCTGAAAGTTCCACTGTCTGTTTTACCAATTCAGTTAATTCTGGTTTCCCGTGCGTACCTAGATCTCCTACACGTTGGACTATCTTTGTATCCTTAAATGTACTCTTGTAATCAAGATAGGTTTGATACCATTCGCCGCGTTGGTTTGGTCGAGGATCAAAGCAAAAGATTATATCCAAATCCCTAGCAAGCTCATAAACAACTTCGTGTCCGCGCTCTTCTAATTTACTTGCTAAAGCTGACACTGTTTTGTTTCCTCCGCCCCATGGACCAGACACGGGAGTTCTATTTATATAAATTTTCATTGTATTCTTTTAGTTTAGCTTTGTATAAGTCGTGAAGTTTGGAATGCTTGGGCTCGTCTTTCAGTTGACTTTCTAGGCAAAAAGAATAAACAACTCTTAGTTGTCCATTTTCCTCTTTTGGTGGAACCGCGTGGTGAAGTCCAGAAGTATTAAATAGAGAATATGCTATATTTGAATTATTGGCAATCACAGTATTTTCTTGGTTGATTTGTGCGTGGTCAAGTTCTTTATTAGGAGTTATTCTTAAATGAGAGCCCACGCAATACATTAAACACTTTTGTTCTCTTCCGGTAAGATTAGGGTAAAATATTATTTTATATACCGGCGGGATATTGCCAGACATCTTGCCTCCATCATATAAATGAGTATCTCTGTGCCAACTCATATAGGATTGCTGTTCTTCCCCCATATAATAGCTCTGCCTAACTTGAGCTAAATAAAGATACATTTCCTGACCTAAAAGATTCTTTAGCACATGTGGCACATCAGATTCAAATAAAACATCGATTATACTCTCATCGTATTCGTGAGCATTTGGCCTTAAATCTGCAGTTGATGGATACTTCTCTTCTAGAGTGAAGCCTTTTTTAAGATTATTTTCAGAAATATCTTCCAGACACTTCATAAACTTTTTATGCGCAACTCCTTCTTTAAAATTTATACCAAGAATTCCATGGTAGTGAAATGTTACGCGATGTTGGTCGAGGGGTTCCATAATTTATCCTTTAATCTTTTCAAAAAATTCTCTAAATGGCTTGAACCCATCTGGAATTGAATATTTCATTACATTATTATATATCAACTCTAAATTTTTGTTAGCTTGCCAAGCAGATTCATAATTCTCTGGGGTGTCATACATGTTACATTCTGATAAAACTATAGGAGCTAATCCAACCTTTGTCGATATTATTGGTGTCTTTGTCAAGCCGCATTCAATAATGGATTGTGGCCCACCTTCGTGACGTGAGGAGACAATGTATAAGTCGAGACAGTTATAAAGCTTGTTTAAGGTATCAAATTCAATAAAATCAAAACTCTTATATTCAATGCCAAGTCTTCTTAAGTTTGATATAACATATTGACGGCGTGGGCCAGCAAGAGCCACAAAGAGCTTACTGTCAGCATTTTTATTGGACATGCGTTCTAAGATATCGACTAACTGGTCTGGACCTTTTTCAAGCTTTGGGCTAATCAGGTCGTGGCCCTCTGTGTCTCTCTGGAAACTTCCAACAATATAAGCATCTGTTGGTAAGCCAAGCTCTTCTCTCAACTCATTCTTGTTGTTCATTTCATACCACATATGCTGGTTTGCCCAAAAAGGTTGTATAAAAACAGGCTTGTCTGTATACTCTCTTATTTGTTCTTTTGTGGCCGCACAGGGTACATGATACCAATCAACATATCGATCTCTAAAAAGAAACTCGCCTCTTTTTTGTTCATTGAATTTCTCCGGCACAATATGATGTACGGTCAAGACTGTCTTTTTTGATTGTAGATAATTCTCTGGTATCCTATTCCATTGCCAACCTGCTAGAACCCAATTGATGTCAGCTTCATCTAAATTCTCAGTTACGATATCTGGATTGTATTCGCTCCATTCTTGTAAGAACCGATCACATATCCAATTTTCGTGCGGAGGTAAAGAAAATACTTTCATTACAACTCTCCAAGCATCTTGACAAACCTTTCAGCATATTTTTCTTGAGTATAATCTTCGGCCCATTTTTTTCCAGTATCAACGCATTCCTGCCTTATATCTTCATTATCTAAAAAATAAGTTAGTTTATCAATTATTTCTTCGTCTGTCATCCTTGTATTTATCTCGATGACAAACTTGTTAAAATTCTCTTGGTCTTCTCCCGGAATGTCGCCAGCTATTGCAGTTCCACACATCGGTACTTCAACATACTTACCATATCTTGAATTAGGTGCGCCAGTACAAGTAACTGCCATCTTAGCTTGATTGATTGTCGTAGCGAAGTCTTTGGCGTATTTGCTGGTGTAAGCATCCATATGCTCGCCGCCGGGGTGGCGTAGGATGCCACAATTGTACCCTAGACTACTCATTGCGCTGAGTATAGGAAACATACGACTACGAAGAGGGTAGTGATCTCCCAGCATAGTATGAACGCCCACTGCACCAACCAATAGGCAATCGAACGGTCTGTTAGGCAGGTTTTGATCATAGAATACTGACCCTTCAGCGCTATGCGGAATGTTAACCATCTTAGTATCAAAATCCAACGGATTCTCTTTAAAAAGCTCCTCATATTCCCTCATATCGTTTAAATGGTGACAGATAATCACATCCGGTCTACTTCCGTTGATTTCTTCGAGTGTCCACTTGTGGTCGTACATTTCATTATAGCGAATACAGGTTTTTTGTTCAACCTTGTTAAACTCTTTTAAATCAAATGGTTTGTAAGCTACAACCAAGTCTGGCTTGTCTTTTCCTTCGTAAATCTTATCAATGTTTTCCTGAACTGTCAACTTTTCATCATAATTAGGCCAGCCCGGGCCAGACCAAACAAAGTCTGTGACTTTTGCAATTGCTTCCATGGAATGAAATCGAACACGAGACATCTTGGTTATATAATATCTCTGTTGACATAAAAATAAAACCTTGTGCATTAAAGATACCTTTTTTTCAGCTTTTCATAAAAACAATTCGAAGGATACTCCTCGTCTTTACTTGCGCCGCCTCTTCGCCACATCTCATTCCAAAGGTGCACTGCATGTGTTTCTTCTTTGAAATTTAATTCTACAGATCCGTCCAAAAAGGCAGTCCATAGACATCCCGGGATTGGACAGAACCAAGCTGGTGATTTTATAAAGCTCTGCATATTGTATTTCTCAACCATTTCTTTTACAAGTTTGGGGCCTATCTCACCCCATATTAAGTCCTCTGGTTTTTTGTTCATGCAGATCTCAAATGCGTTCTTAGTTAGAATATTTCCTGCGGGAGCCTTTATAACGCAAGAACCAACATGAGTATTTCCTTCGCCGAGAGGGAGTACCTCCTCAGAACAAACGACCAGAGGATCTGCAAGATTAAACGGCTTTAAACAAATTACATCTGTGTCGACCCACCAGCCGCCTTTCTCGCTGAGAAGTTTATATCGAAAATAATTTGAAAAGCCAGAAAAGCTTTTATGGTGTTTATATTCAAAAATCATATCTTCAGATAATATTTCATTGCCATCACGGATTACTACACCGTCTGGTACATTCTCTATATCTTCATATGAATAAAGCTCGATTGGGTGGCCATTCTGCACAAAGGAAGACAAGCAAAGTCTTTCCATTGTACTTAATTTATTACCCACCCACAGCGTCTGTATCGTGTTGCTCATCAGTTCCTACCTTATTCCAAAAATTGTTGCGTACAGATTTAAGATACCCCTCTATGTCTTCTAGGTTATCTGTATCAAACCAAGCTTCGGTTGTATGTTGAACGTTCTCATTAAGGTTTAACTCACAACCCAGAAGTTTGGCTTCGATCACCAAACGAGGGCAAGTATCTGCACCTGCTGGTAAAAAGCAAAGTCCTTTTGCTTTAGCCAAGGTTTCCAATAAGTTTATATAACTCATGTTTGTTAGCTCGACAGTGTTGTGCTCATTTTTAGTACACCACTTTTTAGCCTCCTCGGAGCCTTTTACCCAAAGAGTTGATGTGGGGATTGCCCAAAAGTCCTCTTTCTTATCTTTATTCGCTTCGCGAAGTTCTTTAATTTTATCAAGCACGTTTTCATCAAAAATAGAAGATAGTACTGAACACTTGTCTTTTTCCAAATCAGCTATAGACGTTAAATGTGTATCCAATTGTTTTTGAGACATAAAGAAAACATTGTTTGCTGCCATTAAGAAAGCAGAAATTCGTTTTCCATGTGGTTCATCACCACAGGTACAATCCTTACCTTCCATAGCTTTATGTAATTCTAAGTTCCTATATTTGCAGAACTTGTAATCAAATTCAACAATATTGATATTTAAAGAATCTTTGGATTTCAAAAGCTCTTCCATAAAACCTACTTGCAATCCTGTATAGTTTCCAAAAACCCACTTTGAATCCTTATAATACTCTAAGTGCTTGTCTGAAACATTGTCGGATTTGATCTTAGTCTTTGTGCCGGTGCAAGAATTTATTAGAGATTCAAAACTCAGTTCTGCACCGCCGACATATTCATCAGTAAAGAAGTCACTTACAAAAACGTAATCGGCTGGCTCTAGTTGTAGCTTTGCACCATAACAAATTTCTGCAAACTTGCTATATAACTTTTCTGGTGCGAACTCAACGGCAACATGTTTTTTCAAAGCTTTAGCGAGCTTCTTATATTTACCGTGGTTTTTGAAAATATCTCTCAAGTTTTTTGCGTAGCTAACCTTTTGAGGGTATGCCCACATTGAGTCTTCGATCAAAACTGGATGCCACACCGCTTCTTTCTGAATTGGCTGGATAGTATAATCAACTACTGCAAAGTGCGGACGTTTCTTGATCTTCTTGGTTTTCTTGTCTTTTAATGGTGCATATAGATAATCCACATGACCCGACCAATTTACGGCCAATACAGGCAACTCATTTTGAACCGCCTCAAACATTGGAAGTCCAAAACCTTCTCCGTGCGCAAGATTAATCAAACATTTAATTTTTGGATTAGAATAAAGAGATTGCATCTCGCCATCGGACAAGTCGCCATGAAGAAGGTGAATTTTACACTTTCTCTTTCCTTTTGTGTCGTCAATTAGAGATTTGAGTCTTTTTCTCGTGAACTCACTGTCTTTAATAGAACTGTTCTTTGTGTTTAACTTCAGCACCAAGCCAACATCATCATTCTTAAACTCATCGATGAACCACCTGATTGTGTTTTCAATGTTCTTTCTTACAGACCACTGAGAAACCATTAGGAAATTGAAATCATTAGGCAGGTCCAGATCGAGAGGTTCTGATTTGATAGTTCTCGTTGCAAATCCAACTGTCTCTAAAGGAGTTGCGCAACGATAACCAGATCTTTTTTCGCCGGTAGCGTTATCGATAACCTCGTATACACTATTTTCGAAAGCTGCCTTTGTGTGATCTGAAACAGTTATGATTTTATCGACTTCATTGCACTTGCCAATCCATTCTCCAGAAATTTTAGTTGTTTCAGTACCTGCTGTGTATCCGATATTAACATCACCAACGTTTTCCCACTCTTGTGGAATAGTAACTTGAACTGCAACATCGAACTGAGGACTTTTCTGAGCGTATGATATAGTTTTGGCGACCAGACTATCCATCCACCTTCTTTCTTCATCGTCAGTTGATATCCACCCTGTTTGTCCCCAACGAAGAGGTTCAAAGTAAATGTCAAAGAACTCTTCATGAGCCCGNAATGCTCGCAAAGCAAATCTAGTTTGCTCTCCATATCCNGATCGTGTTAATCCGGGGCCTTTTACTAAAATCTTTTTTCTTTTCATGGTATTTCTATTAATCTCCAAGCTTGATAATTTTTTCTATTCTCCCAAGAACCGTGGGTTTCGTGAACCTTGGTTAGAAGTTCGTCCCATCTTTTGCCATAACTCTCAAAACCATAGTTCTTTTCGATATGGTCACGACCGCCTTGGCCCATGCCTTGTCTTTGTTCAGGCGTCATGTTATACATCTTATGAAGGGCTGCAATGAAATCTTCCTTTGAAACTCTGTCCTCATAAATCCAAGGTACGTCTTGTGAGCCAATAACAGCCCTTGATGCAGGTTCGATTCCAATACCAAACCACTCTTCTCCGTTAGTAACCTGCTCTTGCAGGCCACCTGTCATATTGACGATAATTGGAGTTCCACAACACAGAGACTCGAAAGTAGCCAAACCAAAGCCTTCTGCGTCTGAGATGTTAATCGTGCAGTCCGCCATATTATATAAGTTAGCTAAACCTTCAAGTGGGTATTTTCCTGTTGATATAGAGATCTGACCATCTAAAAGTCGCAAATCGTCTAAAATAGCGTACATATCCTGCCCGTGAGGGTCGCGAGGATCCGTGTGCATCACCATCATAGCTTTATCATGTCCAACTTCATCTAGGAACTCTTTAAACCAAAACATGATGCTTCCAGTTTGTTTACGACGTGCATTTCTGTTGTTCCAAAAGAAAATAACCTTATCTCGGTTTGCTTCTTCAAGATTTTCCACTCGAAATGCTTTCTTCTCAGCCACAGAAAAAGGCTTAAATATGTTTGTGTCAACAGAGTGTGGAAGGTAAACGCATTCCACTTCTGGAGTGACGTTGCGTACTACATCATCTGTAACTTTAGAAATTGTCGCGATAAGATCATTTGAAAGATATGAGGGCCTATTAAACATAGGATAAGGCTTGTTGTCCCAAACATGGTAATAAACCATTGGTAGGTTAGCTCTTACTTCATTTTCAATGTCCCAAAGCCAATCATAAAATCTTGGATCTGTCATGAACCACAAAATATCTGGTTTTTCATTACGTATCACTGAGCGGATTGCTTCCGGAGAGCCGTATCCATCAACTGGTACAACAACCCAATCCTCTGCTATTTTCATAGGCTCATAACTTTCGTGTTTGATTGCTCCACCAAAACTAATAATCTCGTATTTACCTGTTTCAAGCAAGGCGTCAATCATATATTTTGTTTGAGTTCCCACTCCGGATGGGGAAAGCGGGTGATCACTTAGGGTCAGAATCTTAATTTTTTTGTTCATATTTTCCTTTTATGTACAGTGTTCTGTATTATAAAACTCGCATGGACCAAACGGGCCGTGACATGCTAGTTTGTTTTTTGTATATTTTTTATTAGTTATATTATACAACGCTGCGGCCAATAGTTTAATAGCATTTTCAGTTCTTTTTTTACCACTGGTGATTTTAAATAGCTCGACATGATTTTTCTTCGCCGTTCTCTTCAATAAACCGAAGTGGACTTCAATCATATCCGGATCTATATTGTGTTTTTTTGCATAATAATGCTTATAGTATATTAACTGATATATAATCATGGGCTCTGCTCTCTTGCGAGCGTCCCAACCCCATGAACAAGTCTTCCAGTCAATAATGTGATGTTTTCCATCGCTTGTCTTTACAACTAAGTCAATAAAACCCTTAAAGTTGTATTCAGCATCTGAGAACTCTTCGATTGGGATCATAATAGGCTCTTCCGTAGAGACTACCTCATAATCATCAAAATACTCGTCCACTGCCGGCATGATGTGAGGGAGGAGGGCCTCAGCTTGAGATTTCATATCCACCGCTAGCTTCTTTCTGATATCAAGATCCTTTGGTAGACTCTTCAGTTCCTCACGAAAGCGTTCAAGAAACAACTCTTCTGGCTTTATCGATTCTTTTAAAAGCAGTTTTTCACAAACATCGTGTACGGCTGTTCCGAATGCTGTATATTCGTTTCCTTGGAACGCCACTAAACGATCAATGTAAGTAAGCTTGTGATAGAACGCGCAAGTGTTCCAGTTTTTGAGTTCGGAGAACGAGATGTGAGACATGATATACCTTATTTAAATTTTAGAAACTTTTGTAATCTTAGAATATAATTTAGGGCACATTGTTTTCACATACTGTCTATCTTTAAGAAAGTAGCTTTCAAACCCGACTGCAAAGTATTCTCTAACAGAGGTTGAAGAATATGGACTTAAAAACAAGCCTTTTGTAAGACTAGATAATACCGGATACCCAACTTGTTTATATAAGAAATCATCAAATTGCTTAGAGAAATCAACATTATTATATTCTTGATCATCTATATTATAACCTTCTTGTTTCAATAAGTCAAGCATTCTTTTCTTTTTTCCTAAAAACTCATTTACGATATCTAAGTCTTGATATAAGCCTAGCTTGTATAGGGATTCCACAGAGTGAGCGATTTCATGAACGATGTCATCAATCATATCGTCTTCATCATCTTGAAAATTAGTGACATATATCGTGCCACTTTTGTATAAAGCATTAAGATTTCTTTTGTCAAAGTCTTCTAGATGCTCGACATATATTGAATCAATGCCGTAAACTAAGTGCTCTGGTATTGAGTTCTCTATTGTGTGAAGAACTTTTCTAATATCAACATTCTCAGGAAGCGCATCAACAATAGAAACTAACACTGTTCCGTGAAGGGTGTGTTCTTTACTATCTTTTAAGCTTCGATTATGTGATTCAAGTAAGAAGTTCTCAATATTACTTCTGTTCTTCACTTTGGGTTCCCGCTGGGGTTCTTTGAAGAATATTTTGGAGATCGGCTGGATATCCGCTGTCTACATCATGCAGAGCTTGCTGGTAGCCTCTCAGGAAATTCTCTTCCGCGACGGCCAATACAAACTCAGGAAACTCTTTTGCTAAAGTTTCCACAATCATATGTACCGTAATGTTGTCATCTTCTGGATTATGTTGCTCACCTACGTAATTCACCAACATTTCCTTAAGATTGTTCTCAGGTTCTACAACCTCTTCAAGAGTTGTTGTCGTGTCGAGATCGTTCTCTTCAAATTTAATATCTGCCATTTTTTATCCTTATAATACTTTTGCAGCTAGTGTCGCAACTTTTGAACGCTCACCTTTTCTAAGAGTGATGTGACCGGCTAAATCATATTCCTTGAACTTTTCAACAATATATGTCAGACCATTTGAAGTCTCATCTACATACACATTATCAATTTGTTCGATATCGCCAGTAAAAACGATCTTGGTTCCTTCACCAACTCTTGTAAGTATAGTCTTTATTTCATGTTTTGTTAACTGTTGAGCTTCGTCAATAATTAAAAAAGTATTTGCAATAGAACGACCTCGAATATAAGTCAAAGCTTCAACTTCAATAGTGCCGTTATCAATATAAAGATCTAATGTTCTCTTATCGCTCATAAGGAATTCTAAGTTATCTTGCATAGGCATAAGCCATGGTGCCATCTTCTCTTCCATTGTTCCCGGAAGATATCCAAGATCTTTACCCATTGGTTGAATTGGTCGAGAAACAATAATTTTTTTATAATTTTGGTGATCGTTTTCTAAAACTTGCTCAAGGCCGGCTGCGATAGACAACAAGGTCTTTCCACTACCAGCTTTACCAACCAAGCTAACCACTTGGATTTCTGGATTCATAAGGCAGTCTATTGCGAAAGCTTGTTCTTTGTTTCTAGAACGTACTCCCCAAACAGAATCATAATTAACAATCTTTTCTAATGGGTTTTCATATCCTAAAAACTTTGCAATGGCAGTTTTGTTGTTATTGGAGTTTGACACCATCATTATAAGTTGATTTGGGTGAGCTAATAACTCTTCTTCTGTAACGTCTATATCTTCGCCGTTATAGAAGCGATCAATTACCTGATCGTCGACCAAAAGCTCGGCATAGCCAGAATAAAGGTGCTCGCTATCCCTTACAACCTGATCTACAACAAAGTCTTCAGATGGTAAATCAAGAGCATCGCACTTGATACGCATGTTGATGTCTCGGGTAACAACAATAATTTGTTTCTTTGGATTATCTCTTTTCTCTGCTAAAGCCGTTGAGATAATTGTGTTGTCCGCATCGCTTTTATCCAACTCTTGTGGTAATACCGACAAGTTTTGAGGACGAGCATAAACAAGACCCCTGCCTTTATCAATACGTACGCCTTTTTTCAGACTACCCTTTGCTCGAAGCTCGTCTAACGTGCGGATAATATGGCGTGCATTCAAGCCAACGCTATCTTGGCGTTTTTTGTGTTTATCTATTTCTTCTAATACTTTTAAAGGAATTAGAATATCGTTATTGCCGAACGAGCTTATCGCAGTTGCATCGGTCAAGTAAACATTTGTATCTAGAACATAAGTTTTTTTAGGCATAATTCACCTTGGTTTATACTCTAATTAGAACAAAAAACAGTATTCTACTTGCAATAAGAACCTGAATCTTTTACGATTGGTTCGTATACGGTTTCTACTTTCCCTTCTGAGTTGTAGACAACTACATTCATCATGTAAGCTCTGTTCTCGTTTTCTTCCTTATCAAAACCAAAGGGCATATAGAAATGATTGCGATGGTTTTCGTGATCGTTTGTAACTATTTCAAGCGCGATGGCTTCTTTGGTGGCGCTGGCTTGTGAAGCACAAGAGCAAAAAGAACAAACTGCGGCGGAAGCGAGCAGTGTTGTTGTAGCGAACAAAGTGACTGAATATTTAATAAAATTAAGCATGATACCTCTCATCTCATGAGGGTATATAGTCTTTTATTTTCGATTAATCCTATTCTTTTCTAGTTAAATAAAGGAGGGTTCGTAATGTTCAGAGTTTTTTGTAAGTTTTTTGTTATACTTTTTCTTTTCACCGCTTGTGGTGCAGCTACGGCTTGTAACCACGCGCCATGGGGAGAGGATAGTGATGTAGGGGGCGTTCTGCCGAGAACATCATTTGTTAAGATAGAGAAGATTATAGAGGTAAAAATTTGTGATCCTACGGACCCCAAGGACTGCTTTACCAAAGCAATGGTATCTTCCGGTTCTGGATTCGTAATCAAAAACGATAATGATGGTTCTTATATCTTTACCGCAGGTCATGTTTGTGATGATAGTGATATAATCGCTAGATTTAAAGATGCTGGTGCGATAGTCACGAAACAAGAGTTCATCGTTATGGATATTAATAAAAATAGATTTAAGGCTAAGACAATAGCATTCACAATGTGTGAAGATATGTGCGTAGCATATGCACCCGGCTTTTATCGTCCTCCTGTTAAGGTAGCTCAACTTTCTCCTCAACAAGGAGATGGTGCTTTAAATCTAGCAGCACCTCTTGGCGTGTTCGATGATGAGATGATTCCTATCTTACATGGACATTATAGTGGTATAGCTTACGGCGGGAAAGCAATTTACACAATCCCAGCTATTGGTGGAAGTTCAGGTTCAGGAATCTTTAACAAAAATGGAGAGCTTATCGGTATGATCCACTCTGCTCACATTAGATTCCCTTTTCTTTCTCTTTCTCCAACTCACAGAGAGATTGTTGATTACATCTTAGAGCATGCCAACAGAAAAGCTTTGTTGCAAAAGTTAATGAATAACTAAACGATCTCGTCGACTAGTCCGTATTCTAAACAAGTCTCTGCATCGAACCAGACATCTCTTTTGAGAATCTCGCGAAGCTTCTTCTTTGGA
>JGI24006J15134_10001097_pt1 | contig 15532 bp, 29 predicted proteins | sample LinPmetageLP53_FD_15134 | JGI IMG/M metagenome (IMG submission 15134)
TATAAAACTATTTACACTATGATCGAATTTTTAAGACACGCATTAGGATTATGTGGCGAACCCCACCCGTCGCTATTGACGACACTCGCTAGTATGCCTTTCATAGGCTATGCGTTTGTATGGTTGAGAGAAAAACTAAGGAAGGAGAAGTGAGGCGTGTACCTCTCTCACGAGAGTTTCTAGAGCAACGAGGATTTTGTTGCAATAGTGGTTGNACTAACTGTCCTTATAAAGAGAAAGATATGGAACAAGACAAATACGAAGATATACAAGCTGAAGCTGAAGGAGGCTTGGCCGCTGCACTTGCTGCAGCAACGAAGTCACGACAAAATAAACCCCCTACCCCGGAGGTTGTACCCGAGCCTGTTAAAGTGAAAAGCCCCGCCCCCGATGAGCTCCGAGTACCCGACGAAATGAATGATAAAGATGAGGACGCGCTGAGATATGAGATTGGTGTTGTAAGAGAAGAGATTGGTGAGATAAGAGAAATGATAACAAGCAACACAACAAAGTTGAAACAGATACTTTCAAAGCTTAGTGCACTTAATTCTAAGAAAGCAAACAAGAGATGATTGTATTGAAGATTGTTATGTGGTACCTGATAATAGGTTGCGTTCTGGATATAGTATATGTGCGTATTGAAAAATGGCTCAAGGGATTGGATTTACTTGAAGGCAATCTTACTGATCATGACCGCATGGTATCTATATTACTATGGCCTATAGGAATACTATTTTTTATTAACGGATTTATAAACACATACTTTGATAACGATGAAGAAAATTAAATTACTACTATTGCTTTTTATACCTATGCTTTCTTTTGGTCAGCTTTGTTTCGAGACAGATAACAAGTTTGTTGCTGATATAAAAGTATACATTACAGATGACAAGCGCAAAGCGAGTCGAGTGGTATATTACGTTAACAACAAATTCGATGCTGGTGACAATCTAGTATATTGGACTAGGTCAAAATGGAGTGCTAATAAGATTGTTTACTTTGTCAGTGATAGTCGAAAGGCTAACGAGATCTGGTATATAGCTAAGAGTAAATGGCCGACAAAGATTTAATATAGATTTAACAATTCCTTAATCGCTTGGAAAATTAACTTTAATAATTATATATATGAAAGAAAAGATAGACATATCACCTGTACTATACATTGCAATGATGATTATAGTATTTGTACTTGCAATATAATTGTTAATAACTTTGCAAAAATAATTGAAATTAACCCGCTAAAAGTTTTTTTATATCGGTTATTTTGCGTATATTTATAGTATAAATAAAAACAATTAAACTATGCAAAAATCAAAAAAGGCTCCAACCTTACAATATGGAATCGAAATCACAAAACCTTTCTCAAAACAAATGTATAACCACAACGATCAAGTTGCGGAAGATATGAAGTCAAACATTAGACATGCTTGGGCTAACGAAGTTATCAAATTCAATGGATCTGATGAATGGCCGGCTGGAACATCTGATAAGATTGTATTACTTCAATCATATGTATGCGCTGTAGGCTTTGGTGAAGGTTTTACTATTGATGACGTTCAGTCAGACTTCTTACAAGAATTAGATAACATTGCTAACTGGCAATTACACGAACAGTATTCTTACCTGTCCTTCAAAAATTTAGTTCCTAGAACAAGATTTATGATGGTTGGATTTGAATGGGAAAAACATGATTACAGCTACTGCACCGATATAGATTTATCACATGCAATATAATTGTTAATAACTTTTGAAAATTAGCTAAAAATAACCCGCTAAAAGTTTCCATATCTCGGATAAATTGATTATATTTATAGTATAAATAACAACCTAATAACTAACTAAAAATTAAAAAATGCCAAAATTAAATTTACAAGCAAGATCAACCCATTCACATTCAGTAACTGAATACCACATTCACACACTTACTGAAGACTTCTTCAAGTTAACCAAAGAAGAGTTAACAGACTTAGTGCAAGTTGGAGAAGTACTACTCTTCAAATCTCACCTTGACGAAGAAGGTACTTTACTTAAATGTTCAGATGTTGATGTTTACCAAGAGATAGTAGTTTATACGGAGGTACAAAGACAAAACAATCCTCAAAACTTACATATAACTCCTCAAGAAGCTTTATCACTTATGACCGACATACAGGTTATGGAAGAGGACTCAACTAAATTGTCTGAACGTAAAGCATATGCTTTATGCGAATAGACTTCTCAATACTAAAACAGATAGATAAAGCTTTCGGCCCAATGGAGGTCGGTAGTTCATTTGAAAAAGATTCAATCTCACTACGCTTCGGTTATTGGAAGCAGATTGATTTAGAGAAATTAACATCACTGCTACCTCACTACATGCAAGCTATAGAAAATCTTGTAGATGAAGATGACGATTGCGGTGAGTTATGGAACTATACTATTAAGCGTGCACACATTAAAATATAAAATATGATATTAGAAAAACTTAACACTTTGGTTGAAAAACTAAATGCCTCAAACAGTACTAACGACAAAGTCGAGGTACTAAAAACTTACAAGCTTGACAAGGAAGTACAGGATATGCTAGTTATGGTTTACAGTCCTTATGTACACTTTGGTGTATCATCAGCCAACTGTAAGAAGAATGGCGAAATAGTACACGAACATTATTTAGGTGGCCTCGAATGTTTATTAAGCAACCTCAACAATAGAGTTTGGACTGGACATGAAGCTATAGCATATGTTAATGGATATGTACAAAATCATTCTAAGTTTGGAAAACTAATTTGGAATATAATAGATAAAGACTTGAAAACTAGAGCTGGAGCTAGCTTAATAAACAAAGCCCTTCCTGGTTTAATACCTCAATTCAAAGTTGCTTTGGCTGAAGCTATTGACAAGCTACCTGACTTTGAAAATGAGGAGTGGTTAGGATCTAGGAAACTTGATGGTGTAAGATGTATCATACGTAAAGAGCACGATGAAATATCTGCTCACTCTAGATCTGGTAAAGAATTCGAAACACTACAGAAAGTTTTAGATGATGTTGCAAAAATTCCTGGAGACTTTGTGTTAGACGGTGAGCTTTGTTTAATGGACAAAAATGGTAACGAAGATTTTCAAGACGTTATGTCAGAAATACGACGTAAGAATCATACAATTGAAAATCCTAAGTTTGTTATATTCGATTATCTAACACTAGAAGAATTTGATACTAAGGTTGGTACAGCAACTTTAGAAGACAGATATATAAACATTCAAGGTTGTGATCTTGAATCTACACACACTTTAACTTTACTCGAACAACACCCTATAGATTCTGAAACTACATTTAACAATATGATGGAAGAAGCTAAGCACTTAGGCCACGAAGGAATTATGATACGTAAAAATACAGGCTATAAAGGCAAGCGATCTAAGGATATATTAAAGGTCAAGGAAATGCACGATGCCGAATACACTGTTCTAGATTTTGAATCAGGATTTGTGAGGTACATATTAGATGGATCAGAAGTTGAAGAGAAAATGTTAAGCAACATAATAATTGAACACAAAGGTAATAAGGTAGGTGTTGGATCTGGATTCAGTATAGACCAACGAAAACAATTCCATAAAGATCCAAGCGGTATAGTTAACAAACTAGTTACTGTGCAATACTTTGAAGAATCACAAAATAAAGCTGGAGACTACTCATTAAGATTCCCAGTACTTAAACACATATACAATGACGGTAGAGATTGTTAATAACTATGTTAATAACTTTGAAAAAAAAGCGGTAAAATCCTTTCATATCTCGGAAAAATTGCGTATATTTATAATATAAATAACTAATAACAACTAACAAATGAATTTATTAAGAAACATCGGCTTTACTCTCTCAGGACTAGCCTCTCTGTACATTGCTTATATCACTGGAACTGGTGATATTCTAAACTACATTAACTTCTCGGACCCTCTCGGTGAGATGGCATTCTGCATTATCGCTCTATTTATGGGGTGTACTCTTATTGTCTTAGGTATTACATCAGATGATGTACCTTGCTCTAAAGATCTAGATATGGAAATGGCTAACGAATCTGAAAATATACAATAATGGAAAAACTAATTATTTACATAGACATGGACGGCGTTCTAGCCAACTTCAAAGAAGCGGCAGACAAGCTCATGAAAAAACTACCAATGGCATTAGAATCCGGCGCTATAATCGCGGATCATATTAAGCCCGATGAGATTTTAGACTTCAGTACCTTTACACCTATGCCCGGTTCCGTTAAGGCAGTGGCTGCTCTCTTAGACATGGGACATGATGTGTATATTGCATCAACGCCACCGTGGAATAACCCTGACGCATGGGGCCAAAAAAGGAATTGGATACAAAAACATTTCCCTGCTCTTAACCGAAAGGTTATATTGACTCATCACAAAAATCTACTTAAAGGTGACGTACTAATTGACGACTCAACATACAGAGGTCAAAAGGAATTCGAAGGTACCTTCATGCATTTCGGCCAAAATGGCTTTGACTGGAAGTATTGTGTAGAAACTATTAAAAATGTAACAGAAAAATTAACAATCACAAATAAATAAAACATGGCTAAACAAGCAAAACACGAACACTCAATAGGAGACATCGTAACATTCAAATTTTTTGACGGCGGTAGTTACTCAGGTAAAATAACGCATCATACATATCAAGGTGATAATGTTGAATCTTTAAAAACAAGATATGACATGCCAACCTATAAAATACGAGTTGAAAACCCTAAAGGTTTTACAATATATCCTTGTATTACAGATCAGCGTATAGTTAACAAAGACAAGACTGCTTTACAGGTATCTAAGGAGTTTATATCTAGACCTGATTATAAAATTGCAAAACCTTCAAAGGCTGCTAAAGGCACAAAAGAAGAATTAGCATTGGATGCGGCAATCAAAGCTCAAAAAGATTTTCTAAATAAATAATGATTAAAGCACTAACAGAATATCTAAAGGAGGGATGGCCTTATACAATCACAGTTGTATTACTAATGCTTTTAAAGTTTACAGGTATTATAAATATAAATTGGTGGCTGGTCTTACTTCCTTTATACTTTTGGTGGCCTATAGCTATTATCATATCAGTCTTGGTAATCATATATGTTATATTCAAGGAGTTAGTAATTGAAAAAATTATAAAATGCATAAAGAAATAATCTGGCCTAAAAATGGCGAAGCATATCAAGTAGTTAGAGTAATGCCAATGGATAGGTTTAAACCAAATCCAGATATATCTATTCTTAAAAAGTTTTTTAGATGCGACACAGTTCTAAGAAACGATGGCCATTTATATTTCTGTAACCTTATACCCTCAATACCTTATGAAGAAGTTTAGCCCATTAGCAGAAAGAAAATTAAATTGGTATGTATATACCCTACAGGATCTCGAAGGTCGAATAGCTTACGTAGGTAAAGGCAAAGGTAGTCGTATATACGAACATAGAAATTCAATGAATTCTAGTAATTCTAAAAAAAATCTATGGTTGCAAAGTTCTGAATTCCAAGAATTTATACATTCATCTCATACAACAAGTCAAGCAGCATACGAAGCGGAAGCGATGCTAATAGAATTAGTTCAGCGACGTCCACTTTTAGGTATACCCGACGGCTTGTTAAATGATGTATCTGGTCATCATGGAATATGTATGAAGGCTGAAAGATATGACAAGCTACACGGTGATCAAGGAGACTTTGATAAAGAAAAAGTAGATAAAATCTTTAGAGATGAAGGTAGACGCGGTGTTATATTAAACATCATGAGAAGTGAAAAATCCAATAATAAAAACAATATACCATATAGGCAGCTTGCTTTCGGTTGGAGCAATAATCGCAAAGACAAATTGCATTTAACTAACGAGATTTTTATAAGATTTAAAGGCTCAATAGTTGAACACTGGACTGATGTTAAGTGGGAAACCGATCCTTATCAAGGTAGCGTATGGTTCGGTAATAAAGTAGAATCTGAGTACGCTCCAACAACTATAGTATGCAAAACTAGAAATTCACAGCAATCAGCAATATATCTAAATATGGATTTTTGCTATAGAAAAAATAAATTAAAGTAAAATGAAAAAGAGTAAATACACTAAACGTAGAGCTATCGAATGTAAGATAGTTGAAAAAAGTAAATCGAATCCAGGTTATATAAAATACATGGTGACGATAGCAGAGATGGATGGAACGATACATAAACAACCTGCTTATGGTAAAGACATGCAAGACGCATTATCTAGGTTGATCAATACTGAAAGAACTGTAAAGATAGAAAAGAAGTTGGAGAAATCTCCATTGTTATTCTTTTTTGTTTGGATGGCATTAATGTCAGCTCCACTTATAATTCATCAAGACTTAATTAGCTCACCACTATTCATTTTATATATGTTTGTAAGTTTTACTACATTATTTTTGATAGCTGGATGGTGGCAAACTTATATAGAAAAAGGGAAATAAAATGGGATTCAATAAAATATATATAGACTTCAATAGAATAATATCAGCATGGAAAAAAGATGGTGCTGAAGGTGTAGCTTATCTTTATCAAGGTTACGATGGCGTGATAATGACAGATAAGACTAGTATGTACATAGGACATGTTATGGCAAAAGACGAACAGGACTTATATAAGTACCGTTTAATAGAGACGTATATGGAGCAATTATTAGAAGGCTTACATACAATTTAAAAAATACTTGCTGAAAAGTTTTTATTTGTCGGTTTTTTTTAATATATTAGTAGTAAAAAACTAATAATAGTAATAAATACTATTCTTATATACTAATAAATTATTAAATAATAAATAATATAATAAAATAATTACTATAAATTATAATACAAATAGGAGTAAGTCGAAAATCCTTATTAGAGTAGACAATATAAATAGCTTGCAGCTTAACTGCTAAATTCAATATGGCTCACAAGTCAATATCCAGAAATGGACCAGGTAATCAATTACCAATTAAACACAATCAAAAGAAACCTTTTAATCCAAACAAGTTTGGAAAGCTATGGAGTAGTATTGCTACAACATTAATGAAGGGATCTAAAGCTAAAAATCCTCAGGGAGAAGCTAATCAACCTTTAATATGTACATTGCATATTGATAATAAGAGATTTGAACTAACACACTCAGAAACTAACAGAATGGTTGAAGAGTTATTAGATGCTCAAAGTACTTATAAGAAAGCTTTAAGAATGGGAATGCTAGATGCAACTTCTGGCACACCTGATGGATATCACATGAAGTTAAACAATTAAAAAAAAGGAGGACTAAAAAATGACAGAATTATTGATGTTAATACTAGGAATAATCTCAGGAGCTTTAATTACAGCACTATACTTTACTAAAAGATATAGATCAGTAAGCCACTTATTAGGTGACAAGCTATTAGTTAACGATTTACTTAAGAGTCAGATTAAAAATCTACAGGCTAAGAAATCGAAGAAATACTACAGAAGAAAGACTAGTACAACAAAAAGTAAATAACATACATATATATGATATTTATAATTGACCGCTAATACTTTAATTAGCTACATTCTTGGACCCGGGTTCGATCCCCGGCACCTCCACTCAGGTAGGACCTATAATTATGGGGGTGACATGGCTTTGACAGGGTGATAAGGATTAGAGGAAGGTCCGCAAACAACAGGCGAACAAGTTGAACTGGCGATGGCTGCTTAATTAAGCACCCTAGCCCAACGGTAGAAGAAGCACACCGTCTAAGCTTCGGAGGCATGAGGTATAATTTTAATAAAATAGCAAATGGGAAAGAATAACGGAAATACGAAAATGGAAAACAGCGGTGAAAATAACGAAGAGCCAGGACTGGACGTTGCATTCGAAACAACATATAAAATTGTTACGGGTAAAATGAAAATCGCTAGTCTTGATGTGCTGAAGGATGTATACATGCTATACGATCCAACGGGTTTAGATATCGCTGAATTAGAATTTGTAATAGAAGATATGATAGACTATTTTATACAATACGAAGAATATGAGAAATGCCAGGAGTTAAAAAATCTATTAGAAACAGATTTAGAATTGCTAATTTCTAAGATAACACTTTCAGAAGACGACATAGTAAAAAATAAAACTAAAAACTCTGTTGACACTATGATTGATATGATCAAGGCATTTAACAAAGGTAAGAAAAATAAAGAAGTGGACTTTTCAACATGGGAAAAACCTAAAGAAGGAGGTAAGCTTTTTACTGATAGTGAATTGTGGGATATACTCTCTCTGTCTGATAAGGATATTTTTCTAAGAAAAGAAGATGAGTTTACAAAATGGGTATCTAAACTAGACAGTAAAAGTAGAAGATATTATGCAGATAGATTGATAAATGGACTGCCTTTGATACCTACAGTAGATGAAACCGGAGGATCATGGCCAGATGCTAATGAAGGTCCACATTATAATCCATCTGAAAACTTTAATTACGAAGACGAGTATGAAGGTGAAGACGAAGTAAACTATGAAAATGTAGTAATAAGCTTTGTAGGTAATTTAACGTGTATAAGTAATTATGATAAAAAGAAAATAAACGATATAAGATATCAGCTTATTAAATTTGGAATACTTGAAGTCGAGATAAGAACTAAAGATGTCGATGGTAAATTACTATACACAATAATATACGATAATTACGGAAAGCTAAACAAGATAAATTGGTAATATGAAAGAAAAACTATTCCCAGCACTAATAGCGCTGTCAGCACTAGCCGTATCTGGCTCAGCAGCATTTTATTCTGTATTTGGACTGAGTAAACTATTCGCTGGCGCTAGCACACAAGTTATTATAATGGCTGGTTCGTTAGAGTTTGCAAAATTAGTTGTAGCGTCTTTACTATATCAGTATTGGGACACAATAGGTAAATTTCTGAGAATATATCTTTCAGTAGCTGTATTTGTTTTAATGATAATAACATCAGGTGGTATTTATGGTTTTCTATCAGGAGCATATCAAGAAACCGCTACACAATCAGAGTTTTTAGATAAATCGCTTGCTGTATTAGAGATGAAGCAAGGTAGATTTGAAGAAAACAAAAAAGATCTATCAATTGAGAAAAATAACATAAACTCAACAATATCAGATTTAAGAAAATCACTGTCAAGCCCTACTTCGGTATCTTATTATGATGCAGAAGCAGAGCAGGTCATAACAACAACATCTAGCTCTGCAAGGAGAGCGTTGCAATCAGAATTGAAAACTACAATTTTAGATAGAGATAATATAAACATAAAACTTGAAGCTTTGCAGGATTCTATAATGAGACTTGATAGTGAATTGTTAGATCTAGAAATAAATAACGAAGAGCAGAGAGAATTAGGCCCCTTGAAATACTTAGCAGAAACAACAGGTAGGGAAATGGGTCAGGTAGTCAATTGGTTCTTATTACTTATTATATTTGTATTTGATCCGCTAGCAATAGCTTTGGTTATCGCTGCAAATTTTGCATTTTCACAAATTATAAAAAAATCCGCTGATAAAGCTGAAGATGATGAATTTAAAAATCTAGGACTTGAAGGTATGGATAGATTAGAAAAAGTTGAAGCACTTAACAGTAAGATGGCCAAAGGTTTACATCAACTTGACGACTTTAATGACGAATTAAGAATGTCTAGCGATATACTTAATAGTATGCAGTCTTTGGTAGACGCTATGCCGATATCAAACCCTGAAATAGATAAAATTAAGAATAAGATAAATTTATATAATGAAGAAATCAGAAGAAACAATTAAATACGCTACAGAGTATAGGCATGGTTCTAGATGGAACCAGGATCCTAGCAGATTGTATTTTTATATGGAATGCAAAAGATGTGGAGCTTTCTCACATACAGGAGAAGGATCAATTTCAACAACATGCTATGAATGCGTACAAGAATTAGTCGACCCACCAGAAATTAAGTCAAAAAGGAATACTGGTAAACCATCAGGTTGGCATTTTATGAAAGAATTCGTTGATAAGGATGGCAACGTGTTTCACCGAGGTAAAGAGCAGCTAAAGCTGAAAGGAACTCTTAAACCTACTGTTATAGAAAAGAAAAATAAATTGTCTAAGCAAGACAAAGCAAAATATAAAGCTGAAGCAGCATTAAAGGTTGCACAGCTAAAGAAAGAACTAAAAGGTTTACGTTGGAAGAAGGATAAGAAAATCGTACTTCAAAGCATCAAAAATTATAGTAAGGTTATGAAAGGTAAGTTCACAGAAACGCTCGTTACAAAACTTTTCAGCTAATTGTTTTTATATCTCGGAATAATTTGTTATATTAGTATATAATAATTAAAAACATGGGAGACTACAAGTGCCATTAGATAAACTGACATACACACGCGGAATAACATCAAAGGAGCCTCAAGTTATTGAATTGAGAATTAGCTCTGACCTAACAATCAAAGAATTCAAGCGAACATGTAAAAGACTCGCCTGCTCTCTGGGATATAGCAACGATAGTGTAGTTGAACACTTTGGTAGAGATGATGAGTCAGGAAACCCAAACCAATTAAAACTTTTATTCGACTAGAATGAACAAACACAAAATTTACTTTATGAAAAAATACGCACCGTTAATGTTTACAGCTGCTGCAGCGGCTTTATTTCTTATTACTACTATTCAAAGTGAGAATAAGATTGAAAAGCTAAATAATGAGCTAGAAATCTCTTGTCAGATAATAAAATCTAAAGATATTATCATTGATAGTTTACAATCGCAAATTGACACACTTTCTCAAAGATTAGAGATATTCGACTTTCAATACTATAAGAAAGAATTTATAAATCTTATAAACGCTGTAATACAAGTTGAAAGTGGAAACAATGACAACGCATATCATAAAGGTGAGGACGCAGTAGGTTGTTTACAAATAAGACAGACTATGGTAAACGACGTCAACAGAATTCTTGCAAGAAGAGATATAGATTTAAGATATTCATATAATGATAGATGGGATAGAAATAAATCTATAGAAATGTTTAATATATATTGTGATCATTATAATTTAGTAGAATCAGAAGAAATAGCTAGGTGCTGGAATGGTGGACCTAGAGGTATATATAAAGAAGCGACAATAGGTTATTGGAATAAAGTAGAAAAACAAATAGAGGTAAATTCATGAATTTAACAGAAGATCAATTATTACAAAATTGGAATGACTTAATGCAAGTCATAGACACGAATTTCGAAGGTGAAAGAAAAGAAAAATTAAAAGCTATGTACGAAAGCTTTCAAGAGCGAATGATGTTTGCTCCAGCTTCAGGTAACATAAATTATCATAACGCTTTTGTAGGTGGTTACGTAGAACACGTATTAAGAGTTGCAAAATGTGCTAAACATACATATGACCTTTGGAAACACATGGGATCATCAATGGAAGGTTATACATTAGAAGAATTGATGTTCGCTGCGCTAAATCATGATCTAGGAAAATATGGTGATTTGGAAAATGATCTATACGTACCGAATCCAAGCGACTGGCATAGAAAAAATCAAGGTTCGTTATGGAATCTTAACCCTGAACTAAATTGGATGCCGGTACAGCATAGAAGTCTATGGTTATTACAACACTTTGGAATTAAAGTATCTGAAAATGAAATGATTGCAATTATGGTACATGATGGATTATATGACGAAGCAAACACTCAGTATTACAAGCATTATAATTCTGATAGAAACTTCAAAACAAACATGCCATTGGTATTACATCAAGCAGATTTAATTGCTTCAAAAATTGAAGGTGAAATAAATAAAGTTGGAGGTGAGATTAAGAAAGCTTCTAACACAAAGCATAAAAAGAAATCTTTAGATACTGCAACTGCTAACAAATCTGTAGATGATATATTCAGTGGATTATTTGGAGACGATAAATGATAGAAGCTATATTCATTTGTACTACAATTATATTAGGTTATTCAACTTATAATTTAATGAAAAAAGTAGAAGTTCTTCAAGATGATCTATTAAACATGGATGACGTTTTACAGTTTGAAAGAAAAAATATAAAAGATGCTATTGAAAGCATGAGGGAAATAGACAGCAAAGGTGGATTCGAAAGTAACGATGAAGTAGGTGCTATATTCGACTCATTAAAAGAGGTTGTATATGAATTGGAGCAAAACAATGACTAAAAAACTTAGCCCTGTTGAACAGTTCTATGAAAACCTTCCTCAATATCAGGAAGAGTTGGATATACTTTTAAATCCTAATATAGTTAGGAGAGGTAGAAAGCGTAAAAACAAAATGTACTTTACACCTATAAACGAAAAGGCGATAGTTGCTTATAACAAAGAGAAAAGTGAAGTTAAAAGAAACAAGGTATACTCTGAACACATTCATTACCCAATTTGGAAATTAGCACAAAATATAATTAACAGATTTAAGTTCCCATATATGGACGGTAGTACTGAAGACAAACAATTCGAAGTAATAGCTTTTCTACTTCAAAAACTTAATAAGTATACTGAAAACAAAGGAAGGGCTTTTTCATATTTTAGTATTGTCGCAAAGAATTACTGTATACAGACAAACAACAAAGCATATAAAATGCTAAAGTCAAAGACAGATCTACTTGCAGTTGACAAGCAAAGAAATATAACAAACGAAATAACAACTAGCGATAGACAGGATTCTCTAAAAGATTTTATGGACTTGTTTATTATAAAGTATGACGAAGAAGTAGAAACAAGATATTCTAAACAATCAGACAAGAAAATAGCCTATGCAGTATTAGAGTTATTTAGACGTAGAGAGAATATAGAGAAATACAACAAAAAAGCTTTGTATGTTTTGATAAGAGAAATGACAAATGAAAAAACTCAAGACATATCAAAGGTTGTGAATATAATAAAAAAAGAATTTAAACAAAAGCTACAAGAATACGAAGGTGTATTCGGTAGTACAGCGCGTTGATTGGTAATAATACCAAAAAACAATAATTAGAAAGAGAGGAAAATATATGAAAAATTTAATTTTAACAATTGCTTTATGTTTTGCGACTATAGTTGCAACTCAAGCACAAACAAAAGGCGACTGGTACATAGGTACAGGCGACATCGCAAATGTTGCATGGACAGACTGGTCTGTAAGTCCTACAGTTGGATATGGTGTAATGGAAAACCTAATGATAGGTGCTTCTGTATCACAAGCTGATTCAACAGTAGACATGGATATAGATTTTCATGCACGATATTTCTGGAAGGGATACTTCGGATATTTAGCTACAAATGGTTTAAGCACTGACGGAATGACTGTCGGTTTAGGTAAATTGTTTACATTACGTAAGAACGTTTATGTAGACCCAAAAATTGTATACAATACAGGAGATAAAACTACGAATCTTACTTTAGGATTCGGTTTTACATTCTAAGTATATTATACAATTATTCAAATTAACGCGCTAGGCAATCGTGCCACAAAATGATGGAAAACAATAAACGGAGAAACACAATGGATTCAGTAATCAAACATGTAAACGGATTTTTCGGTGGGCTATTATCAGTAATGATGACTATCTTACCAGTAACGATCGTATGGACTGTCTTAACAGGCGGTACTGTGTTTGGAATGGACGTAATTGCTAACTTAACTGCTCTTGTAAATTCACTTGGAGAAGGTGGATTTGTAGGACTGATAGTGTTAGTAGTTGTAATGTCATTCTTTACGAAGAAATAAGTTTTATATAGTATATAAATAGTTTTTAAGAAAGCCTGGGATTTACCTCTCAGGTTTTCTGTTTTTATATAGATGATATTTATATAAAAGGAGATAGTACTATGGACATAGATAAAAATGAAGAGATATTTAAAGGCAAGACTTTTGAAGGCTTGATGAAAGATATTTACGATAATTCTAGAAAAAAAGAGCTCCAGATAAACGAGCTAATTAAACAACTTCAACCTATGATTAAAAATATGGGTGACGCTACAATCCTTGTTCCTATAATAAAAGAATACATGGAAGTAGCTGTAAAGAATGATGAACATCTTATTAAGATGGCTGCAATTGTACAAAGAGGTATGGGCAAAGGCACAGACTCAACAGGAGTATTACTTACAGAGGATGAAAAAAGACAGCTTTTAGAAGCTGTTGAAGAATCACAGGATAGATAAATATGGGATTTAAGAATAAGACACGATCAACTGAAAAAGGTAGATCAGCTGCCGAACTTATTGTATACGGTGAAGTTATAGATATAATAGTTAATGCAGATCACCCTGACTATAAAGATCCAGCAAGTATTGGCGATATTAAAATGAAAGTATATGGCTCGGCTCAAGATTATCAAGCTTCGCCAGAAATAGCATACAAATGGATAAAGCTTTTAAATAGAAACATACAGCACTTCCCACTAATAGGTGAGATGGTTGTTTCACTACAAGCTCCAGGATTAAACTCTCAAAACGACCCTAGGTCATTTATGTACTATTACTTATGTACAGTGCCAGCGTGGGGAGAAAGAAATGAAAACTCAATACCTAATGCTAGTTTTTCATCTAAGCAACATTACCTGAATGACACATTAGGAGAGACATTTAGTGAAGTTGATACTTCACCTTTACATCCATTTGAAGGTGACACAATAATACAAGGTAGGTTCGATAATAGTATACGGTTTGGATCTACTGTTAGCGGTGCAAAAACAATAGACACTTGGTCGGTAGGTTCAAGCCCAGGTGATCCAATAATGATATTGACAAACGCATTTGCAGCCGAAGGTTCTGACAAGATAGAAGACATCAATGCAGACCGATCTACAATAATGATGACAAGTACTCAGAAAATAGATATAGGTCTTGCAAGTCCCGAAGCACCAGAAACAGTAGCGGTACCTACAGGTCCGATCATACCTATACTTCCACTTAATACATATATGGGCAAGCCTCAAATAATAATAAGTTCTGACAGGCTTATATTTAATGCAAAGGCTGACCATGTACTTGTATCTGCAGCTAAAGAAATAAGTTTATCTACATCAGCTTGGAAGATAAACGTTACAGCCCTAGCAGATATATTACTAGAAACTCTCAACCAGTTAACGATGGAGGTACATCCAACACCAGCTGGTCCAAGTGGTCCTCCTATAAATGGACCTATATATGCAATGTTAAAAACCCAATTAGAAGCGATGAAACAATAATGCCATTTATTATACCAGCTTTTGTAGCAAAATTACAGACAAAACTAGATCCAGAATCACCTTTATTTACTTCGGGTACTGAAGGTGATACTATGGAGCCTATTGCAATACCTAACCAACTAGTATCTCCACCTCCACCAATCCCACCATTACAATGGGCGACCGTTTGGGGAGAAGCGACAGAGTTAGGAGCTGCAGGTTTAGTACCGCCATCATCAACATTAGCCGCTGCAAAAATGGCAATGATAGGATCTCTTTTGAGTGTCACATCTGCAACGCCGCCTCATATGGGATTAAAAACTGGATTTATGGCCTTCGCTGCAGCATATATTCCAGGAGCTTTACCTATAGCAGCGCTTACTCCACCACCAGGACCC
>JGI24006J15134_10001105_pt1 | contig 15487 bp, 27 predicted proteins | sample LinPmetageLP53_FD_15134 | JGI IMG/M metagenome (IMG submission 15134)
TGATGCTTCTTTGACAAGATCTTTGTAAGCAGCACCAAGATCACCATCATAATTCAAAAAAACTACTTTTTTACCTATCTTAAGTAAATCATCACTTGAAAGTTCAGAATCTCTTCCCATTTTGTTTAAATAAGCTTGAGCAATAGTTTCATGGTCATATTCTATACCCACTTTTAATCTTTCTTCAGGAGATAGATCAGCGTAAGCTTCTTTTACATCTTTTTCTTCAGCTGCTTTTTTATCTTTAAGAGCTTTTTCCATTGACTCTTCTCTATCACCATCTTTATCTACATCTGGGTAGTCTGGTCTTTTTTCTTCATTAGTAACTTTAGCAAGTTCTTCACTAATGAGTTGTTTTAGGGATTCAATTTTCATTTTAGATAATTATATTGGTTTAATATTGTCTGGGTTATATTTAAAACTTGCTACATTAGGTACTTTTCTAATGTCATCAGCTATTTTAATTATTGTTTCTCTATTGAATCCTCCTGTTTTAATGTATGGATAACCATCTACTTTTAAATTAAGGATTGTAGCAAACTGACCAAAACTTTGTTCACTATAATCTTGAATTTCAGTTGTTGAAACTATAGTAACACCAGCAATTGCTCTAATGTCAGATAAAATTTCTTTTTGGGGTCTTTCTTTTATGTTTGTAACTAAACGACCTTCAACTTTAAACTTATCTTGATACTCTTCAGAAAGAATATTTTTAAGTTCTTCTTTGATAAGCTGTTTTAATTCAGATTTATTCATGGTTATAAATATTACACTTTTTTGCCACCTAATATTTTTTCCAACTTCTCTAAATATAATATGGCATCCATATGCTCTTGCTTAGCATGCTCAATCCAATCTAATACACTTAAATCTTCTCTATCTAGATCAGTACCATATTTATCTTTACCAAATCTAGCTCTTGTTATAAATTGATCAATAACTGAGTCAACAATAGAGTCAGTTGCGTGTACAGTTCTTGTTCTAAAAGGTTCTCTTTTACCTTTACCTAGGTCTCTATTAGCTGTCATTTTTTAAGTAGTTTTTTTCTGATCTTTTTCATCTACCCCCATTTGGGTTAAAATATTCTTAAGATCTTTCTTTTTAAGTAAAGAAATATAATCATCTGCTTCTTTAATACTACATTCAAAGTATTTAGAGACATAACCTAACATATCTCTATTCTTCATTTTCTTATTAGCTTTTATATAGCGGAAGAATTGTTGTTTTTTAGGAAGCATTTCTTTGTATATGTTATACACTTGTTTTTTATTTTCATAGGGTATAGTTTGAACATAGTTAACTAACTCAATATAGTCAGGATTCATACTTACAAAACGATGAACCATGTAAGTATTCCACTTACTCCAATCCTCCTCTGAAAATATATCAGAAGAGGATTTAATGGATGTAAGTTGGTTTAACCAATCAAATATACTATTTATGTTAGGCTTCAAATGTAAGATCTTTTAGCTCTTCTCTTAATTCTTTAGGTACAGAATCTACTAAAACTTTCTTTGTTTCTAAATCATAAAATACAGGAATAGGTAAAAGTGCATCCTCATCTGTTCCAGAGACAAATTTAGATACTTTTCTTAAAATAACTCCTTGCCCAAATACTTGTCCACCATCAAATCCTTTTACAGGTGTGGTGTTGTTTAAATCTAAATTTAACTGTGGTTGTGTTTGTTGTTCCATTATAACTTATTTATTTATTTACTTTTTTATAATCTACTAAACTAATTAGTAGAACTTCTAATACTGCTTCCTGAGCATCATAATCATTGTTAGTTTCATTAACTGCTTCAATAATTTCTTTTGCTATATTATCTAAACTCATATTATTAAATATAAGTAATTTATTTATTAAGGCCAAATTCTTTTCTTTGAACATATTTTACATTCAAAACATTTTCCCTTGGCTGATGGGAGTTGAAATCTACTAGTATTAATTTTAAATAACCATAGAGGATAAATGTTATTACATTTAAAACATTTTTTAAACCATGGAGTTTCTTCTAAAAATCTTCTCCATTTAAGTAGTAGTTTATAAGGACTCATTTTATACTTATTTTATATAATTTTCTCAGTACTAAAAATTGATGCGTACATAGAGTCCATATGGCTCCTATTTCGGCTACCAACATGCTAAACGGCAACATACACATAGATACTATATATATCCAAAGTGCCCATTTATATTGATTTGATTTATATAGTGGGTAAATAATGGTTATGAAAAATATCCCTGCTAAGACATTATGTAGCACCGGAAATATATCAAATGAAAATGCCGTTAATAATAGTAGTGTGAATGATGGTAATTCCCAATTTTTTATCTGGTATAGGTAAAAGGATGTAGTTGCATTTGCTATAATAAATATAGGTTGCATATCGGTTCCCCAATATGAGGATAGTGAGGGTTTATATCCTTGGAATATTAGGCATATTAATGGGGATAGGAAAGCAAATATTATTACTGATATCCTTATTTGATAATCCTTGACTGATAATTTTGTTATCATATTTTGTATATACGTATTTAGGTGTGGTAAGTGGTATAATAAAAGTTTAATTAGTATTTTTTTATAGTTGGATATTCTGTTATTCTATAATCTGCTTTAGATTTATTTCTTGAATACAAATATTTATTTAAACATTTTGAAGGTGTTGGAGCTAAAACTATACCATAAATTATTTTTTCCATATGAGATCCTCCTATTGGAACCATAGCTTTTATCCATAATCCGAATCTTTTAAATTCCATTGTGTACTTACCATTTATTTTTATAAATCTAATTTTTAAGTTTTTCATAATTTATTTAATTTTTCAAATATTTCTTGAAAGTGTTTAGTTAAATAAAGCTTATACTCTTCATCTTTAGTTTTGAAGTGGATTATTTTGTCTGTTAAATCTACTATTTCAGTTATAGGTGTTGTTTGAAATTGGTTGTCATAAGGATCAATAGTTAAAGTATAACCTATTTTTGGATTATCTTTATAAGTTCCTACAACTTTCCCACTATTATCTCTTTCAACCCATCTCATTTCTTGAGATGCTCTATACCAATTTTCATTATTTACTTTTCTAAGCTCATTCATATTACTCTTTTAAATATAGCTTGCTCTTTCATTTTAGCCTCAATCACAATATCTGGCTCTAAACCATATGTTTGGATTTTTTCATATATAATGTCTGAGTGTGCCTGTGGTCTAATTGACTCATCCATTCTTTCTTTTCTTCTACTTTCAGAGTAGTGACAACATTGAGTAACATTTTTAGGCCATGTAGTATTAGCTAATTTTAATGCTTCTTCTTCTGTCAATTCTCCTGTATTAAATTTGTGATGAAAATAATCAAAAGTAATTGGTGTGCCAATGATTTTATAAACTCCTTCAAATAAATCTTTTACAGAGTATTCATTAGCACTATCATCATTTTCTATAACAAGACGTTTTTTAGTATCTTCATCTAGTAAATGAAAATTCTTACAAAAACGTGCTAATGTTGTTTTTTTATCTCCATAAAATCCTCCTACATGGATGTTAATTTTATTGTAGTAAGATGGTTTAAACCCCATCATATTAAATTGCTCACTATGTTTATGTAGTCCTAAAATAGTTCGTTTTACAACTTTAGGATTAGGTGAAGCTAAACAATGATAAGGACCTGGNTGCATTGTTAGACGTTGATTTGCTTTAGTGGCAATTTCTCCAATCTCTAACATTAATGATTTTATTTCTTCATAGTCTTTTAAGTCAGAAAATTCATATTTTTCCATCCAAGGAAATATTTGAGATGAAAGACGGAATAACTTTATATTGTGTTCATTATTCCACAACACATGAGTTTTTAAATCTTTTACATTCTGTAAAGAAAGATCAGAGACATAATCTAAACCTTTAGCTTCAAATGTTTTTTGACGCATAGTTCTATTTGTGAAAATGTCATTTGCTTTTAAAATTGTATTAATACATGCATAACCTAAATTCATATAACTTGTGGTTTAATTGTTTCTACTATTTTAGCTAAAGCTGAAGATATATTTATTTCTTTGTCTATCCTAAAATTTGCTTGATATAAGTGTTCATTTAATATAATAGCTATACTTCCTTCTTTACCTGGAGCATATTCAGGAGCTGATTCAAATAAGAATCTATATAACTCCTCAAAGTCATTTACACCAGATTCAATAATTATTTTTCTTAATTCTCTCCAATTGGGTTTCTTTTTTGTAAGTTCCTTTAAAAGTGAATTCATATAGTTATTTGACACTAAAACCGATTTATCTATACTAAGTTTAGCGTCTATAACCGACAGTTGGATAGTATTTAACATCTTACGTAAGTCAGGATAAAACTGGTTTACTATGTTTTTTATATCATCAACTACAAAAGATATGTTTTCTTCTCCTAATACCCAAGCCAAATGTTTAGCTATTTCTACTTTAGAGGGTGGAATAATTTTAAGTGTTTGACATCTAGATTGTAATGGATCAATTATACGTTCAATATAATTACAGGTAAGAATAAAGCGAGTGGAGCGAGAAAATGTTTCTATCACATTTCTAAGTGAAGCTTGGGCGTTGATTGTAAGAAAGTCAGCTTCATCTAAAATAACCACTTTAAGAGATTTGAAAGATGCTGTGGATGCAAAACCAGTTACTTTATCTCTGATAGTATCTATTCCTCGCTCATCACTTGCATTAATATATAAATAATCACAATCAAGATTTTTAACTATAAGTTTAGCTAAAGTTGTTTTACCAGTTCCAGCAGGACCATAAAAACATAGATTTTGNATATCATCTTGATCTAAATATTGTTTTATTACTTTTTTGATNTTTTCATTACCAACATAATTATCTAATTTAGTAGGACGNTAATGTTCAACAAATAACGTATTTTCTTTCATAACTTTTATTTATTATAAGATAAAAAAAGCTTGGCAGAAAGCCAAGCTAAATTTTATATATTTTATATTCTCTTAAAAATCTGACATCATTAAATCATCAATCATAAATTTTAACTTTATTAAGAAGTTACGTGTTAACTCTTCAGGGTTATCATTTGCAATTTTTTGCATTTTACCTAGAAGTAGTTTCATTACCATTTTCTTTTCCCTAGATAGTGCTGATTCTTCTGCTTCTTCAATATTTTCTTCTTCTTCTTTTAAACCATCAGTATCAATAATGTCTCCATCTTTATGGGTTTCAACAGAAGGTATATCTTTAATAGTTTTTTCTAGATCAAAATCTTTATCTACATCTAAAGCTTTAACAGCATCTTTAATAGGATCTAAACCAGCAGCTCCACCTTCTTTTTTAAGTACAGCTTTAATTGCTTTTTCTATTCTATCTTCAGATACTTTATCTTCTTCTTTTTCTTCAGCCTCATTAAGAAATGAGCTATTTTTTAAGAAATCTTTGTAGTTAAATTCAGACATAGTTATTTAGTTTCAGATTTTTTGTACATTTCAAGAATTTCATCAACCATATCTTTTCCATGTTTTTTATACATTTCATCCATACCTTTATAAAGCATGTCACCAAATCCTTCAGTTCCATCAGATGATCCTTTTCCAAATCCAGCTTCTTCAATTTCAGTTTTAGCTAATACTCCTAGTTTATTTAAAACCATTTTAAAAGTAGAATTCTTAGAGTAGTCAAGTTGTTCTGTATCATTAACTTGTTTAAATATATCTAACATAGCTTGAGCCATAGATTTTACATCTTTAACATCTCTATTAAGTCCTTTTAAAGCAACAGTTGGAAGTTCAGCTTCATCAACCATATCTTTGATATCTTCAGCATCTTCACCAGCATCTTTAGCTAATTTAGAAATTTGATCTAAATCATCTCTTACAGCATCTACTTCTCTATCAACTTTTTCTTTTTCAGCTGCAGACATTTCTTCTTCTTCAACATTTTCTTTTTTAGAGTCATACATTTCACCTAAATAATGTTCAAAAGCCATTTCATAGTCTTGTGGTTCACGATTTGGGAAGATCTGATTGACAGCTCCAATACCAACAACATTTTCATCTAATTGTTGTTTTGTTTCTTTCTTTGGAAGACCTGCTAATTTAGCCCATCTTGCTTTTTCACTTTCGTTACTCATTTTTTAAGGTTTTAATATAATTTTTGTTATAAATATTAGAAGTCTCCGTAAATATTATATCTCTTTGGAGGCTCTGGTTTTATTTCAATTGTTTCATTAGATATAGCAAAAAGTTTACTGTTTAGAGGTTCTAATCTAAAATGGCATGTAGTTCCTACTTTTTGAAAATATGCTTCTAAGGCCTCAGTTAGGGAAGGACGTTCAATGTCCTCCCCAACTAATGTCCAAGTATCACCTTTACCTTTTACTCTTTCAGCTATAAGGATATTTACTTCTTCTTCTTTTACTTCCATATTACATCATACCGCCCATCATACTTGGGTCATATTGTTGTTGTGGTGTTGAGTCTTCAGATTTTGGAGAGTCAATAATCGCAACTTCAGTTAATAATGCTGTTCCAGCAATTGATGAGGCATTTGAAAGTGCCTGACGTGTCACTTTATGTGGATCAATAATTCCAGCTTCCTTCATATCAACTACTTCCTCAGTTTTGATATTATATCCTGTCCATAAACCTTTATCTTCTTCTTTAAGTTTATATTGAGCAATCATTTGAGCTTCTGTTGATGTATAACCAGCATTTATAAGTATTTGTTCAAATGGTTTCCCACATGCATTATATACTAAGTTATACCCAAATTTAGTATCCTCACTAGCATCTTTAGGCATTTTATCACATATAGCTTCTCTTGATTGAAGTAATGCAATTCCACCACCAGGTACAATTCCATCTGCAAGTGCAGCTTTTGTAGCATGTAAAGCATCATCTACTCTATCTTTTTTCTCTTTCATTTCAGTTTCAGTGTTTCCACCTACATGAACAATTGCTACACCACCTGAAAAATTAGCTAAACGTGATTGTAATTTTTCCATTTCAAATGGTGTTTCTGATTCTTCAATTTGATCAGATAACTCTTCAGCTCTAACTACAATATCATCTTCATTACCNCCACCATCAATAANTGTTGTTTGATCTTTAGTTACTGTAATTGTACGAGCTTCTCCAAACCAATTTGAGTTGAATTTATCTAACTTCATACCTTTATCTTTATCAACTACTTGACCACCAGTTAATGTAGCTATGTCTTCAAGAACTAATTTTCTTCTNTCNCCAAAGTCAGGAGCTTTAACAGCACATACTTTAAGTGTTCCTCTCATCTTGTTTACAATAAGAGCTGCTAATGCTTCTCCATCAATATCCTCAGCAATNATTAATAAAGCTTTATTTGATTGAGATACACTTTCTANAATAGGTAGTAATTCTTTAACTGCTGTTAAACGTTGATTTACAATTAAAATATAAGCATCTTTTANCACTGTAGACATTGTATTNTTATCTACTACAAAATATGGTGATTTATATCCTCTGTCAAATTGAATTCCTTCAACTGTTTCTANATATGTATCTCCNGTTTTAGATTCTTCAATATGTACTACTCCTTCTTTACCTACTTTTTCAATTGCTCTAGAAATAAGTTTACCTACTTCTGGGTCATTATTTGCAGATATAGTTGCTATTTGATTTAATTGATCTTCTGAAGTAATTGATTCTGACAATTTACTAAGATCTTTAAGAACAATATCTACTGCTGAGTCAATACCACGTTTAATCTCTACAGCATTTGCTCCATCATTTAGACGTGAAATTCCTTTCTTAACTAACTCACGAGCTAATAAAGTTGATGTAGTAGTACCATCACCAGCATTATCAGAAGTTTTAATAGCGGCTTGTTTCACCATATTTACTCCTAAATTTTCAATTGGATCCTCTAATTCCTCAATTTGTTTAGCAACTGTTACTCCATCCTTAGTAGAATAAACATTATTGTAACTATCTGTGTAGACAACATTACGNCCATTAGGACCTAAAGTTGATACTACAGCATCTGCTAATGTGTCAATTCCNTTGACAATTTTCTTTCGAGCATTTGCTCCAAATTCAATTTGTTTTTTACTCATCTTTTATAACTTATATTTAAATTTAATCTTCTTGAATAACTTCAGCTAGGATTTGACTTTCAGCTCCTATAAAGTATTCATCACCTTTATGTTCTAATTTTGTAAATCCCATAGTTGGTAAAATTACTGTTTCTCCTATTTTAGTTGTTGTTTCTAAAAATTCTCCTGTAACAGTATGTTTACCAGGACCAACAGCTATAACTTCACCATGTATATTTCTATCTTTTCCAGCATCTGGGACTATAATAGAACCATATGTTGTTTCTTGTTCTTCTAACGGTTTAACAATAACCGCATCAAATTTTGCTTTTAAATTCATATTTATACTTTGATTTTATTTAATAAATTATCTATACCATCTTTAACAGTATTCCATTCATCCATATATTCTTTTATAGAATTATATTCTCCTTTAGTTTCATTTGAAAATTTTAATTTAGAAATTCTCCATAAGGCACTTTTAAAGGTAGTCATATAAGCTATAGGACGTTCAAGTTCTTTACCTTTTGCTTCCCTACCGGCAAAACCTACAGTTGGAGTAACTCTTTCCATAACTGTAAAGTTATAACGATCTTTTTGGATAAAATAAGGTTCCATTAAAGGATCTCTAATAACAGAGTATGTTGAATCATTAGTGTCTTTAGAGGGACGACCTCTTTTTTTCTTTTCACTCATAACATTTATTTTTATATATAACTAAATATAACATCCTTTAATGGGGATGCCAAATAATTTTGGTATAAATATTGCAAATTTTAGAAATTAGTACTTTCTTTTCTAACTAAATAATATTCACAAACTGTGTCACCACTTGTAAACTCTAATTTCATTAGACCTTTTGAACTTATTCTTAAAACACCAGAGTCTAAGTCTTTATTTACATTAAGAATTGTTCTAAAAAGATTTGAGTTAAAGGGTAATTTAAGATTTTGGTCAGTTATATCTCCATATAGCTGGTAGGTAATTTTATTATTGTGACCATGTTCATCACCAAATGTAAACTTACACATTAACTCTTGATTTAAATCTAATTCAGTAGTGATAATCATATTGTCAATTTCACTTAATGCTGATTTAGCTTTAACTAAATTACTTACATGCTCTTTCTCTAAATTTATATTCACATCCCAGGTTGTGTCAGATACAGTACCTACTTTACCTATTAAATGTGTATCTGCTAAAGCATAAGATAAGTTAAAATCTTGGTCTGAGATAGATATTTTGGTAAATATTTTATGTGTTTTTTCTAATTCAAGAAGTACATCTCCAGTTGTGATGTTAAGTAAGCTAAGAAGTTTTTTAGTGTCAAAAATAGCTAATTCACTGTCTTCTAAATCAAAGTTCTTATGAACTAATTTACCAATAACTTCTTTATTAAGAGACATGAATTTTATTTCTAATGTCTTATCTTCAATATCCCATTTAACAGATTCATTCTCACCAAGATAATACTTGTTAATTATGGATTGTAGTGTTAATTTGTTTATCATATTTAATTAAAATTAAAAAATATATCTTTATATGGGTTTAGATTTAAGCTCCATCCTAAATCATCATAAAATCCCTCTAATTTGTTTAATAATATACTATCAAATACCTTTTGTCTATCAGCATATTTTTCTAAAAAATCCTCAATTTTCTTAGGCATATCAAAATTCATAAAAGCCATAGCATTTATTTGGTAAGGATTTGGTTTTAAGTAAATATACTTAACTTTGTCTCCTTGAACAATATATGAATGATCTTTACTTAATCCCCAAAATCTAAGTAAGTCATTATAAGCAGTAGCAGCTTTAACAGCTGCTGGAGCACCTTTTTTCATAACTGAAAACATTTCTCCGGCTCTAGGCTTACGTTCTAAGTATTTATTTAAAGTTTTAACTCCAGTTGGATTACCTAAATCTATTAAGGGAACAGATCCATCTAATATTTCAGTTTTAAACTTAGATAAACGACTATCTATTTCTTTTTGTTGAGTTCCTTTTAGAACATCAATTAAAGCATTTCTAAAAAAGTCACCTAACACTGGTGGGAAATTAGATTTTTTAAATTCTAAACCTTTTACATCTAATTTTTCTCCAGCTATTCCTTCAGACTTTGTAATCCATTGAGCATATCTTCTAGTTGATCTAAAATAAGCTGATCTAATAACACACTCAGTTTTCATTTCAAGTCTATGTTCTGGAACATTAAAACACTCTTTAGCTAACTTGTCATAAGAATTAGTTATGATATCTTGATATTGTAAAGCTACTTTTTCAAGCATATCATCTTTCTCATTAGTATCTAAATTGTCAAAATCTGGATTAAGATGTTTTAAGAGAGGTTCAGCATGGAAATAATTAGAGTCTGTATCAACATAGGAACAGAAGTTATAATCTCCTTCATCACATATCCACCATGGAACTTCTTCTATATGCTTCATTATCTTCTTATATAATTTGGATCTACATTGTCTCCAGTAGTGTCCATTGGAATAATTGGAGCATCAGTATTACCTCTACTATTCATAGTAGTACTTTCTTCAATCTCAATTTCAAATTTTCTACCTTTAATTTTAATAGCTCCTCCTTGTTTTAACATTCTTCTAAAGAGTAATTCTTCTTTTTCACTCCATTCTTTATTAAATTCAAGAATTTGGATTTTAGTTAATATTTCATCATCTAATGAAATTTTGACATTACCTCTAATTGATTGCTTACTTAACATAACTTTTATTTTTATAATTTAACTTTTAATTCAGCTTTGGATAAATAACTATATTCTGATTTTAGGTTATAATCTTTTAAAACATTATCAACAATTTTTTTCATTTTATCACTATTACCTATAATAATAGATACTTCATTAGTACTATTATATAAATGTTTAGATAAAAATTGATCAACTACTTGTTGTACTTCATGATGTCTTACTCCATGTAAATCTAACTTATTCATTATATATAATATAAGTAAAATATCCTAAAAAGCCAAATCTTCCTCACCCCTCATAACCTTATTCATATGGCGATTAGCAGCTAAGGCTGATTCTTGAATAATACGTTGTCCTGATAAGGTAATTGATTCACTTAGAACTACATTTCCATATCTAAAGCTTTTTAAAGCTGTAGCACCATATAAACTATTCAATAGAATTTTCATTGTATATTGTAGTAAGTGATATTTTTCACCACCTTCTTTATTTCCAGACTTATATGCTTTTTTCATTTCACCTTTATATTGAACTCTTTCATTAAACCATTTATTTAATATAGTTGATAATACAGATTCTCTATCAGTTCTATAAAATACTCCATTAGCTGAAAGTGATAAGTTCATGTCTTGGATTAGCTTAATTAATCCTTCAACAGTAATTGTAGTACGTTTTCTTTTTTTATTTTCTATAATAAGTTCTTCATTAGGATCTCTAGCAAGTAAATCATTTAAACCTAAACGATTATTTCTATCATTAACATCTATAATCCTTCCAACTAATGTTTCTTTTCCAATATTAAGAGACATAATTATTGAAGGATATAGTGATGTTAAATCCTCATCAAACATATAGTTGTATATTCCTGCTTTAGGACAAAATAAATAACCCCCAGCGTAATTTTCTTTAATTATAGGATTTCTATCTCTAGCAGGTGGAACTAATCCTTCACTTAATAGGTAAGCTGAAATAGCTCCATCATGTATTTTAGATGATGCATATACATCACTGTAATTAATTTTTCCTTTATGAGCTAAGTTTTTAGTTAAGGCTAAATATTGTGATTTCTCATCCCACTTAACTAAAATCTCAACATCTCTAAAGTTGTATTGAATAAACTTAAATATGTCTTCTTCAAATAATCTATCTAATGAACCCTCATACTCAATTTTATTTAAGCCTGTGTATTTAGCTCCTAGAGCATCTAACTTCCAACTTGGTTCATCCTCCCAACTATATTTCCTATGCATTCTCATATAGTCAAGTGACTGAACTCCAGCTATTTCTATTGGTTGGTCAGTATTCCAAAATTCACCTGTTTTATAGTTTTTTCTTTCTTTAACTATACCTATTGGGGATAAATGTGCGGCCCACTCTTCTCCTAAAACGTTACATATTCTATAATATAGGTAAGGTATATCAAAGTAATCACTATTATAGCCGACTAATATGTCAGGATCCATTTCTCTAAAACGTTCTAAGAATTTAGCTAGTAATTCTTTTTCACTTTCAACAGGAATAATTTCTTTATTTTTAGCATGATAATGTTTTAATTGGTTTTTAGGATCTAAAATAATAATATACCACATATCAATTTGGAGATCATACCAAGCAATAGATGTTACCTTCTTAGGTGCTGATCTAATATATTCAGGAGTAAGTGCTTCTCCCATCTCAATCTCAATATCAAAGAAACATTCTTTATGAGTTGTAGATGGAGTATCATCAATACCATATTTTTCAATTAGAAATTTTTGATATGGAGTAACATCATGGAAATGAAGTTTTGGATCTTCCCTTTGCCATTTCATCACTTTTTTTAATGGTTCTCCATTTAGTCCCATGTAAGTAGAATCATACTCATCACATTCTTTATAGACTTGATTTTTCCATTCTAAAAGTTGGTAACCCTTATCTTCCCAAAGATGTATTTTATAAGTATTATAATTTAGACGTTCAGCGTAACATTTTTTATATGACATTTATAACCTTTTTATTTAATATAAGATAAAAAAAGCCTGACATAAAGCCAAGCTAATTTTATTAAATATATAGGGGTGATTAGTTTTGCTTTAGTTCTTTTTCTGTAAAAAATTGAGATAAATCTGGTCTAAAGTAGTTGATATTCTTCATGACTTTTTTATCTCGTGTTCTATAGACGATATAATATTTACCAACCTTTTCATAGTGACATGCTTCGCCTTGCTCTTTAGACCTGACTTCAACTGTCTCTTGTGCCTCTTCTTCACTTGTGCAAGCCTTGGACATATTTGACGCTTGTACTTCTTGATATGCTGGCCGTACTTTATCTTTAAGACCATGTAACATAGCTCCATTCCCCAAGGAAACATAGGTAATGTCACATAAAGCATCAAGAACCTCAACAATATCCCCTTTCTCACAGGCTTCTTTATATTCTTCAAGTTCTTCGAGAATGAAATCATAAACAAATTGCCATTCTTTTTTCGCTGGAATTGTTGGTTCATAGTTGTTAGGTTTGCCCATAGTGAAGTTAAACTCCTCTACTTCATTTACAAATGGCACATCATTTTTACTCATAGCTTATTGTTTTTTATTTTTTAATTGTAAATCTATATATCTTAGAATTCTCTCACTAACTAAGTCTCTCCAAGAGTTAATTCTAGCTTGACTAAAACTATTCTTTTGTTTAGGATCTATAAGAATTGTTAGATTTCCTTCTAACTCAGTTTCTATAAGTTTTACTAAATCTTTTTTAAATTTGGTGTCCTCCATTATTTATTTTTAGTGAATCAAAAAATTCTTTACGTGCATTATTAGTGTCGTCTCTAAATGCTCCTGATGCTTTAGTAGTAACCATTGAAGCACCTTGATGTTTAACACCTCTACAAGACACACAATTATGTCCAGCTACTATTGTTACAGCAACTCCTAAATTACCTTCTGTAATTTTATCTACAGCTCCATGAATGGCAGATGTTAGTTGTTCTTGAATTGCTCCTCTTCTACCAAATAACTCAACAATTCTATTTAACTTACTTAATCCAATTACTTGACCTTCTTCTCCAGCTATATAACCAATATGAACTACCCCACTAATTGTTTGGTGGTGATGTGAACACATTGAAGTTAATGGAATATTTCTTTCAATTACAATCCCATCATAACCATCTGATGGGAATGAAGTAATGTTAGACATTGCTGTATATCTACCAGCCCATAAATCATTTACATATGCTTTAGCTACTCTTGTAGGTGTTTCCATTGAGTTTGGATCATTTTGCCAATCACAATCTAAGGCATCTAAAAACTTACCATAAGCAGTAGCAGCTTTCTTAATCATCTTCTGTTTATCTTTATCAGATAATGGGAAATTATGAGATACACCATTAGCATATCCTACTTTTACAACTTCTAAGTCAGTGTGTTTTTTTCTTCTTTCGTTTTCCATATGGTTTAATATAACAATTTTATTTACTAAGGCCAAGCTTAAATTTTATAATCTTGAATAGTTTTTGAATCTTTTACTTCCCAAGGATATACAATCCAATCATTACTACCAAATTTACTAGCGTAAAAATTAGGAGTAATGTTAGCTGTATGTGGTTTATAATGTAAAACAGCTGTTGGGTTAGGGGCTAACATTTCTGATAGGGTTTTTCCACTATCACAAATATCATCTACAATTAAGGAATTTTTTGTATAAGCATAATTTGTTAATGGAATACCCATTTTATGAGAGAGTAAAACAGCTGGGATAAGTCCTCCTCTTGGTATACCATATATTCGTTCAATATTAAAATCGGATTCAAGAATATTTGAGTGTAAAATATCAATTAAATCTTCTACATCCTTCCAATTTAAATAACGTTTATTTATTTCCATTTTTTTATAACTCTTTTATTTTATTTATTTTATAACTTCTTTGATACTCTTTTATAAAAAAAGATCCAACACCAATTTCTTCAATTATATAACTAGACGGAATTAAAGGATTATGTTTTCTTCCATTTAATATTGAGTCTACATTTGTATTTTCAAATACAGACATATAAGCTTTTCCTTTTTCTCTTTTTCTATAAACCACTACTATAGGTGGTGGTGGTAGTGATGGTGGTCTTCCTTTACTCATACTAAAATATATTTAATATTTAAATTTTCTATAGATGTTGTTGCTGTCCAATAAGATTTTACTTCACTCATAATATATTTAATTTTTAAGATAATCTATCCAATTTGTACCACTTGTATTCTTATTAGGAAATTCAAATATTTTAGAAATTTTACCCATTGTTATTGTTTTTCTAAATCCACTAGGTATAGTAGCTCCACCTTTTACTTTTTTTAATTTTCCTTCAAATAACACATCTACTCTTACATTAACTTCTTGTTCAAAAAAATTAGCTAAACTTCTCTCAAAAGATTCAAGTCTTGCCCATTGTCCTCTATTTAATCCTTCATGTTGTAAAGCTGAATTTAAGTATGAAAATGTTTTATATAGTGTTTTTTTATCACAGTTAAAAGCTGCTGCTGGGGCTAAGTGACCCTTATCATAGATATTATTAGCATAATCATCATTGTCAGAAGTTTTTACTCCTTTAGGTACCCAAAAATTCATACCTTTTCTTTCAGCATGACCATTTGGGCATTGCACTTTATATTCTAACCATAAAGGTTGTTGGTACTCTTCTGAGTAATTAACTGTGAATATATCTGTTTTTATTATTTGACCATGTAA
>JGI24006J15134_10001106_pt1 | contig 15487 bp, 13 predicted proteins | sample LinPmetageLP53_FD_15134 | JGI IMG/M metagenome (IMG submission 15134)
GTCCCCGTCGCCAGTGGGGTCGCTAGTTATAGCTCCAAGAATAGGCGCTAAAGTGCTATTTTGTATTCTTATTATAGCTCTGTTAGCTCCAGCCTGAAGCGCCGACCGAATACTAGGACCTCCCAGAACTCCCTGCATATACGCCGCATTTACATCGGAGGTTGTAAACACTCCGTCACCATCAACATCAAGCAAGTGTGAGTCGTCTAAGTTGTGGTTTTCCGAATACCCGTTGTAGAAATTTTTTATGTGGTCGGGAAAATCATTTATGTCAAACGCAGGTCCGCTACCCATTTGTACCTGTAAGGTTTGCTGTATAAAGGTATAAAGTTGAAACTCTAAAGCGTTAGACGTAGCGGTGCCTGCAGTTCCTGAACCTGCAACTTCAAAACTAGCGAGAGATTGATTGTATATGCTTATTATGTACTCGTCTTTAGCGGGGTCATATCCTCCAACAATTCGAGCTAATCCAAGATCTGACTGATTTAATATAACGCTCCTAAAAGTTTTTCTAAAGAAAGACTTCATGCCTTTATCTGAGATAACTTCAATTCCGTTAGAGGGGTTAAATCTGTATACTTGAGCGTTGCTTTTACTAGCAAAGTATACGTTGCTCCCTACAGCACAAACAGACTCTGGGTTATTGTCACACCCATATTTACCTGCATAATATCTCTGAGTACCTAAAACTTTCGACGCAGCTACAAGGGATTGGTCGTTAGAAGCTGTAGTAATAATGTTTCTATCTACAGGTACCGAAGCACACCTATTAGCCTGTATAACAAATAAAGAATCTTGTTGAGCTAATAAGTAGTTTATGTTCCCGTGCTCTATAGGGAGGTCTTTAAACTGCAGTTTAGCAGGGTTAAAAGACGTCAACTGAAACACAGAAGAGGCAGGGTTGTTTTTTTCAGAATACGTTATAGATGTAGACCTCCGAGACTCTTGAGCGTCAGGCAAGACTATCTTTAGCTTTCCCTGTCCTGTAACGTCAGCATTACGAACGGTATCGTTAAAAGCTTTTGTTTCTAAATAATACGGGGCAAACCTTGGCTGAGAGCCTTGTTCTAAAACAATGTTTTTAAATACACCGTTTTCAAACTTAGGCATATTTACGGGTACTCTTCTCCACCACACATCTCCGTTTGCTATAGTTATAGAGCTTGCATGGTTAGTTATAGGAAAAACTTTAGATGTTTCGTAATAAACGATATTGTCTTCTGATTGAGAGTCTGATGGCGATATAATTTCTACTACACATCTTTTGTTCCAGTTGTGCGTAGGAGAATTAGGGCCGTTATCACCTAACTGAACATCATAAAACGCAAATCCGTCTGCATCGGGTTTATTTTTAAGAATAATAAAGTTTCCTTCCTTGCTTGGATGAGCAGCATCTCCGTCTTCGTTTATATCAAACAGAGGGTTGTCTTCGCCAGAAGATAACGTCCTTTGACCAGCTACTTCAAATAAAAAGCGATTGTTTACAAAAACTCTATTGTCTTCACTGCTGTAGTACGATATAACCCTCAAAAGATCCCCTTCTTTAAACGTGTACATATCTGCCGCCCCTTCAGGAGATCTAGCTCCAAAAGCTTCAGTATAGGAAACGTCGTTGTTTTCCTGTAGGTAGTTTAAAGACACGTATATATTTCCGTCCCCCGCCACGTCTTCACTCTCTACATAAAACGCCCCTCCTGTTGTATACTGAGTAAAATCAGAGACAGAGGTATTTCCAGAATACACTATTTGAAAATCCTTAGCCCAGTCGGGAGCGTCATGCAATAAGGTTATTTGCATTTCTATCCTCCCGTAATTATTGTCAACTCTGTTATAATACGCTGGGGCGTAAGCCGTACCTATAGGATATACGCTTGAGGCTCTACCTCTGGCATCGTAATATACTACTCCAAAAGCATGGTTTGCTCCGCTTTTAAAAGATCTCTCTCCATCCCCTTGAGAAGAGGTTATAAAGAAGCTGTCCCCAAGTATTAGTGATGCGCTGTGCTGAAGAGATATATCTATACTGCTTCCGTCTGCAATCGGATCAGCAATTCCTGATCCGTCATGCAAAGGCATAAAAAATCTAGCGTTGTTATCTATAACAGGTCCAGAAAAAATAGAACCTTCAGCTTGACCTGACACTTGCATCGGGGCGCTACCTAGGTTTGTTATTCCAAGAACAGGGTCATTAGGACCTAAAAGCACAGTGGCATTGTCATAATCCAACTCTCCGCTTAAACTTGCAGGCCCTCCAGCAATTCCGCCTTTACCGTCTAAAACCGTAAAACACGATTGAGACTGATTGTTTTCTCCTTTAAAAAACGGATTGTCGGTGGTGTCTGTATAAGTTAACTTACCTACATTTTTTTCAAAAGCGCCTCCTGAATCAAAAGGGGTTGCCAGTTCAGGATATCCAAAATCTGGTTCAAAAGGACCTTCAGATAAATCTTCTGACGGGTTTACGTTTAAAATATTATCAGGACCATAAACATGCCAAGGGCTGTTAGGTCTTCCTGCTCTTAAGCATGTTAAAGCGTTGACATTATATATTTTTTTTATGTATATACCTATGCGTCTGTCGTCTGTACTTTCAAAATCCTCTCCTTGAAAAATTCCCTCTCCAAAATAATAGTTATCGGTTGATTGGTCCTGATTCGTGTTATGAGTATAAGCCCTGTCTTCAAAGAAGCCTAAATCTACCGTTGCTGAGTTTAAAATAAAATTGCCATGAAGCGGCCCCCCTTCAAACCCTCTATCTCCTGTCATAACTATAAGCTTAGCTAAAGGATCAGTCATTGAAAAAGTGCTGCCGTTGTTTAAACCTAAGTTATAGGAATAAGTTGTAGCAAGGTCAGAAGAAATTACAGTAAAATTGTTTGATGTTGCGGCTCCGTTGTTTAAACCCTGCGTTATAGCTTCGGTTGCAGCTATAGAAACGTCTTCTCTAGTTACGCCAGTGTCGTCTGCTCTAAGCGTTATCGAAATAGAAACAGGCTTAGCTTGAACTATTAGAGGGTTAGCTGCAGAAGTTCCAAATCTTGTAGGAGCACTCGTAGAGCCTGCGTCTCCAGTTACGTAATTCCACTCAAAAGTGTTGTTGTTAACAGTGTCATTAGACTCCGAATTAACAACTCCGCTTTTTACTTGAGCTGGAATAAAGTTTCCACCGCCGTCATCGAAAGCGTCTATATTGTCAGCAATATTGTCTTGTCCAGAATCAACTGAGTTTTGCCAATAGTAATCTTGCNAAGATCCTGAGGAACCATCACTACCAAAATTAGGGTCGTTTTCCCAAAAGTTTCCCAGTTGATTGTGCTGATGGTAAGCGTCTTTAGCGTCGTATATATGCCAGTTGTTGTCAGGCAGTATAGAGAAGGTTAAAGTAAACTGATCGTTTTGTTGTATTGATTGAGTAGCGGGCAGCTGCGCTGTGTCTATAACAAAAGCTGAGTTTTTGTTTTTTACAGAAACGCTAGACACTTCTGGCGCATCGCTTCCATTAAACTGAAACACTGACTCAGAATGACATGTAGCTGGTTTTAACTCTAAGTTATATGAAATAAAGTCTTGAGGACGAGCTTTGTTTACTGGAGTTATCGTAGCATCTGTTGGCACATCATCAAACCCCTCTACATAATTTCCGTAAAAAACCCTATTACCCTCTATGGCTTGCGTCTCGGCTTTCTTGGGGAGGTTGTCAAATTGCTTAATCTGATCGTCTTTAGAAACAGCTATATTTACAGAAGTGTTGTTAAAAGAGTATGTTAAGTCACTGTTAAAATCTTCGTTTTCAAGCTCTGTTATCTCAAACCAACTTCCTGTATTCCCTCTTCGAGCCAAGACTTTAACTTTATCTACCTCTAATGTAAAATCTATAGAAGGTACTACCAAATCACAAACGTTGTGAGCTAACAGATTTGCGCTTGAATCTGTTCCTTGGTTTATGTATGACGGAGGTACAGCTATTTCAGAATAGGTAGATATAGCAGAAACATTGCCGTCTTTAAATACAGACTGGTATGCAAATTGAAATCCGTTTACCCCTCTAAATTCGCTAACAGGCAACTCTAGGTCGGAAGACCAAGAAAACGTTATTGGGTGTACAGGAGCTTTAGGGCAGGCTGTAATGAAGTCTTCTATGTTTTCTGTACCGTAAGAATTACTCACATTGCCATCGTTGTAGTAAGCTCTTAATACGTTTAATTTTCTCGGTTCGTTTCTGTTGTCTGTAAAAAACAAAATAGGAGTGTCCTCATATCCACTAGAATTTGCATCTTCACCATTCTGTAACAAGGATTGTTGTTTTTGAATATACGTTATTTCAGCATTAACAAAACTATCTACCTGAAAGTTAAAATTAGACGAAGTGTAAATTTTTAAAATATCATCTGCTCCGTGACCTGAAAAATAAAGGTCAGGATCGTAAGCGTAAACACCAGAAAAATCAGAAGTAGCATCCCAAACAAAAAAATACACTACATTGTATTTATCATCTGTAACCTTACCTAAAACGGTTTTGTTGGTTGAAGAAAGGATATCACCAAATAAAGCTGTGTTACTTTTTACGGGCTTTATTACATTTTCATTACCCCCGTCTTCACCCCTGTCATCCCCCTCCACAGAGATATTTACGGCATCGGACATATCGTCCTTTTTCCTCAGCTTAGAATCGGCTGAGTGATTAAGCTTTCTTGGAAATAACTTACTTAACATTAATACTTAGGTGCTAATTTAAAGTTCTTACGTATAACTCTTAAAGCTTCATCTTTAGTGAAGTTTCCTAACCTAGCTTTTGCTTTTCTTCTTTCATTGTAATACTCAGATCTAGCTCTTCCTTTTTCATTTGCAGGAACGTTAGACTTCCTTTCGCAAAGCTTGTAATATATGTAACACCTAAGAGCTTCCTCTGCGTAGACGTGTATAACGGGATTGGTAGATCTGGCTTCGTCGGCTACATACTCTAAAACAACGTCTGAGTTGCCTGAGTTAGTCTCTATCTCTAGTCTGTTTTGATCTAAGTTAACTCTATAATCCCCTACTCTCATTCCTCCACCAACTCCATACATTCTCCCCACTCCACCTTGATATAAGTAATTTTCAAAGATGTAATGGTCTAAATCTCCTGAATCAGCTGAGCTGCTTGACGTGGCTGTCTTGTCGTCTGCTCTATTTAGAATAGAGTTGTCAGATATATCTAAAGGTCCCCCATCACTGTCTGAAGTAGAATCAGTAGTTGCATCACCATCTTCATTTAATGCATACTTCTGGCTGTAGTTAATATTTTTGTTCTGAGCCATTGGTCGAAGAATACCTTCAGAGTCTACTATCCCAACTTTAACTATGTCTACATAGTCGTCAGGCAAAGTAACCGTATCGTTACTTTCTATAGAAAGCTTTATAGACCGTACTCTGCTCGTTACATCAAAACCAAACTCTCTAATACCTCTTAAAGCAACGTTTCTTATAGCAAAGTCTGAAGCATTAGCAGCATAGTCATCCCCATCCATAGTAACTTTAAAGTCACCTATAAGTTCACTTAAGGTAACATAATTCATTCCCTCTGTTGATACGTCTGTAAATGCCATCAGTTAGCTGCTGTTTCGTTATTACCATAGCCAGAGAGAACCGCATCTCTTAACCTTATTCCTATCATCTTTGCTATCTCAGATATAACTTCAGACTTGTATTGCTCTGGCAATTCAAAGTTTCTACATTGTGCGACTACAGCAACAAAAAAACCATCTTCATCTGATCCCCCAGCGGTAGCAAAACGAGGACCAGACGTTACGTCAATACTTCCAATATTAGACCCCGTTGCATACTTAGATGCTGGGTTTCTATAATAGGTTATTACTAAAGCCCCTGTATACGTCTCGTCACTAGGAAAAACCTGTATAACGTTTGAAATTAAAGCTACAGGATATGCTGCGGTAGGAGCAGACAGATTACTGTTAAGTATATGAGGTATTTTTTCACTGTCGTAAACAAGCTCTACTTCAGCCCAGCTAGCTACTTCATCCCCTCCTTCTACATCATACCTTAAAGATATTAGCTTATGCATATCGTTAGGACGGTTAAATGTATTTGAGCTAATATAAAGAGGGCTTGATTCGCTAGTAACCTGAGCTTGCGTTACAAAATTAGACAAGTCGTCTTTTACGCTTCTGTATACAGAGTCGCTACCCGATGGGTCTAACCCTCTAGCCCGCAACTGCTTTGCGCCAGAGAGCTCTTTAAACATCTCGTTAAAAACATTCTGTTGAGCCACCTCTGCAAACTCGTTGAAAATACGAGGACTGACAAAGCCTTTCTGGTCTTTGTTGCAAAGATCTCTAATAGTATTATAGACTTCTATTACGCTGATCATATTGCAAATATACGAAAAGAAAAAAGGCCCCTTTCGGAGCCTTCTTTTATGCTAATTTATCTAGCCGTTCTTCTATGAGAGACAGCGCGGAAGCGCCTTTCTCTGTTAAACAGAATCGAACCATAGTGTCTACCGCATCCTGACCAACTGGTACAGAGATGATTAACTGGTTAGAATCAAACCAGTACACCCCGTTAGTTTTCATGTTGAGTATCTGGTAATCTGCAGCTTGTTGTATTGTAGCCCTGCAAGACACCTGTGGTGAGTCTAAAGATTCTAAGAACTCTTTTGTTTTAGTCTTAGCTATTCTCAAGAGGCTGTATCTAATATCCGATACAGAAGCGTTAATGTTAATACCAAAGTATATTGCTATAGGAAGCAGGTCGTTAATCTCTCTGTCTCGAACAACAGAAATAGCGTCTGTAAGCAAAAATTCTTTTTCTAATTCTTGTTCAGCTGTTTTCCTTTTGTCTCTTATTTTAAAAACAGACCCTCCGTTGGCTACGTTTGAGGGATGCTTTTCTAAAAACTTTCTTAAGTTAGGCTTTTCTCTAGGTACAAAAATTCTACCATTTCTAAAAGCAACAGATTGCTTTAAAGCATTAGAAGATTGTTCATCTACGTAGATAGAAGGCTCGTTAGGGCAATATCTAATCTCCCTTATTGTATCTTTTTCTTTATCATAAATAGTCACACCTTTTTGAGGTAACATAAGAACTATTCCACCACCCTTAACTACATTAAACTCGCAGTTATTAATTTCTTTTTCTTTCCTTTTAATAGTTCTTTTTTTAGGCTTTGGAGCTGCTTTAGGCTCCATAACTACTGTTTCTTGAACCATAGCAGGTTCTGCAACTTTCGTTGCTTTAGGGCGCTCAGGAGCCCTTCTTGTTTTTGTTTTTTCCATTTTTATTTAATTAAAAGTTATATAATTCAAAAAGATCTTTTGCTAAATTAGCTGATGCGTTAGCACCAATGTCGTTTTCTATAACACCAAATCGCCCCAAATTTCCTTTAAAGCTAAGTGAAGGACCGCTGGCAGCAACAATGCCTCCACCTGACCCTACCTGCTCTATTAAAAGATCGCCATCTGTCATGTTAGATGATCCTGTTTCTTTTTTGCCTAAAGTGTCAAGAATTGTAAAAGAAGGTATAAAAGAGACTAGATCTCCATTTCTATTGTGCAGGTACATATTAAAGTCTGTGTCTCTTCTAATAACAAAAACTTGCAGCGTTTCACCACTTTCAGTGTCAATGAAGTTTTCAGGAAAACTATATTCTACTGTTCCGTTTTGACTGTTAGAAGTAAAAGCTTTAGCGGGTTCTCCCGTCCTTGCGTCGTGCCTTACTTTAAATGTGCTTACGGCTGGACCTGCTTTATCTATACCCCCACTTGCGTCATAAACAACGTTACCAAAACAAAACCCCATAGTTTCTCCGCTGTCATCCCCGTATATAACGCCCATACCTTCCACATCAGAACTAACCCTAACCGCCATGTATATAGTGTAATCCTCTCGTACTGTGTATGCGTTAGGTACAACAAAGTAATCATCAAGAGCTATAGTGGCGTTTACTTTAGCTAAACCTTTTGCTGCTGTTAGAGTTGTCTCGTTAAGAGGATCACCAACATTTGCAGCAATACTATACGTGCCGCCTCCTGTGCCAGCGTTAGCCCAAGCTGTTATCTCAGCTCCATCTGCGTACCCAGACAAACCTTCGTGGTTAAAGTCTAGAGCTGGCAGGTTTTCTCCAAAGAATATCTCACCTACTGTACCTTGAAACTCTGTAGCTTGAGAACCTTTACTTATTTCACCTGTAGTTCTTTGTATAGGATTAACTTTTATTTTAGCCTCTATATCCTGAGAACTTGAAAGAACAGCTTTTTTAAATGTAGAATTTTCTTCTACTACGTCAAATTTAATGGTGCTTTTGTTAGAGCTAGACATAAAGCTTATGATGTTTTCTAAAAGCCCAAACTCCTCACCTACATTACAAGATATTGTTACTGATGTTTTTTCTATAGCTTCTGAGTCAAACAGCTCTATATGCTCATATAAACTAGCGTCATTAAAAGTAATAATTACAGCACCTTTCTGAGCTGTAATAAAAGACACGTGCTTTGCAGGTATAGCTAATACGCTTAACCCTACGCCAGTGTCCGACGCTCTCGCGCTGTTATCGTTTATTTCTTCTTTTCGAAATAAGAAAAATTTCTCCATTGTACTAAATTACTGTGCAAATATACAACAAATAAAAAAGGCCCCCGAAGGAGCCTTTCTTGTGTAGTCTTATTATTCTTATGCGTTGTCAGCAATAACTGTGAAGTCACCAACAGAAGCAATATCAGAATGCAAGTAATCGCCAGTTTGATCATCAGCAACAACAATAAATGATTGCTTTGAATGAACAAAAGCTTCAGATAAAGTCTGCATAATAATTTTTTGGTTATTAGCAGTTGTAGTTGTTATAACAACACTGTCGTTGATACCAAAAGCAGCATCATCATGCGCACCATAACTATTATGCTTTCCTTTGAAAAACAACTCTAGTGTGTTATTACCAGTAGACTCCATTCCTAAGAATGAAGATAACGGGTAGGTGTTTGATCCTGCAGCAGCATCGTCATCATTAGCAGCCGTAGCGTCACTACGGAAGTATAGGTATTTTTCAGCCATATTTTCTAATTTTTTTTATTTGTTAATATTATTATCCTTTAATGACTACGTGTTGGTTAGCAGCACGTACAGCCATAGCACACTCAGAACGGTAGTGGAATACAGCTTGGTCTGTACCAGCATCTCCGTTGTTATTGTGTCCTAAAACTCCACCACCAGTTACCCAGTGCTCCATTTCACGAGAGTATCCGTTAGCCTCTTTGTAGTACATAGCTAGAGCAGGAGCTTTCACACCTGTACGAGCATCTGCAATTTGAGACATTGGAGTCATTACACCTTGGAAAGCATTACCTGCACCTGCAAGGGTTGGGTCGTTTAGAAGCTTCCAGTCATGCTTGTGGAATGTATACCCACCACGAGTGAACGACTTAAATCCAAGCTTAACAGCCATATCAGCATCGTTGTTAAACGCACCAAACTGTCCAGCTAGACCAGCAGTAGTTCCTGTAGAGATACCTGAAGCAAGCATGTCGTCGATAGCTAAATCTTGCTTTCGGTTAACATACATAGCATACTCAGAAGGAGCTCCTTGACGGTCAAGCTCAATGATAATATCATCAAACTCAGCAAAAGAATCAAGTGGGTTAGCGTTAGCGTTGCTTACGTTGATACCACGATCTTCAACAGCTGAGAAGTAACCTTCTGTACCTGCAATAGTTCCTGCTACTCCAGCAGTGTCAACATTCTTTTCTCCAAAAAGCATAGTCATCTCTCTCTGGTCCTCAAAACGCTTGCGAGCATTTGCTTCTTCGTACATAAACCAGCGGTAATCACCACCACCGATGTCTATCCAACCAATATTAGTTGCCTGAGATCCACTCACTTCGTAACGTCCTTTACTTATAGCAAAAGGAGACTTACGACGCTTAAGGTCTGCAGTTTGAAAGTGTGTTGGTTGATCTGTGCCTTGAGCATACATGTTACCTACGACAGCAAAAGTAGCAGTTTCATCGTCAGACGCGCTAAATGCAGCACCGTCCATGCGGGCTACAGTAACTCCATCACCGTCTGAGGTGCCAAGTCTGTCAACCACTATATAGCGGATTCCGTTTGAAACATTCATAACAATGTCATTCTTTTGAACGTGCTTAATTGTAGAAGGATCAGTTTCAGCAGAGTCTGACTCGTCAGTTCCTGAAATTACCAACACGTCAGTCTGTCCAGTAGTAGCATCCAATATACCAGTAAAAGTTCTGTGACGACGGCCAATTTCAAACCAATCAACTTGATCAGATTGTCCACCAGCCATAATAGCTCCTGTTAGTTTTAAGAATCCAGTGATTCCTTGTTCGCCGTATGTTTCAACAAGCTGAGGTAGCACCATATCCTTTACAGGATCTAGTAGCGCATCAACCGTTGTATATTTTTCAGGTGTTAACCTGTACTGTAAGCCTGCGGCTGAATGGTCTACAGTAGTTGTAGCAGTAGTTGCCATATTTTCTTAATATTTAGATTTTAAAAGTAAGTTTAGAGGAGTTTCCTCTAAGTATATCTCTCATTTGATCAGCCAGCGGGTTTTCATTTTGTGGTGCTGACTGAGGAGAGTTTGTCGATACGTTAGCCGCTTTATCCACAAGACCTTTTTGACCATCGCTTGTACCCTGCCTGTAAGCAGAAGAAACAATTTTATCGATGTTGTCAATTACAGCCCTGTGAGAGGACAACGTATCATAATCCCAACTCCCGTCTTGACGGACGTAAGGATCGAAATAATTATCGAGTCGAGTGTTCTTCTCAATAAGTTGTGACTTGTAGTTGTCATCCAGTCCAAAAGAAAAAGTTTTGTCGTTACCTAGATCGAACTCTAGACCCGTCATCGCTTGAACCTCATGGGTCATGTCTGAAATCCACTTATCGTTTATCACGCTATCTGTTGATGCTTCTTGACGTTCTGGCGCCTTATAGGTGCTCCTCAAGCCTTCGATACTCTCTTTGGCTTTTTGTGCGTCCATCTTCATCTGTAAGCGGGACAGCTTCACCTCGTCCTCTGAATAGAGATCTGTGTCAAGCTTATATTTGCTCCCTACTAAAAGATTTAATTCTTCAGAAGAAAGGTCTGGATGTTCAGAAGCCATGTTTACCCTTATAGCTGTTACGTCATCCATCTCGGATGGGTTTAACTGCTGATAAGCAAACCAGTCTTCTGGGTTCCTGCCTGTCTCTTCTACGAATTTAGCTATTGCTTCAATCCTTTCGTCGAGAGCATTCTGTTGAGGTTCTGACAAAGCGTCTAAAGAAGTGATGTCTCTACCAAGCTTCTCGCTTAGGTAACTAAAGACAGCGCCTTCTATTTCGCTATCAGAATACTCAATAGTATCTTGTTGTGGTGTAGCAGTTTCCTGCTGTATATTTTGTTGTGGAGTCTGTTCTACTGCCTCTGAAGTGGTTTCTACTTGCGGTTCAGTTTGGACATCCTCCTGAACAGGTTGAGACTCCTGTTGGGGAGCCTCTTCTGTTGTTGTTTCTGTTTGTTGCGGTTCTGCAGTCATAGATGCAGAAAGTGCTTCTGGAGAATCGAATACTTCGAAGCCTCCAATGCTTTCTTTATTTTCTTCCATTATATTAAATTAATTTGTTATTTTAGTATTCTACGTGGAGTATTAGTTTTGCTGTTCTATCAGCTGTATAGTCCATTGCCGAAGATATATGGATTCCCCCAACATAAACCCCATGACTAAAGCTAGTGTCTTCTGACCCTTTTAAGATTAAGGGGTGAGTTCCTCCACCTCCAGCTCCTCCTGTATCTTCAGAAACACCATTAAACATTCTGAGTATGCTCATAGTGTCAATTTTGTCAGTATCGTCTGAAGTAGACCCTGTATCCGAAATAAGAGCTATCTCCCCTATATATTTATTTAATGCAAAATTATCAGCGGTAATATCAGCAGTAACGTTTAATGTTCCGTCACCCGATAAGCTTCCACCGTTATTAGATTTAAAAAATAAACACCTTATTACATGCTCGCTTATTCCTACACTTTCTGCCTCAAAAAATGCATTAATAATCTTACATGCTCTCGAAGGAAGTGGAAGCTCAGTAAGATCAAAAAGAACATCACCATTAGTGTGGGCTGCATCACCATCAACGTTAACCGTTACTTCTATTATATCTAATGCCATATTTTTATTTTATTATCAAGTACCTCCGTACTGGTTAGCTGAGTTGTCATTTCCAAACACTCCATATTCAATCATAGTATCTACTTTCGTAGCATACACTTCGTGCTTCTTGTCTGGGTTAAGAGGAATAAAAGCAAACTCTCCACCACCTAACTTGGCAACTAACCCTGTGTCAGTGTCATTGTGGACGTATATATAGCTCTCTAATTCCGTCTCTAAATTTTTAATATATAAATACGCTCTTTCGCTACATTGGTTGGCAACATATACGGCCAAGTCATTAGAGTCAGCAGCTGTGCCTTTTACCTTAGCTCTGATTAGGTTTCCGCTATCTACGGACATAACCTTTTCTAAAGACAGGCTTAAAGCGCTGCTTAAAACGTCAGTTGAAGTAATATTTAACTTTACTCTTAAGTTAGCCATTAAAGTTCAGAGATAATAATGTGCTCAACAGTTAAAGATGTACTTACGCTAGGCGTAAGTTTAATATCATTGGTGTCTGCATCTGCCCCCCAAGGGAAAAACATCCAATCCCCAGCATATAATCTTCCAATAGCTTCCGAGTTCATCTCTACGGTAACATACTCTGTAGCTACAGCGCTAGTGTTTTTAATATAGACCTTATGGGCTTTATTTGCAGTAAAATTGCTTCCGTCTAATAGAGTGTATTGTGAAGTCGAAGTCGTAGTTTTTCTACCTACGCCCGACGTTTGATCCAAACCTGTAACTGTGCCAGCTTTTCTAAGCGTTGTAGTTGCGGACATAGATAAAGCGTCTCCTGTTAGGTCAGCACTTTGAAGGGTTAGTGTTGCAGTGGTAGTTGCCATTGTCTTTTTTTTATTGGGTTGTTATATATTTGCAAATATAGTGATTATTTTTTAGGTGTGATTAGCTGTTTTAAACTCAGCTTTTTGTATTGCTTTAGGATGAGGCTTATATTCCCCTTTCATTAAGAAATATCTACCCCCTTCTTCCATCCAGTGATAACCTTGAGGGGGGTTGACTTTTACTTTCTTGCTAGAAACATTAAGGTTTCCGCCTTTATTTTTCTTGATAGTGTTCATGTTACAAATGTACTAATTAATCTACGCTGTTAATTTTTCCTATACTAGCTGTGGCTACAGAGCTTACTTTTCCTATACTGGCGGCGGCGACGCTATTTACATCATGGGTATATCCTGAGACTGCAGTGTAATCTAGAGTTATAGTTGTGTCAAAATCTATAACAATATCCTCCGAGGCTCCTGTGTCTGTATTGGAAAAATCAGCACTATGGCTTATTACAGCCAAAATAAAGTCATCGTTATTCTTTATATCTGCTAAAGCTGCAGCCGTTAAAGTATATTCATTATTTGAAGACGCCGCCCAAGTACTTAACTCAGAAGAATAAACCGTGCTATAGTCTAAAGAGCTAAACATCTCTGAAGTAGCTAAAGCTGTCCCCCCATCACCATTAAAAGCGGTGCTCTTTACCATTATAGTGTCATTAGGGTCTGGCGAGGCAGATTCATCACCCGCAATGTCAATATGAGCAGCGCTTAACGTCCCTGTTATTCCGCTTGTATCGAAGTGTAAAAAAACCCTAGTAAATCTATTAGCTCCTCTACCATTAAAGAATTGTACGTTTTTGTCTCCGCTTACCCCATCTTCAGCCGTACCCAAATTTGAAGTTCTAGCTGTGTTAAAGTTTGAATTGCTAACACCTACAATACGCCCTTGTCTATTTACATTTATCGTAGCCATTATGCTGTTACCTCCACATATGTTCCGTCTGGATTAAACCAAATCTGTCCGTTACTTGCATGCAAACAATACCCTATAACCCTAACTATATCGTTGTTGTCTGACGGGGCAGTTGACGAGGCATCTCCTGCTGTATTACTTAAGTACAAAACATCCCCCACAGCTCCTGAATCGTGATCCAAAGTCACCATACCCCTTAAAAGCATCCCGTTAGTATCTGAGGCTGCCCCTAAAGCAACCCCTAGCAACCCATCACAAGTAGCAACCGCATTTGCATTTGCCACCTCCCATGTGCCATCAGATTTGTAATGATATATAGTTCCAANCGTCATGGATGTGGTCCCCCCAAAATAAACTACATCGCCCTCGTATGTTCCGTCTGTATCCCCTGTAACGGTAAACCTACGGTTAAAATTAGAATCACCGTTTGTGTCTATTGTTAAGGCAGGAAGATCATTTTGACCTATAATAACGTTGTGATCTCCAAAAGAATTTAAAACAACGTCACCATCAGCAGATCCTGTCACAAAATCATTAGTGCCATTAGCTATACCGAACTCTAATGTATTTTCATCATTAATCATTCTTAGGTATGGCTGGATATCTGCGGCATCACCAATAGTAAGGCGAGCTGCACCAAACGTAAGGTAAGCCTCTGAAGTTAAGGCGCTAGCCCCGTTGCCAGTCAGTATTGTATTTGCTGCGACAGTTGTCAACCCCGTTCCACCTTTAGCCACTGTTACCGTATCAGATAAAGTGGACCCTGCAGCCGTTACCGTTATAGCTCCTGTACCATCAAAGTCAACCCCGTTAATTGCTCTAGCTGTTGCAAGGGCTGTTGCTGTGCCTGCGTTACCCGTCGTGTTTAAATCGCTAGCCACAACAAAATCCATGTTCCCGCTAGCATCATCATAGGTGACGGCTATGTTAGTTTTAGTACCTCCAGTTGCAACTAAAGGCCCTGCAATATCCTGAACCTGCTCTGTAGATAGTTGAGTATTACTTACGGTGTTTGTAAAAGTAATTTTGTCGCTAGATCTAGCAATACTTAAGCCAGTACCCACCTCTAAAACTACATCATCTGTAGATGAATCACTGCCTGTTAGCCTAATTTTTTCTTCGTCAGAGTTATCTCCATCTACACAAGAAACAGAATATACTGGGCCGTCAGCTCCTGCGGCTCCTGTAGCGCCCGTAGCGCCCGTAACTCCTGTAGATCCTGTAACGCCAGTGTCTCCCTTAGGGCCTTTTTCGGAAACAACAACAGCATTAACCGCTGGCGAGGTTACAGAAACAGAAGATGACCCAGATGTAATACTAACAGAAATACCCTCAGAGGTAGTTGTTGAAACTGAGGTTCCACCCGTAGATCTCACCTCTACACTCATAGAGATTTAGATATATCGTCGTTGACTATAAAATTACCCCTTAAGACAGTTGTATGTGTGTCAACGCCTGAGCTTGTCGGCAAAACGTATTGCAAGTCGTATATATACCGCCCTGCTTTAACTTTTCTCATTGTTGTAGCTGTAGCTGTTATGGTTACATTTCCACTATCATCAATAACAAACTCTTCAAA
>JGI24006J15134_10001107_pt1 | contig 15481 bp, 16 predicted proteins | sample LinPmetageLP53_FD_15134 | JGI IMG/M metagenome (IMG submission 15134)
GGTTACTTTTCTGTATTAAATATAACAGAAGAAGACATAGATCGTGAAGGTGGCTATCCGTTACCAAGAGCAAGATTAGCAGAGATACAAAACAGACTTATCGCGCAAGGTGCAATCGGTGTGGGCTGGGCTATTGGGTTTCCTCATGCAGATAGAATGGGTGGCGACGAGGCATTTGCTAATTCTATAAACTATTCAAGAACTGTATTGCCTTTATTTGAATACAACAATGGGGAGTATCCTGATACTGTTGGTACCGTAATACTGGGGCCCGAAGTTAACGTTATTAAAGCTACAGGAACTCTACAAAACATACCCATACTACGAAATAGTAATTGGACAGAGCAAGGTATTGCAACTGCACCTGTAGAAGTAGACAACTTAGTACGCCGTATGCCGTTACTATATCAAACAGATACCGGTTGGTTAGCCGCTTTTGGTACTCAAATACTAAAAGGTTTAGCTGGGGCTGACACTTACGTTATTAAAACCAATGAAAACGGAATACAAGAGATACGAGTTAAGGGGTTGCCTCCTGTTAAAGTAGATTCGTTAGGGCGCAAATGGATTTCGTGGATTGTTCCACATGAAACATCGTTAGAGGAAATGGATGTTGAAGGTAGATTTGTTATTGTTGGCACAAACGCAGCAGGTATTATGCCCCAACTAGCAACACCTGTCGGATTACTAGAACCGCATTACATTCAGGCAGCGTTAGCTGAAAGTATCTTGCAAGAGAATAGTCCTTACATACCTGACTATGCGTTAGCTGTTGAAGTACTTATTTTTGTAACAACGGTTTCCCTGGTATGGATAGCTATCGTTAACTTTAATATTTTTTTAGGAGCGTTAGTATTATTAGTAACACTTGCCGGTACTGCGGTCGCTAGCGTTACTTTAATTCAAAAAGGTATACTAATTGATGTAACTTGGGCCATTATTAGCCAAATACTAGGCTCTACGGTGGCCTACTTTATAAGTTTCCGTACCCAATACCTACTTAGGCAACAGATAAAGAAACAATTTGAGCATTATTTAGACCCTAGACAAGTTAAACGACTACAAAATGATCCGAGCTTATTAAAATTAGGTGGCGAAAGATGCTACGCTACGTTTTTATTTACTGATGTAAGAGGCTTTACAGCATTATCAGAGTCTCTGCCCCCTGAAAAAGTTACTTACATTATGAACAAAGCTTTAACTGCGCAACAAAAAGCTGTGCAACAATTTGAAGGCACTGTGGATAAGTATATCGGCGACGCAATGATGGCGTTTTGGAACGCACCGTTACCACAAAAAAACCACGAAAACTTAGCTGTTTCTTGTGCATTACAAATTATTGAGAATATGAAAGAACTTAATAAACAATTAGTATCTGAAGGTTTATCTGAGATAGCTATAGGTATTGGGATCAATACAGGCGCAGCAGTTATAGGCAATATGGGTAGTGAAACCCGATTTGACTATACTGCTATAGGAGATGCCGTAAACACCGCCGCCCGCTTTGAATCCGCTACTAAAGAACAAAATGCTACATTATTGATTGGAGAATCTACCGCTGGTAAAAGTCTTCACGATCTTAAATGGCTTAATGAAATTAGTGTTAAAGGTAAAGAAACTAAGTTACAAGTTTTTACAATGTAGATGGGTGACCTGTTGTACATATAGAAGTAATCCAGTTAACGACGGCTTGCCTGGGCAATGCGTTGTTATCAAAATACTCATTAGTTAAAGGTATTTCCCATTCTTTATTGGATAGTATAACTACTTTGTCGTAAGAGCCTATAACAACATATGCTTTTTGGCCGTTACTATTTGCTCGACGTAACCATTGTTTTTGTAAGTTACTTAAGCTGTGTTTAATAATTGATGTAGGTCTAAGGGGGAAAGATTTTACGTATTTATATTCTATCCAACAGCACCCCTCTTCTCCTTCATAATAAGCATCAGGCACACCGCCTGCGTACACATCATGTATCTTCCATTTATATACTGTTTTTGGTAGTTTTAAGTGAAGACTTTTTACGAAACCATGTTCGTCCATATTTTCTACTATCATTCGGAACCCTTTAATAGTATCTCTAGGCAACATAAAATGCTACCTAGAGATTCTAGTATGTTAGTTAGCTGTTAATAACGTGTGATTAATAGGTGTATCTTTAACATTTAATTCGAGCGCTTCTTGTGTAGTGCTCTGTTGAAATATCTCTTTACACGAATTGTAATCTTCGTCAGTAACCCAACCCTGTTTTGTAATTTGCGTACCTTTTTCATTGTTACCGAGGTTCCAATATTTATTGTTGTTAAACTCATCTCTTATAAGTTGTAACTTCCAAAGGCCTGCAAATCTGTCACCACCGTCAGCATCTATCATCCGGTTCCAAGCTTTTGAGTGATAGAGTCTAGACCGACCTAAATCAAACACGGCAGGAGGATAAAGTGCTCCGGTTTCAGGATTTTTAACTATAACTATGTGACGATGAATTTCTTTATTTGTCCACATAGCGCCATTAGGCAAAGCTTCTGCAGAAGCTATAGAAGCATCGGCATCAGATTGGCTTATGAAGTAACCTAGTGGCGGAACAGAGCCATAAGGTTGGGCAGTTACACCCCATATAGACACAAAAGAAACAGGAATAACGTACAGTTCTTTTACAACAAAGTTTTCTGTACTGCTTTTATACCAAAACATACCTTCTTTAGCATGTTCTAAGTAGTCTTCGTGCGTTTCATCTACTGGATTATTAGTAGAGTTACTAAGCAACTTAACTCTTGGTATAAGATCAAGTTCTTCTTGCTCACCTACTAACTCATTACCTAGGTTACTGTGCTTCTTAAGATGCGCAGGAGCTTCGGCAACTAATGTAGTTGTACTTACTTTAGCATTCATATATTTTATATCCTTATTTTAGTTTTATAGTTACTTTTTTTGTTGTAGATTCTTCAACGCCAGGAGGGTTACCATACATTACATGGTATTCTCTCCAAGCTTTGACACCTACACGTTTATATAAGAGAGAGTAGTCTCTACTTTCACTTACATGATCGAAAAAAGCTTCTGCGTTTTCTAGACGCGGGTAACTTTCTTCAACTATGGTGCACTTAGCGATAGAAGTACCGGCTAAGTCTTGTCCTTCTTTATTCATTTTTGCAATAAGCTCACTATCAAGAAGTTGTTTCTTTTCTTCTAAGATTTTCATAGCTTCTTTATGAGCTTTTAAAGATTTCTCTACTGCTGCTCTGTCGTTAATAATTTCATCAGTTATTCTCATTAGCTTTCCTTAGTTCTTTTAAGATATTTAGTAACTCTTCCATCCTGGCTAGTTTGATAGTCAGTTTTTCATAGACGGTAGGTTCCCAGGTGTGCCTTGCCGCTATTAGTATTATTTCTACTTTTTGTTTTTGTCCTGCACGGTATATACGTCCATTGAATTGCTCGAAGTGTTCAGCGTTATAAGTAGGAGATGCCCAGATAATAGTATTTGCTTTAGTTAAAGTTAGACCGTGACCTGCAGCTTGCGGGTGACAAAACAATACTTGCAGTTGACCTGCTTGAAACCTAGCAACTGCTTCAGTACGTTTTTTACTAGGTACACTACCGTCTATAACTGCGTAGCTGATTTTTTGTTTCTTAGCTTCTTCTACTAAGTATTCTTTTTCATGTCGCCAATTGAAAGCAACTAAACTGTGTTTTCTAGCTGCTACTAGTGACATAACTAAGTCGTATCTTTGTTTATGGATACCAATACTTTTAACAGCCCCGTCTCCATCAGGCACATAAACAGCACCTGTACATAATTGCAGTAACTTTTTAACGCGAGCGCCAGCATGAATAGCATTGATTGTTTCTTCGCCTGTGTACAATACTGATGAATCTTCTAGCTCGTTATACTGTTGCTGTATATCAGGAGGCAGATCAATATACATAGTACGCATACTTTTTTCTGGCATATCAATGCAGTCTTCTAGCTTGTAACGAATGTTAATATCTTTAAGCGCTGCAGCTACCATAAGCTCTGCACCTTCTTTATCTTTCCATTCATTACCAAAGCCGTTCCAATGACTTGTACATACTTGCGCTTGAAAACTATGGAATCGTTTACCAAGTCTGGTACCCCCATCAACTATTAAAGCAGGAGCCCATATATCACAAATAGTATTGCTGTTAGGNGTACCNGACATGGCGATAATACTTTCCCAAGAAGTAGTAGCATTTTGCTTAGGTTCTCTTCGTTTTATATTAGGCCGTGTTACTTTTAGTAACGCTTTAGTCCGGGCACTATTAGCGTTTTTAAACGCAGTAAACTCATCAATACAAAGCATTGAATAGTTGCTTACAAATTCTGGATTAGTTAATAACCACTTGATTGCATCGTGGTTAGTGATAGTTATGTCAGTATCTTGCTGAAAAGCTTTCTTTCTATTAGAAGCAATAGCAATAGAGTAAGTTAACTCAGGGGTAAACTTCTCTATATCGTCTCCCCATGAAGCTTGAAGTATTGATAACGGAGCTAAAACTAGGAGCCTGGAACGTTTCTTTTTTAATTTAACAAAAGCATCAAGCACACTACGTGTTTTACCGGTGCCTGGATCTGACGTTATTAAACAATAAGGTTGTTTAGCTATAAAATCAGTAGTAGTTGTTTGGTGGTCAAAAGCTTGTAACATCTTAGTTTCCTCTAGTTTTTATAGTGAATGCAAGCCTACGTTTTATTTTGTAATGGAATACAAAGATAAAACGTAGCTTGCCCGTGTAAATTTCCTATCCTTTCCTTCCAATGTTTACGGACTTAAGGTTTATGCACTACTTATAGGGTTTATTGATAGGGCCCTAGTAAGCTTAGCAAGGATAGGGTAATGACAGAATTTACAAACTACCATTAAAGGAGGGGGCCTATAAGTTCCTCTGAAAAGGAATTTTATAGACACCGAGTCCAACCCTACATTAGTTATTGTGGTTGTACGGTCTGCCACTGAAAGCTCGGAAGTGGGATAGTGAAACGGCCATTCAGAACAGAGTAATCTTTGCGTTGCATTACTAATTCTTCACGAACCATAAGCCGTTTCATTAACAAGAGGGTGATTGAAACAAACAAACCTCCTACTAATGCAGCCATCATTCCCGAGTAAGTGCCAGAAAGTGAGTACATTAAGACTGTAGTGACGGTAATGTCAGTCGCTATGTCGTAGCTTATGACCTTTCTCATCCCTAGTTTTAGTATCAGAATCAGTAGACCTACTGCTGATATTAGACCTGCGAGTATCATTATATTTTCTCCATACTAGTTTTATTAAGGTATATAGTTTTATTAGTTGTATTGCAGCATATAGTGTTTTATTTAGTCTTAGAAATGCGCTTTTCACTTGAACTACTCCATAGTAAATAGCCTATAGTTGATAGTGCAGCAAGAGTAATTACTGCTTGTATACCTAAGCTAATAGCGCTTAGACACAAGCTACCACCTACGGCAACACCGAGTACGAGTAATGATTTTTTGTATATTGATTTCATAATATTCCCCAATCACATGCTGGGTTATCTCCTTTTTTATATGCGCACCATTTGCAATTGTATTTGCTAGGACGCGGTTGGAATGTCGTGCTTGTAGTCATCTTGACTGCACGGCTATGTATACTAGGTAAAAACAGTAACGCTTCTTCCCTGGTATATGAATGAGTTGTAGTTTCAGCATGATCTAAATACCACAACTCTGTATTTAAAAATTCTAAATCTGGATACCTCATAAATGTTGCTATNGCATACAGCAAGCATTGTTGTGAATGAGCCATNTCATTACCAAATTTTCTACCTGTTTTATANTCTATAACTCTGGCAGATGCTGTATCTTCTGTTACAAGAGCATCTAATTTAATTCTTGCCCAACAGTTTTTAGCCATCCATTCAGTGGGTTGCCAGTCAGTTGTGAATGCCCACTCACCTTCAAGTTCGACTCTACCATCTATGTATAAAGCACGTAGCTGTTCAAATTGATCTTGAAATTTATTAAGTGAAGCAGGAAATTTTAGCAATGTACCATTAACAAAGTCTTCAGCTTGCTCGTGTATTAAAGTACCGCGTTCTGCTGCAGGCCCGGATGGGTCTGGTACTCTTTTTACTTTGGCAAGGTAAGTTCTATACGGACATTCCTCAAATACTTTTAGCGCTGAGTACGACCAAGTAGGTACTTCACCTAATGATTCAGGCGTAGCCATTAAACTATCTTTATCAGGTCTAGAACCCTGTGTTAAATTATTCAATTTATTTTTGACTACCTGTTTTACTTAACAGTTTATTGTCTACAGCTTCAAAGTATTGGTCTACTATTTCTTTTAATTCTTTAGGAGTAGTTTTCCAATTGACTAATATGCCTCGTATAGGACTAGAATCTCTACTTGCACTATGCTCTCGCTTACGTACTTGAGTTAATCCATTCCTTTCTAATTGCTTATTGAATTGACGGATTGATATAGGAGGGTTTTGTTCAGTTTGTACATGGAATACGTTCCTTAAAAACTCTACTTTTATGACCGAATAGCCGCTGTGGGCGTCTGCAATCCAAGCTTTCACAAATCTTTGTGCAGTCATTATATTACTCGCTTGGAGCACATTGTTCAAACTAATATCTAATATATCTGTAAAGAATTCTACTCTTCCTTGTTTTAATGCGTCACAGAATTCCTCGAATATAGACATAGTTGTATTGCGCATATGTTCTTTAGCTTCGTTATTCATACACGTTCTTGCCATGCGATTATCTACTTTGAAAGTATTTAATACACCGGCAAACTTGTGCAACTCAAGATGTAAGTTATCAATGTTTTCTATAATTTCTGGATAGGCTTCGTCTAATTTAAGTTCTTGCCTAGGACTTACGTTGTAACGTCTATCTCCTGGTTCGATCTTAACAGCGTCAGCACGGTTGGTTAGAAATATAAAATTAGTAAAACTTGGTAGCTCTGTTTGATTGCTACGCATAGCTCTAATAGTTAATGTAGGTTCTGTTATTTGGTTCTTAAGTTTGTCAGCCATACGTAGACTGCCACCGTTAGCATCTGTCATACGAAACTCATCAATGATTAAGAACAAAGCAGAGCGCATATATAGATTAAATTGTTCTTCTATATTTTCTAAGTTCTTCATAGGTACATGTTCGTTACCAAACAAAGGCTTTAATACTTTATTAATAAACAACCCTTTACCGGTACCAGGAACACCCGTTAGTATCCATGCAGTCATAGATTTACGTTTGTTCTGGTAGATGTAAGCTAACCAATTTACAAAATGCTCTGTTTCTGGTGCTCCATTGCCTAACATATGATGCATGAGCTTATAGATTAGAGGGCATATATCTGAAAGATTAACAGCAGTACCATAATTTAATGGAGTCTTAGGGTCTTCTGCATTTAAGACATAGGTAGATTTCTTATACGTATTTACATAATACGGTACATCTTTTAAGTTAATACCTTTATCAGAACTTCTAGGGTCAAATACTACTTGTGCATCAGGCACAAAATCAGGTTCTGGTCTTCCGTGGCTACGCATAAAACTTTCTAAGCTCGTCTTATTTGTAGGGGTTAGTGGGAAGTCTTCAGTAAACTGATTTAGATTTGGGTCAAACACACCGTTGTAATAGGTGTCTGTATAGAAGTCACGTAGTATTACAGGCAGAGGTGACCTATCGTTACTACCTTCTGCTCCATCATACGTATCGAATATAGATAAGTAGAATTCTCTNTCTGCTTTTTCTATCTCGAATATAGGTTCGTCTTTAAAGTTGAACATATAAGTAGGATCTTCTAGCTTAAAGTAGTAAGCGTTGCTGTCGCCACCNTTAATGTTGCAGCGTATAAAAGGTTTACTAGAGTCATCTACAATAGAAATTGACATCTTATCTGGGTTAGTCAGTATTTCATGCGTACTATTATTAACTACTGTTGTATTTAATTTACCTGTACGTTTTGTAAGCCCAGCTTTAGCACGTAATGTATCTTTTATTTTTACTTCAGTTGTGTAGTTCTTTTCAGGACTTACCTCTCCCATTAGGGAAGCTAGGTCTACTGAAACGTCTCCACGTTCTACTAATATAATTCTATCTTCAGGACTCTTAAAAGGATCTATTGCTTTGTCTATAAAATTAGGCGGAGCTATAAATATAATTTTAGTATTGTCAGCAACACTTGGGTCTAACGTATACTTTAAACTTTGACCGTTGTTACTGAGTTCTACTTGTTGATTGAACAACTCTACGCTGTAATTTATATGGCGCATCCATAGTTTTACTGTCTTAGCTGGTAGTGGTGTTTCTAAAAACATAAATATATGTATAGAGACTCTGTCTTTTTTCATACCTAAGCTTGAAGATGCTTGTGCGATATAACTAACGTCATGGAACGAGCCCGGCAAGTTCGTTATTACTATTTCTGCAATGCGTGATACGTCATTAGCAGTTAGTAACGACTTACTCATTACCTGGGGTAACAATACGTTATCTAAATCAAAGACTATAAAGTCAGCATAAGCATTCTTATCGCTTTGACCAGCGCGGCTTTGGTTTATTAAAGTCTTGCGTAGCCCACCTTTAAGCAAGCAATCACCTTTGCGAGCATGTTCTCTNAGCAATACCTCAAANGACTTTAAACCTTTTTGGGTCTTGTCTACATTATATTTTATTGAGTTTACTAATCTGACATTTGGGTAAGATTTAGTTTCTTTAGGTGCTATAGTTTTTGATAGTTTTAATCCATTAGCGGATTCTAAAAAAGTTATTTCCATATTTTACTCCGATAAATACTTTTTATCGTATAGCTCTTCCCGGTCTACTGATACTATTTCATTAATAGACTCAAAAGCTATCTTTACTGTTTTGCCAGATACTTTGGCGATGTTAATCTTTACTAGTATTTCTCCGTCTTTATGTATCAAGACAGCATCTTTTCCGTTACCTACAGATTCTTTACGAGTTAGAACAAGCTTGCTCACTATTTACTATATCCTTTATCGTACCCACCTTCGGCGGCAAGCGGTAGATTAGCAGCCCATGTTGGTTGGACTGTCATATATTTTATGAGAGTGTCGAGTACTTTATCCGCGTTTTCTTGCGGAGCTACAACAACAATTTCATCGTGGACTGTTAGTACTACTTTACCATCTATAGTTTTTAAATAGTCTGCTATTTTTAGTATGGAGTCAGTGATTACTATTCGGGCTAAGGCTTGAACAATATTTTCTGTTAGCCGCCCGCCGTAAATATGTTCTGTTTTATTTCTCCCTAAGTAACTATAGCTCTTTTGAATGTAGTCGTCCATCTGTTCTGTTTTAAGCTGTAAGTTATTGTATTTTAACGATAAACCGTTAGGTAGTAAGATGGCTTTGTCTTGTATAGTTAGTGGCTTAAATGTATTGCCCCAAGCATTTTTATCTAGCATGGCAAGTAAAAAAGAGTCAGCTATTTTCCAAAACTTTGTAATACCTGTGTATGTACTTCGATAAGTATTTACAATATTTAAAGCTTCTTGGTCGGTAATTGGCATGGGTGGGCCAGAGAAACCAGTACGCAATGTTGCGGCAAATTTCTTATAGCCCATGCCATAACCTAAACCTAAGATAGCCGTCTTGCCTACAAAACGTTCTTGTGGATTATCATGTTTGTTTACAGGTTTGTCGTAGATAACAGATGCAAAGTTACTGTAGATGTCATCACCTGCAGCAAATTGTGCAAGTAAGTCATCTTGGTCTGAGATCCATGCAAGCATTCGCGCTTCGATGTTACTTAAGTCAGCAACGTATACATGCATACCTTCTGGAGCTTCTAACGATTTCCGTATCTCACTGCCTCGCGGCATGTTTTGCATATTAAGTTTGTCTGTACCACCAAATCTGCCCGTGTGTGCTGCATAATATCTTAATGGCACACTGATAGTTCCTTGTGAATTAGTAGCATCTAAGAATCTTTGGGCTCGTGTCTGTGCAATTCTAGATTTTACAGCAAGCCTTGCATCCCATAGCTGTTGGTGTTCTGGATACATACGTATTAGTTGTTTGTAACCTTGGTCATTTTTACCAAAGGCTGGAATGTTTTTTCCTGTGCTAGGGCTTACTTTAGTGGGCGGTGAAATTCCAATAGATTCTAAGTACCCAGCAAACTGCGGGTTACTAGATAATACTTTCCTATCAATACCAGATGCAGCGATAGTATCTTCAGCTTCTTTAGTTATTGTTTCTAAGTACTGTGTTAAGTTTTGTTTGTTTACTACAAACGTAGGCTCTACAAACATACGTGTTGTAAGATCAATAATGTCTAGCTCGTCCCGGGGGTAGTCCGTTACTAATTTATTAAAAATAGCATAGGTCAAGTCAACATCTTGTATGCAATAGTTGCCAATAGTTTCATCGAGCTCAGGGTCTAATGTTTCTATACCTTTTGCGCTGGCAAGTTCTTTGCCTTTGCGCATAGATGGGTCTTCTGGGAATATACGTTCTGATACATTGGCTAATGATGCAGACATAGTAGGCTGGTCACCTCTAGCCATTGCAGCAGTATCGTAATAATACGCAGGATAAACTCTGTAATATTGGGTCAATATGTAGGCATCAAACAAAGTGTTATGGCAGATTACTGCTGTGTTTGCCCAGTCAACTTCGTTGATAAAGTCTACGACTTCTAGTTCAGACAACCAAGTGGTTTCTTCTTCGCATTCAAAGCGAACACCTAAGCCCCATACTTTGAACAAAGGATGGTTTACATATTCTGTTGTTGTTAGTTTATTTAATGAGCACTGTACATCGTAGTAAGTCTCAAAGTCTAAAAATAGTTTGTCGTACATGACATACCCTTTGTTTAATTGTCGCCGTAAGGCCTGTAGTCCTTTATCATATTAAGATCTCTGGCTCTTTCTATATGATCAGCTTTCTCTGCTTCTTCTAAATAGTTTGTTTCTGTTTTATCAGCATACGCTTGTTCTAGGAAACCTTCTAGGGTTTCATCAAGCATTTTGGTTGTATGTTCTATTATGATTCTACCTAAATAGCACAACCAATTATTAAAACTGTTGTCTGTTATAGTAGCACCTGTATCTAAATACGCTGCTGCTATAGCATTCTTAACAATTTTAAGACCTTCGGCTGCAAGCTTTTCATCGTCAAAGAATAGCTCATCGAAGCATATGTATTCTCCAATATCTTTATCAATTATTGAATTGAAGTAGATGCTTCTAAGCTCTGCTAGGTCTTTTTTCTTTAGTCTACTAAGAGAGCTTGTGTAGCTACATTCTTCTAGTTTTTCTTCTAATCTATTATCCATATTAGTTATCCTTAGCTATTGGATGCATGTAAACAGTAGTACCCCAGGGGGCTTTTTCTTTATTGATTGAAACCCAGAGAACAGGATAAGCGGGTTCATCTGGAAAGTCTCCATATAAATCTGTTAAGTAAATAACAACATCTACATCGTTAGAATACTTTTCATCGATGAGTTCGAAAGGTGCTTTAAACGAAGTACCTCCACAACCTTGTACGTGTATTTCTCGTTTTGTAATATAATCGTCTCGTGTAAATTCTACAGGCTCACCTTGAATATCATAGTCACATTGGATAAATATTAACTTGTCGGGTTTTGTTTCTTGATGCATTGCACAAATTTCTCCCCAGAACTGAGAGAACTCTTGCACACAAGAACCTGAAGTATCTGCAACAACAACTATTGTACCGGTGACTTCTTCAAACAGAGACGGAAAGTATTCGTCTTCTGATATGTAAGCACGGTTTGGTCTGCGCCAGGAGTAGTCGTTGTCATTTATATTTTTAACAAACGAATACAACATATTGCGCCAGTCAACTAAAGGTGCTTTGACTTCAGCAATAACACCGTCCATGTCGCCTGGTACGATACCACGTTGCTTTGCAATTTCTGCAGCTTGACTGATGGCTATATCTAACTTGGCTTCTATTTCAGTAGACTCTCCGTCAGGTGCATCTTCTACTATGCCCCATTTAGGTATTTTTATACCTGATAGATCTTCAGGCAGTCTATTGTATATAGCTTCTGCAGATAAATTATCATACTTTGGATCTAATAAAGCATCACGCGGTAATGCATAGCCCGCTCGAATAACGATAGGGTTTATGGCATAGTCGCAAGCAATATTCCAACGTTTGACGTCGCGATATTGTCTACGCAATGGGTGTTTCATTATTACATGGAGTAACTCATGTAACGTCACGCCCCTGGTTGTTTGTGTATTTAGTTTTTTAACTACAAACAGGGGGCTATATTTTATGAACGTACCATTGGTGGCCATTGTATCTACATCTAACGAAGGTAATATTTCTAAGTTACAAAGCAGAGTGCCATAGAATGGCTGCTTGAGCATAAAATGCGAAGTTGAATTAGACATCTGCTGCTTAGCAGCTGCTAGGTTCTCTTCATAGGCTAATAGTTTTTTAGCTTGTTTAGCTTCTTTAGTTTTATTAGTCACTTTAGTTCTCCAAACTAGCGGTTAATGCAACTTGGTTTACTTTGTCTGTATCAAGCCCTAAATCCTCCAACTGTTGTTGTTTTTCTTCTAGAGTTGAAGTCTTTTTGGTTTGCTTTTGATTGGTCTTAATAAGATCTTCTTGCTCAACAAAAGTTTCCATAGAAGGCATAAGATTTATTAACTGTTTTACAGTGTTAGACATTTCTAAAACAGCTTCAATAGTCTTCATGTATTTGCCTTTGTCTTTTTGTACCATAGCACGAGCTACTAAAAAAGATTTAAGCATGTTAGAAACAAAAGGGTCTTCTGTAGTTATTCTCATTGAAGAATATTGGTTGCCTGGAATTCTAGGATAAAATATAGGATTTTTAAGAGTAATAGTATAACACTCAGCTCTGTATTTATCTTTTGGGTCAAATTTTCTAAGAAACAAAAGCTCATTTCCACTGTCAAAATTAAGATTATTTTCACTGTGGTCAAAAGTGTTGTAGACAGTATTTNCGTCAGCATTAACTATTTCTAGACCTTGCATGAATGCTGGACGAGGCTCAATTTTTAAGAGCTCGTCTATAGTTACTNCTGAATCTTGATAGAATTGAGTTATACCAGAGGGTGTTCTATCTTCTGATCCTNCAACGTAATCCTTTACTCCAAGCCATTTGTACTCAGAATGAATAAAATACGCATTTTCACTGTTAGTATCTATATTTAGTTTATTTATTTTATTTTCTTGGTTACGGCGAGAAAACATATTAATGTGGTGACTCCACGGATGATAGTTGTGTATATAATTAATGTCTTTTATATGATCTACAGCAGCATCTTCACGACGAAACAATGTAGACATTGGATCTTTCTCGTCGTAATAGCTAAAGTCTACAAAGTCTTCAAAGAAGCTTCTCCTTTTGACTACAAAATCTACCAGCTCTAGCATATAAGGGTTACTTTTAGCTTTTAGTACTAAAGCGTCTTCTATATTACGCGGCAGTGTATCGTTAGCTAAGTCATGTGATATACCACTAGAAGAGAAAGCAGTTTTTGCTTTCTTTAATATCTCTACTCTTTTAGCATTAGTTAAACGTACGTGTCCCATCTGAGGATCCTCCGAATATTTGTGTTGCAGTTATTGCTGACCATGAATTAAATTCAGGCGTATGTTTTACTTCTGGACATACAATGAGTACGTCTTTCATAAACAACGTCTGATACTCAGGGTCTAAGCGTTTCATATAAGTTAGTATTGGTTTGAACGTTTCTTTATCTACTTTAGATGACAGCATTGTTGTTACTGCATATCTAATGTGGCCTTCTTTTGGTATGGCTACACTATGTGGTGATGCAATAATTGCTTCAGCTTTAGGTAACTTATTTTCTATCTCTAAATAAGTAACGAACTCGCCCGCAGGCCCTTGACCGATTACGGATGCAAGACTTGCTAGCATTGTTTTAGGGTTGGTAATGTATGGTAATTTTCTATTAACAAATTCCCAACTTCTAGGAGATAGAATAACTTGTTGACCCATATCGTCATTGTGCAATAAGTTAGGTCTATAACGCAAAAACGATATGACTCTAGGGTCATAGTTGTTTTTGAACATATACTCAACAACATCGTCTAGCTGAACTTCTAGTTCATACTGAGCTAAACGATTTCTNACAGGTGACGGTATTTCATTAGAACCTGCACGGTCTAATACCCGGTTACCCGTTGCTACAATAATTGTATTGGGCGGTAATTTATACGCACCAACACCTTTATCGAGTAACAACTGCAGTAATGCATTCATGGTTGCTTTAGATGCTTGAGCTAATTCTTCTACAAGAAGTACCACAGTATCTAATGTGTTAGTTGGTGGGAAATCTTCAGGCACACCATAACGAGTACGGTATGTACCATCATCTTGTTCCACAACTTTTAGACCGCCACGAACGTCTACTGGGTCATAAAGGTTTGCACGTAGTTCATACACTTTTGCATCAATAGTTTTAGCAAACTGATGAACTATTTGAGACTTACCTACACCTGGAGGCCCTGCAATATACGTTGATATGCCAGCCTTGGCGTTGATAGCTATCTCTTGGGTTAAGTCGGGTGTTCGTAATTTAGGTACGGACATTAGAATCTCCTTATTTAGAAAACGGGTTTAATTTATCAAATATGTTAGTCAGTGCATTTTCTTCTATCGGTACATCCGAGAAGAATTTGTCTGTACTTTCACCATTAACGTAATCACATATGTCTNTTGCAGACTCTGCTTTTACTTTNCGGCTTTTAATAGTAACAATAGATGTAGGATCTATCTTTTGTACTATAGATTTAAGCTGACTAGCCGCTTGTTCACTTGTATAAGCTGCATCAGCTATAACTTCTCCATGTTTGTTAACAATTTCTGTAGTGTATATATTTTCATTAGTTTCCATAGTAGACCTCACAAATTTTAAATAGTTTTCTTCGTCTTCTTTTAACGGATCAGATGGATATTCATCTGGGTTTACAAACTCTTTTAGCTCATCAAGATCAGGTGTATTTTCATCATTCATTTTTTCTATTTCCTCCCAATATAGTCTTTTAATTCCACTCATTTCATTTCCTCCCTCTTAGCGTATAGATACCCCTCAACCCAAATACCTTTGTCGTCGTCACTTAAAGTGGTGTGTTGACCATAAATATCAGACTCCCACTCGTAGAATTTGGTTTGCCCTTCGTCCCATTGTTCTTTAACTTTTTTAGGTAAAGCGACTTTATTTTTTTTATTCTCACGGATCATTTGTTTTTGTTTGTCTGTAATAGGTTTTGGTGGGTTCATTCTGGTTTTTTCTCCTTATCAATAGATGGGAACGGCAAGACTTCAGCTAACGCAGGGTTCTTTTCATGTTCCCAGTAAGTAAAGTGATGGTTTCTAAAATAATCTAGTAGAATATCTGGATCAAAGTCTTCATTGTCTTTAGAAAATGCATACATTAGTTGACCTAATTGGTCTACATCGAGCTGCAAGTCCTCAGT
>JGI24006J15134_10001109_pt1 | contig 15464 bp, 30 predicted proteins | sample LinPmetageLP53_FD_15134 | JGI IMG/M metagenome (IMG submission 15134)
TGTTTCTCCATTGGCAACATTGTGTTGAATATTTACCATCATGCAACATAACGTCATCGCCCTCTATCCACTTGTGGAATACGATGAAATTATCCGCCTCTTCTTCTGACTTAAATTCAGAGTAATTAACCCATTCATTATTCACTTTGAATGCGTCATCAAAGTGAACATCTTTACAGATGCCCACACTCCATTTACCATCTTCTTTATACATCGTAGTCTTCATAATATTATTGGTTTTTAGTGTTAAATAATTCTTCAAAAATCTCATTTACTTCANCGAATGACATTGCATTCAAGTCAATCAAATCTTGTTCGTTGTGAGTATGCTTTACTGCCTCAGTAATCATCTCAATCATTTCATCTCTTCTCATAACTCTAGTTGTTAATTGTTAGTTTTTCGAACGACTCCCTCATTTTTTTCTCGTTCAGTTTTGTTGGGTTGTTTGACCACCTCTCTATAGACCTACAATGATGTCTAAATTGACTATTGTCTACCATCTTAAATGTCGTGTCCTTTGCGTTCGGTGTCGTGTTGTATCTAATTTTTTTCATAACTCATCGTGTTTACTGTGATTATTTGTTACTAATTACTGCGAATATTGGTAGTATAAAGCCTATAGTCATTAATGCTGTTAAAACTGTTAATACTGTAGATTGAATTTCTACAGCTAACAAAACGGTGAAAACCGTTGTTATCACTACCATAAACAAGCATAATTTGATTAATACTTTTTCATCTTTTCTCATAATAAATTGTAATGTGCTGATTATCAGCTTGTTAAGTGGGTTTCTTAGTGGCTATCACTTGTCCCATACATTAAAGATAGTATAATAAAGTATTAATTAACTATCAGTACTATATTATTTTAATATCAACTCTTATGATCAAAATCTTGGTCAATATGTAAATGCCTGGAAATAAAGGGATTACGTGATTATTTTGTTGGTGAATTGTTTACGTTTTTAGGTGTTCGGAGGGGGGTTATCCTCCCCCTCAATGTATCTAATTAACATTATTCATTGAGTATAATGGGGGGAATAGCAACGCATCTCAGCATTGTCAAGGGTTGCGTGGCGATATGCAAGGGGTGATGGGGTGTGGGGTGTGGGGCGATGGGGCGATGTGTATGTGTGTGTGTGGGTCGCTAGGAAAAAAGGCAAAAATATCGCAGAAAAAAGATCGGTGAGAGCTTTGTTTGTTGATGGGGGGGGTGCTTTCCCTGGGTGGCATGGCTTGCGTGTGCGGGGGTATTACCCTCAACCCCTAGACATCTAAAAAAATTTTATATCTTTGTAAGAAACTAGGAACTATGAAGATGACTAACCCTTTTGCAGGTTCGGATAACGTGGGTGGCTTATACGTAAAGGACGGACGATTAATTAACGAGAGAGTAGATGGCGAGACTGGCATTGCTGAGGCTGCTCGTTACAGAGCTCAGATGAAGAAGCAGTATAAGATTGATTGTATTGCTGATGGAATTGAGCGAGCTAAGATGCGTATGGACCACGACAATGATATCTACGAGTTCTAAAAACTTTCTGTTTGTTTGTTTGTAAATTGGGGTAGCTTTTATGTTATCCCTTTTTTTGTGTCGATAATCGACATTGGAATGTCGTTTTTGTGTCGAAGTGATTTTTCATAACTAATTGATTTATAGTATATTTATAAAATAAAATGTCGAAATGTCGATATTGTTCTATTATTATTAGATAAGTAATTCAATAAATAATAGTATATATATATAACGTTATATAGGATTTTTTTTCGACATAACGACATTCTGTTTTTTTTGTTGTTAGTGTAAAAACTTTTATTATATTTGCAGAAATTAAATTAAATTAAATATGCAAGACCAAGGCTACATTCCAAAAGACCTATCGTTCGATAGCGAGGCTAGGGAGAAACTCATATCGGGAATCTCTAAAATTTCAAACGCAGTTAAGAGCACACTAGGACCCCAGGGTCAGACGGTGTTGATTGAATCAGCGGAGCACACTCAAGGGTTAACTGTAACCAAGGATGGTGTAACCGTTGCCAAGTCTGTTTTCCTGATTGACCCAATCGAGAACCTTGCGGTTCGTATGATGAAGCAGGCCTCAGAGAAGACTGCCAACACTGCGGGTGATGGAACTACTACGGCTATCGTACTGACTGAGGCGTTGGTAAAGGCTGGTCTTGAGCATATGTCTGATGATGACAATATCATTCAGGTGGTTAGAGAGATTCGTACCGAGAGTGACAAGCTCTTGGGCAGGATAAAGGATGAGGCCGTTAAGGTCACAGATGAGATGCTTGAGGATATAGCCACAATCTCTGCAAACAATGACAGGGAGATTGGTGGAATTATTGCGGACGCTTATCGTGAGGTTGGCCATGACGGCATTGTCACTGTGGAACGTTCACAGACTGACAAGACATTCGCTGAGGTAACAAACGGGATAAAGGTCGATAGGGGTTATACCTCTCCGATGTTTATCACCGACCACCGAAAGGACGAGTGTATCATGGAGGGTGTGAAGGTACTTGTGTGTGACACAGAGATTACTAACATCCTACAGATTGAGAACATACTTAAACCAATTATAAATAACGGGGAGAAGTTACTGATCATAGGTAACTGCTCATCAAACGTAATCAACACGTTGGCAGCAAATGTACAGAGGAATGGTCTTAAGTTCTGTAACATCCTAGTGCCTTCGTTTGGTTATCGTTCACACGAGCTGATGCAGGACATTGCACTGTCGGTTGGTGCGAAGTACTTCTCGGAGAGTACGGGTGATGACCTGTCTCTTATCAGGTCAGAGGATCTTGGTGAGGCGGACAAGGTTATTGTTGGAAAAGACAACACCATCATCGTTAAGGACAACGAGATGAGTGAGGAGATAAAGAATCGTGTTACTGAGTTGCGTGAGCAGCAGCAGCTACTAACATCAAAGCCTGAGCGTGACTTCGTGAACGAGCGTATAGCAAGCCTTGTTGGTGGTATCGGTTGCATCCAGGTTGGTGCAACGTCTGACATCGAGCAGAAGGAGAAGTACGACAGGGTTGATGACTCTGTGTGTGCGGTACGTTCTGCACTGCAGGAGGGTATTGTACCAGGCGGTGGGTTACTTCTACACACACTGGCAGGCGAGTACAGTGGAGACAGCACCGCAAATAAAATATTACGTGACACGCTTCGTGCACCACTCGCACAGATTCTTAAGAACGCTGGGCTAGATAGTGCTGTCGTGTATAAGAAGAAATTAAAAAAGAACGAGGGCTACAATGTGGTGACTGGTGAGTACGGTGACATGTTCGAGATGGGCGTGGTTGACCCTGCAAAGGTTACGACACAGGCGTTGTCAAACGCAATAAGTGTTGCCACAACGATACTAACAACTAACGCAATTATAACACACGCAAGGGCATAATGAAATCATTCGATATAAACGTGGGTCTGTACCCTGGTGTCTTGATAGGTATCCGTACCTACAAGGACTATGATTCAAATACCCACGCCATATATCTACCGTTCTTCAGTATACACATCGTTGTCTTTAAGGGTACAGATGAGTGAGACTGAGTGGTACTGGATGGATGACATAAAACAAAATAGTATGAGACCAATAGGAAAATATATTATAATCAAGACAATCAAGGAGGAGCTTAAGACAGAGTCTGGGCTTCTTCTNTCAGCACAGGATGCTTCAGGGTTCCGTTACAAGAANGGTGAGGTTGTAAAGCCTGGNACCAATGTGGATGTCATCAACGAGGGTGACGTAATCTACTATGACGGGTCCGCAGGGCACGAGATGTTAATCGAGGATAATCCCTATACGGTGATTACTGAGAGAGATGTCGTTGTTGTCTTATAAACTCGTTCATCTCTATAATCATATTACGGTAGACCTTGTCCATGTAGGATGCGTCATGCCTGAACAGTGGGTTTATGTTTGCGGTCTCCCCGATTTCTTCACCGTTAAGTTTCTTGTACATCGTGTCGACTAGGCGTTTACCCTTGTATGAAAGTTCGTATAGTGTGGTGTGCCTACCTGCACGCTTCCTCCATACATGTATCCACCCCTCCTTGAGTAGCTTATAAAAGCGTTGCTCGTCCCATGACATGCACTGCTCAAACTCCTTAAACTTTGTCTTGTTAAAAATCTGTTCGCTGTACAGGAAGAACAGCATATCTATGTCGGGTGTACCGATCTTATACTTAGCCTTGGCCCAGTACCTAATCACCCGCCAGTACTTCATATAATCTTGGGAGCGTGCCCCACGTTCTGCTATGTATACCATTAAATTAAATTTGTATATTTGTAGAACAAAAATACTAAATTATGCCAACAGTAACACATAAGTGCCCAGACACTGGGAAGAAGATGAAGAAGACATTCCCATACAACGCTGTGGGTAAGGCTCAGGCTGGTGCCTTCGCTAAACTAATGGACGGTAAGGTTAAGAACAACCCTAACTACGGTATGGAGAAGAAGACTGTCTCAGGGTACTAAAAGAAATTTATTATCTTTGTATAAATATTTAAAGACATGACAGACCCAAGGGTATCAGAACCGTTAGCAGCTACTCAGTTTAAGGACAAGAAGAGGAGATCAGAAAAGGTTTTTGATAAGTCTAAGAAGGTTGCGATTAAAGGTAGACGGGCAGTAGACGAGGGCAGGGATAAGAAGGCTACACGATTACTAAAGAAGGCTTCAAGGCTTGAGAACCGTTCAATAAAAATTGAAGACAGAGAGATGGGGAGACCTAAATTTAAAGCTAAAAAATAAAAGTTATGAAAAAGCAAGGATACAATGCAAGACTCGATGAGTCTTTAGGAAGTAAGCACAAGGGTGCTCACTCACAGTCAATGAAGTCTCGTAGAAACGAGTCTAAGGCAATGTCTAAAAAAGATTACGGACACGCTTATGGCGGAGACCACAACATGTCTTACGAGAAAATTAACAATGTTAAGAAGCACATCAGTGCACATATACGTAAATAAATAGAAGTTATGGCAAATTATAGAGTAAGTCAACCACTAGGTGCATCACCTAAGTTTGATGGACCAGGTGACGGTAAGAAAAAAACAAATAAAAAGACAACGAAGAAAGACCCTCGGTTAAGTAAATTAACTCCAGCAGAACAAAAAGCTATGATTCAAAAAATCAGAGCATTAAACTCAAGTGGTAAAACAACTCAAGCGGGTGTTTTAAAAGCTAAACTAATGAAGGAGCGTAAAAAAGGATATTACAAAAGATAATGGCAGGTCGTACTAAGAAGGGTAAGTTCCCAGAGATAAAGAAATCAAGAGAGGGTGCCTTTACTAAGTGGGCAGAGAATAACGGGTTCAAGGATGCGTGTAGTGCTGCGTCTTCTGTAATGAAGAATAAGAAAAAGTATTCTGAGAAGGTGATGAAGATGGCGAACTACGCTAACAACTTTGGATGTAAAAGAAAATAGGATGGGAAGATTATTTTTATGGATAGGGCACACGATCATCTTGCTTGAGTTAAAAGCAAAGCGTGGATGGAACTGGTTAGTTAGCAAGCTAATGTTTAAATCAGTTGGATGCCCATGTAAGGCGTGTGTCTGTAAATAGATATTATGAAGAGAACTCGAATTGAATCAAAAGGTTTCGGTGACACCGTAGAGAAGTTCACTACAGCAACAGGGATTAAGAAGGTGGTTAACACTGTAGCTAAGGCTACAGGAAAAGACTGTGGGTGTAACAAAAGAAAGGACGCACTAAACAGAGCGTTCCCTTACGAAAAAAAATAAAAAATGGCATATCAAAAATTACAAGTAAGCGATGGGTTGGTAGTAATACCATCAAACAATGTAGACATCCCAGACCCGTCAACAGTTGTTATATTAAATAAAGCAGTAGGTAGTGATGTTGGGTCGGGAGATTTTTCTGGAGCTAACACGCTAACAGGAACAGGGCTGGCAGACCTAGGTATACAGGTTGGTGCCATAGTATATAACACTACAGCTCAGGAAGCTTACTACGTAGTAAGTGTAGACAGTGCTACTCAGTTGACTTTATCAGACGGAGGAACAGGGGGAGCTACAGACACCTTCTCTATATACAACGGAAGCAGTAATGGAAACATTCTTTATGTTGGTGGTGCAGGAGACGTAAATGCAAGGCTAGCTACATACCAGGGTAATAAGCTTGGTGGAAGTACTAACTCAAAGTTAGTGTTCAAGAACCTTCCTAACGCATCTTTTATGCCAACACAGGTGGTAAGGGTATTAGTTACCAACACTACAGCTACGGATATAATCGCATTATTTTAATATGTCTACAGGAATCGGAGTAGGTATAGCTGGACAAGTTTTCCAAACAAAGGCAGGGGCAGGTATTGCACCTGAGGGCTTTAGTAATTTATACTCAGTACTATTTGATGGGGTAGATGAATCCCTAGACGCTACTGTCTCTCCAAACTTTGGCACAGGAAACTTCACGATAAATTTTTGGATATACCGCACAAGTACTAGTGGATCTCAAAATATATTTTACAAGTCTGGAGGTACGGGTAGTATATGGCAAATATTTGTTACTAACGGTAACGCAATGCAGTGGTCTAGTACGCTATGGCCTGATGGCGCAGGCGTGGGACTAGTACCTGGAAATGATGTGTGGGAGATGTGGACCTATAGTGTAAGTCAGACTGGGAATACAGCAACATGGTATAAGAATGCAGCTAACCCTAATGTTAAACCTATCACTGGTTTGACTGGTGATTTTGGTGTGGGTGATACATTTGCTATAGGAAAAAACGCCACAACAAGTGCGTATAATTTTGCTGGTAATATAGATGAGGTTTCATTTTGGAATAAGGCACTGTCATCATCAGAGATTGCTGCAATATATAACAGCGGTGTGCCTACAGACTTAGCTGCCGAGCCTGGTTTAATAAACTGGTTTAGAATGGGTGACCCAAGTGGCCCATCATCTTATCCTACAATATCAGACGTTAAGGGAAGTATAAGTATGACAATGACAAATATGTCCTCAGCTAATATAACAACAAACGTACCCACATGATATACTGCATACTAGACATACGAGAACTAAACAACGTTAACTACAGTGAGGTGATGCAGGACTCTACCCATACAGTTAGAGAAAACCTAGCGGGGACAGCATTTATAATATCATTTCCTGCAGACGCAGTGCCTGTGATTGCAGAAGCCCCACAGAAGTATACACATCGTGAAATGCTTACTTACTTAACCGACCCCTCCAACGGATGGGATACTAAAGATTAGTTAATATAATTTATTAACTTTACTGTTATGAATTGGACTCAGACAGTAACATCAACAGGAGAAGTAGTTTACGTAACTACCCATTCCAATAATATTTAAAATGACAAGAGAATTGAAGGATACAGTAGAGGTGCTGGCTGCTAATGGAGGAGCCTTGGGATTAACTTTAACACAGTGTAATGAGTTACTTCAGACTATATCACTGATACTAGCAATAGCCTATACGGCATATAAGTTTTTAAAAATAAAAAAGTAATGGATAAACTAAAGGACGAGTTGTTCTTGTTGGAGGAGAAGTACTTAGATACGGAAGACTTTAATGAAAAGCTAGACTTAGCAAATGATATCCATAACATTAAGATGAAGATAAACGGAGTGAAGCCAATGGACAGTCATATCGACTGTGTAGGGTGTGGCTCATAACTGTAAACCATGATACACAACCTTAAGAACAAGATGAGCGTAGAATACTTACAGGGTGTTATTGAGGGGATGGGGTATTCATTCTTCACTAAGGGTAACTACAACGTAAATATTATAGGGGTAAGGAACCCAAACCTAGTTGCCAACTCTTTTGACGACACAATGATATGTGCATATAAGGTTAAGGACCAGTGGGTGCTTAAGGAGTGGCAGATAACAACAGACGCTGGGACATACTGGCTTGAGAACCCTCTGAATGTTAAGGGTTGTGCCCTGTTGGTGCCTAACCAGTACAGGGGTGTGTATAAGATTGATAAGCACAGGAATAAATACTACGCACTATGTCAACGAAACGGTGAGGTTGAGGTGTACAGGGACGACACAAAGGACCAGATACTTAACTTCGATGACGCTACAAAACAGTGGGGGTACTTTGGTATAAACATACACAGGAGCAACCCTTACAGTGAAAGTAAAAATGTAGACAAGTGGTCTGCAGGGTGTCAGGTGTTTAAGAAGGTGGATGACTTTAATGAGTTCATGACTATCTGTAACAAAGCAAGGGAGGAGTGGAGTAATTCATTTACCTACACACTAATAAAACAAGAGGACTTAAAACTATAGGGTATGGCAAGTAAGGGGAGAACAAAGGGGAACAAGATTTGTCCAGCAGGTATTGCCTGGGCTAAAAGAACTTTCGATAAGTACCCTTCTGCTTATGCGAACATGGCGGCAAGCAAGTACTGCAAGGATCCTAACTACGGTAAGAAGAGTAATAAGTAATGGGTGAGCTAAAGAAGTGGAGGGATGAAAAGTGGGTTCGTATTGGTACGGACGGTTCTATTAAGGGAGCGTGTGGTACGAGTAAGAATAAAAAGAATCCAGACAGATGCCTCCCGTTAGCTAAGGCTAAATCTTTAAGTAAAAGAAAACTAGCCGCTACCGCTAGAAAGAAAAAGAAGGAGGGTAGAAAAGGAAAGCAGTTTGTTAAAAATGTAAAAGGAGTATAGATATGGCGACTAAGTTTAAAATACACAACATGTACAGTAAGTCTGGGACCTTAAAGGTTGCTAAGACTATGAAGGACCACCTGGCCCTTAAGAAGAAAGGTTATAACCACACCAAGCCTAAAAAGAAAAAGTAATGGCCACTAAATCTAAGATGTCTTGTAATAAGGTTATGCGTTCCGACAGGGCGGGTAAAAAGAAGATGGTCAAGGCATGCGAGGGTGGAAGTGAAAAGCTTATACACTTCGGTGCTAAGGGCTATGGACATAACTACTCTCCCGTTGCACGTAAATCTTTTAAGGCACGACACAAGTGTGGCACAGCAAAGTCTAAGATGACGGCTAGGTACTGGTCCTGTAAGAAATTATGGGCGGGGAAGGGTGGCTCCACTAAGAGTTCACCCTCAAGTAAACGAGGTAAATATTAAGATATGTTAAAGGGGGTAATAGGAAATATATTCGGGAAGTTGTTTGATAGTGCCGAGGGTATACTCGATGAGATTATAACAACAGACGAGGAGAGAAAGGAACTCAAGATAGAACTTAAGCGTATCTTATTAGAGGCAGAGCGTGAGGCTTTCAATAAGGAAGTTGAGGACAGAAAGGATGCTAGGTCTTTATATAAAAGTGATGCGTTAATACAAAAGATATTAGCTGCGCTATTTACTACAGCATACTTTGGTTTATCATACGTTATGTTTAAATACTTTGTGATGCATGACGTTGTACTGTCTGAGTATGAGATAGGTTTTATATCCACAGTATTTGGTGCGATGAGTGCCAAGGTTAACACAATTGTAGACTTCTTTTTTGGGGGAAGTAGTAAGGAGAATAAGTAAATAAGTTTTACTATCTTTGTATAAATTAATTATAACTTAAATTTATTAAAATGGAAAAGATTACAGATCAAGAATTAGAGAACCTTCAGACAATGACGGCTGAGTTCAACAAGTTAAAGACACAGTTAGGTGACCTAACGCTACAGAAGCATGGAGTATGCTTACGTGTTGAGGAGTTAAAGGCTGAGTTTGTAGAGCTTGAAAAGTCTCTAATGGAATCATACGGTTCTGACTCTATTATTAATATGGAGACAGGAGAGATTAAAGAAAAAGAATTAGAAATAGAAAAATAAAGACATGGCAAAGATTGAGAACATTACGGTATACCCTACGGTAACCCCTGCAGCAAGTGACCTACTTATAGGTACAGATGTTAACGACAGTAATAAGACGGTAACGTTTACTGTTGCAGATATTGTCGGGGCGGGTAGTGTTGCTCAAGATTTAAACTCTGTATTAACTACAGGTAATACGTCAGCTTTATCCATAGTACTTACGGGAGATATTACTTGCGTAGGCTTACTACCAACAACAATATCAGCACAGGGTAGTGTTGGTACTGCGGGTCAGTACCTAACCTCTACAGGAACGGGGCTACAGTGGATTAACCCACCAACGGTTGCGGTGTCTACACTTCAAGAGACTCTTACGGCAGGAAACACAACTACGTTAGGTATCAACATGAACGGCTCAGACCTTATAGTGTCTGACGCTGGTGGTGGTATTACTGTAAACAATCCTGCGTTCTTAACGGTATCAGGTTTAACTACGTTTACTAACACTGTTAGTATCAACGGTTCTACACTTAACTTTGACGCAACGGGATTAATAAGTGACGGTGCTGGTTCTACGGGTACTGCAGGACAGTGGCTCGCTGTAAACTCAGCGGCTACAGGATTGGAGTGGTCCAATACATTACCTGCATCTGCTATACCAACACTACAACAGGTTCTTACTGCGGGTAACACTGCGGCAAGTATAGGTATCACATTCTCAGGTACTGGTGGTCTTGTTTTAGGGCCTAGTAATGATATAGGATCACAGGGTTCAAACACTTACTCTGGAAACAATAGGTTTACTGCTGTTGGGGATACTGCCAACACTGCAGCTTTATATATACCAGGCACAGTACATGACGCTACAAGCATTGGTACTGCAGGTCATATATTTACAGCCACAGGAACAGGATGGAATTGGGCAGCACCAGCTGTACAGACAAACACACTACAACAAGTATTAGACACAGGCAACAGTGCAACGGGTGCTAACGCAAGCATAACGCTTTCAGGTACTATTACTCCTGCTACAATAACAGATGGATCAGGTTCTACGGGTACCGCAGGGCAGGTGTTAAGTTCTACGGGGACAGGTCTACAATGGACAGCTACAGGTACGGGTGCGGTAACAAATATTACTGCTGCTGTAGACGTTTCTATTGGGTCACCTCTTTCTGTATCATCACCTACAGGAGCTGTTGTTTTAACTTCTCATTATTTTGGAGGGGCAGCAAATGTTGGATACGTTCCATCATCGGCAGCATCAAATCAAAGTGAAACATTCCTACGTGCAGACGGTACATGGAGAGCACCTTCAGGTTCTGTTTTTTCAGTGTCTCAATTAAGCCCTAATCCATCAACTGGTCAGGCTATAACTATATCACCAACATTAGGGGACGTATTAGTGAAGCCTCATTCTTTTGATGGTGGGGCTAATGTAGGACACGTACCATCATCAGCGGCAGCAAATCAATCTTTAGACTTCTTACGTGCGGATGGTACATGGCAGCCTCCAGCTGTACAAGAACAGCATGGAAGCAGAAATATACTATTCCTAAATGGAACAAGTTCTCAATCATATGTTTCTGGTACAGAGTATGCACGTACTAAGATTAATACTAGCAATGCGTATGGGATGAATGAACTAAACAATGTGGTAGCTCCAGGCTCACCAATTGCTAACATTGATTTTTATCCTTTTGTAATATTAACAAACCCTATAGGTAATGGAACTTGTAACGTAACGTACCCTAACTATGACATATGTTTAGCCACAATGGGGTTCTTTTGTAATACTGATGGAACTTATAGGTTTAATTTATATAAGTTAAGTTACACGAATACTGGTGGGTCAAACACCCCTGTGTTAGCAGCTTCAGCTGTATTTACAAGTTATGTTGCTAATACTGCGGTTAATGTAACCTTTACTTTTGAGGCTACCTCTGGGGTTCAACAACTAGCTCCAGGCGAATCATATGGTCTTACATACCAACAAAACTATAGTGCTACTGGGCTTACTAATTTTGGTGCAGACTTTAATATTGTTTGGTAGGATAAAATAAATTTAAATTAAATGAAATGGACATTAGAAAAATATCAATCGGTTCAGACTATAAGTCTGGGGCAATGCACTACATTGTAGGGCAAGACGTACTAGGGGGCTCACATAAGATACACCTCATTCAGGCGGGTAACGATTCATACAAGATATGGATACAGAAGGAGGATGTTGTTTACATGTGGAAGGAGTTCCTTAACACCCTACCAATATCTTTAGAATTTAATATAAACTTTTAATGAGGTCACCATACAACTTTATTGTTGAACCCCTTAACGATAGGAGGTACGACAATGTGAAGGATATGGATGGTACTGAGGTTATAACAAGTGTATCTCAGGAGGACCACATATCTTCTAATAGACAGGCAACGGTAGTAGCACTACCGATATCATACGAAGGACCTGTAAGGGTTGGTGACACACTACTAGTGCACCACAACGTGTTTAAGTTTTACTACGATATGAAGGGGGTACAGAAGAGCGGAAGGAGTTTCCTTAAGGATAACCTATTCCTAGTAGACTACGAGCAGTTCTTTTTATATAAACAAGACGGTGAGTGGAACGCTCATGGTAAGTACTGTTTTATAAAACCAGTGGACGCTAAAGAATCTTTTATATCAAAGGTAGGTGATGAGCCGTTAATGGGTACCGTAAAGTATATCAACCAACAACTAATAGACCTGGGTGTAAAGGTTGGGGACGAGATATCTTTTACGCCTGACAGTGAGTATGAGTTTACTGTGGACGATGAGAAGTTGTACAGGATGTTTACAAACAACATAACAATGGTTATAGAGTATGGATATTAGGGAGCTTAAACTAAGTATAATAGAGGCAGGGGAAAAGGCAGTAAAGCAGTTAGTGAAGGTTGCTAAGGAAGACATCATTAAGTTTGATACTGAGGATGAGCTTGCTGCTGACAGGTTAAAGAATGCTGCGGCCACTAAGAAGCTTGCTATCTTTGATGCGTTTGAAATACTTAAACGTATAGAGGACGAGCGTGCTATGTTAGACGGCACTGTTGCCGAGAAAAAAAGTAATACACCAAAGGGATTTGCAGAGTCAAGGTCAAAATAGTTTACATAGGGTACTTAATAAGTATATACCTAAACAGGTTCTTACCACAAAGAATAAGGCTAAGACCTGGGAGTATGGCTATAATGAAAAGTATGACGTAGTAATAATATCAAAGACAGGGCAGATAGATACTATTGTAGATATAAACGGGTTAAGGATTGCTTTACCTAAGCCCCCTAAAAATATAAATAACAGGTCTAAAAAGAAAGAGGAACAGTACTGGGAGACAACACCAATATCAAAAGATTTATCTAGAATAAAATCCATATTTCACTGGCACGACACGCCTGATGAATTTAAAGGTAAGTGGGTTGACTATATCGAGCAAGAGTTTGATAGGAGAGAGCAGGGGTATTGGTTTATGAATAACGGTATACCTACATATATTACAGGGACACACTACATGTACCTTCAGTGGACTAAGATTGATGTAGGTAACCCAGACTTCAGGGAGGCTAATAGAATATTTTATATTTTTTGGGAGGCGTGTAAGGCTGATAAGAGAAGCTTTGGTATGTGTTACCTAAAGATAAGACGTTCAGGTTTTTCTTTTATGAGTTCGTGTGAGGGTGTTAACCAGGCCACCATCACAAAAGATTCTCGGATAGGTATACTGTCTAAGAGTGGTAGTGATGCTAAGAAGATGTTTACCGATAAGGTTGTGCCTATATCAAACAACTACCCGTTCTTCTTCAGGCCTATACAGGACGGTATGGATAAACCTAAAACTGAACTAGCGTATAGGGTTCCTGCGTCTAAGATTACTAAAAAGAATATGTCTACCATAGCTGACGAGGAGTTAGAGGGCTTGGATACAACCATTGACTGGAAGAATACAGGGGACAATAGCTATGACGGTGAGAAGCTACAGCTCTTACTACATGACGAGAGTGGTAAGTGGGAGAGGCCTGATAATATATTAAACAACTGGCGTGTAACAAAGACATGTCTAAGGTTGGGTAGTAAAGTTATTGGTAAGTGTATGATGGGGTCAACGTCTAACGCACTAGATAAGGGTGGTAGAAACTTTAAGGATTTATACGAGGACTCATTTCCGTCTAAGCGTAATGCTAATGGGCAAACAAAGAGTGGTTTATACTGCTTATTTGTTCCTATGGAGTGGAACTTTGAGGGATACATAGACAAGTATGGTATGCCTGTATTTAGAACACCAACTAAGCCTGTAGCAGGAATAGATGGTGAGGATATAAAGTTAGGCGCAATAGACTACTGGGAGAATGAGGTTGACTCACTGTCTCAGGATGCTGATGCACTAAACGAGTTCTATAGACAGTTCCCTCGTACAGAGTCTCACGCATTCAGGGATGAGAGTAAGCAGTCTATATTTAACTTAACTAAGATATACCAGCAGGTTGACTATAACGACTCACTAATTATTGACCACCACATAACAAGGGGTTCATTTCATTGGAAGGATGGTATAAAGGACAGTAAGGTTATATGGGCACCAAATAAAGACGGAAGGTTTTTAGTTAGCTGGACACCTCCCCCTCACCTTCAAAACAATATGATTGTAGAGAGGGGTGTAAAGAAACCAGGTAACGAAGAGATTGGTTCGTTTGGTTGCGACTCCTATGATATATCAGGAGTAGTTGTGGGTAAGGGTTCTAACGGTGCGCTTCATGGGTTAACTAAGTTTAACATGCAGGAGGCTCCTAGCAACGAGTTCTTCCTGGAGTATATAGCTAGACCTCAGACGGCAGAGATATTCTTTGAGGAGGTACTGATGGCGTTAGTGTTTTATGGTATGCCTATACTGTGCGAGAACAATAAACCCAGGCTACTATATCACTTAAAGAATAGGGGTTATAGGGGTTACTCTTTAAACAGGCCTGACAAGACGTATATAAAGCTTTCTAAGACAGAGAGGGAGTTGGGTGGTATACCTAACACTTCCGAAGATGTTAAGCAGTCTCACGCCTCCGCTATAGAGTCATATATAGAGAAGCACGTGGGTATTGATTTTAACGGTACATATAGAGACGCAGGCGACATGGGGACTATGTTTTTTGGTAAGACGCTAGAGGACTGGGCTAAGTTTGATATAAGCAACAGGACCAAGTTTGACGCTGCTATAAGTTCGGGTTTAGCTATTATGGCTAACCAAAAGCACTTATATACCCCGTCTCAAGAGAAGTCAAAAATAAGTATTAACTTTGCTAGATACAATAACACCAGCAATAAAAGTCAAATAGTTACATGAAAGACGTAAACATAAATATAAACTCTGCTGCGTTTCCTGACCAGTTTGCTTCCGATAAAAAAAAGGCTACTGACGAGTTTGGGTTACAGGTAGGGCAGGCAATACAGTACGAGTGGTTTAGAAAGGATGGTAACGGGTGTAGGTTTTACAACCAGTGGGGAGAGTTTCACAGGCTAAGACTATACGCACGTGGAGAACAATCCGTTGCAAAGTATAAGAATGAGTTAGCGGTAGACGGTGACCTGTCATACCTAAACTTAGACTGGACACCTATACCTATCATACCAAAGTTTGT